>MWVX01000486.1_pt1 | contig 12566 bp, 11 predicted proteins | sample 1047311 | NCBI WGS metagenome assembly MWVX01 (sample SAMN06349984, study PRJNA376086) | soil metagenome | isolation source: MtG-4 sample Antarctic (ecotone) soil | place: Antarctica | collected 2015-01-13 | reverse complement strand
TGTTGAAATAATGGCTTCCCCAAATGGCGCTTTTCCTCCCCAGGGATAAATCACTTCTTTATGAAATAAATCATCCTCGCTTATCTGATCAAGTAAATTGTTTGTCAATTCAATCTGGTCATCCATACAAATAAAAATTGTTCATGTGGTATTTGTTTGAAAGCAGCAGTGACCTTGCTGAAAAAAATATTGAAATCAGTTTCACTTTCATTCAGCCAATAGTTGGGCATAACGGTTCCGATGATACATAAATATTGCAGTAATTCATGTATACTCCTGATGTCACCTTTCGGTTTAAAATTCATTTTGTCGTGCGGAATTTTGGTATATAATCTTTTGCAGATCTTCATATCTTTTATGATCGCATTTAGCAAATGTTGTTTGTACATAATTTTTAATTTTATTAATGAGTAAATAACGCTGCCTATAGTTGTTGTTGCTTTTTAAATTTATACCTTCAATTGGATAATAAACGCTGCACCTTCGCCTGATTTCGTCTCCACTTTTAAATCGGTAATGTGGACAAAAATGGTTGGTGATTTTTAAAGAATAAGGTTGAATTTTACCTGTCAATTTAAAGAGGAAGCAAGCTCTGCTGAAGAGCAACTTGCCAGCAATAAGATTGATGCTTATACGAAAAAAGGGGTTGGGCAATTTATTTGTCCAACCCTTACTTTTTTTGGTAAGCCTCATGGCTCAAAAAAACTCATTTGGGATTATTCTTAAAATGCAGATACCATTTTATAAAGTTTCTTTTTGCCTCTAACCTTAATCCGCAATGAAGTAATAGTTTTTCTTTAAGGTGTTTAAAATAACTTTCAAGGCGATTGGTAGTGGATGGTATTTGCGGGTCATTAAGATAGGTGAATAGGTTGGGTATTGCCTTGGTGTATGAGTGTGTATGCCTGGATGCAAACCTTTGTGTGTAGACCAATATTCACCTGTCTGTTCATTAATGGATTCTTCCAGTAAAATATCCCTAAATGTTTGATACTATTTGTGTAAGACAATAACCAGTAGCTGCATTGTTCAGGTGTTTTTATACCGGTTAGTTGTTGTGATATGGACAACAAAATTTTACCGGCTTCCAGCTTTGGCTTAGCGTTCAAATAGTCCCTGCACTGGCGTTTAACATGAACAAGGCATCTTTGTATTAAAGCATCAGGATACACTTTTGCCACTGCCCTTAAAATAGATTTATGTCCATCACAGGTTACACTGTACACATCTACACCTAAGGTCCTTAATGCTTTCAAATCCTGGCTTATCTCTCTTAATTTTTCCTTGTTGGATGTACGGTATAATTGGACGTATCTAATATTATGGTCGTAGTATAAAATTAAACACAAACCATTAGGCAGGTATGTTCCATATATCAGTAGATGAACTTTTGTTTTACTTCTCTTATTTAGCACAACAGACGTTGAATGTTAAACTTACAGGAGAAGATGATGGTTTAATTTTTGAAAAATTATTAAAGGGTTAAGCAGATTACTTTTATTATGCTTTTGCTATTAACGACTGCTAAAGTATGTTTGCACCTATTTTTATTAACAATGAAAGTAACTGATCATATAATAGAAGCTAAAGGAACGGTAATCTCTTTTGAAATTCTACCGCCGTTAAAAGGAAAAACCATCAATTCAATTTATGATCATCTTGATCCGTTAATGGAATTTAAACCAGCCTTTATAAACGTAACCTATCACCGTAGCGAACAGGTTTTTAAAAAAAAGGCTGATGGAACTTTTGATAAAGTTGAAGTTAGAAAAAGGCCGGGCACTGTTGGTATTTGTGCAGCTATTATGAACCATTATAAAGTAGATGCTGTACCCCATTTAATTTGTGGGGGATTTAGCAAGCAGGAAACGGAGAATGCTTTGATAGATCTGGCTTTTTTAGGTATTGATAATGTATTGGTGTTGCGTGGAGACGCAGCAAAAAATGAGACCTTATTTGAACCCGAAATAAATGGGCACAGGTATGCCATTGATCTTTTAAAACAAGTAGTTGATTTAAACAGCGGTATTTATCTTGAAGAAGATATAAGGGATGGATATAAAACTAAATTTTGCATTGGCGTGGCCGGTTACCCTGAAAAACATTTTGAATCGCCTAACATGCAAACTGACATTGAATATTTAAAAACTAAAGTAGATGCGGGTGCAGATTATGTTACCACCCAAATGTTCTTTGACAATAAAAAATATTTTGAGTTTGTAAAGAAATGTAAAGAAAGTGGAATTGAGGTACCTATAATTCCCGGACTAAAGCCTGTCACTTCTAAAAAGCAATTATCTGTTTTACCACGAACATTTTATGTAGATATTCCAACAGAATTAAGCAGTGAAATTTTAAAATGCAAAACTGATGCAGACGTTGAAATTGTTGGAATGGAATGGCTTCTTCAACAATCAAAAGAGCTGCAAGAGGCCGGTGTTAGTGTATTACATTATTACACGTTAGGTAAAACACATGTAATAGCTAATGTGGTAAGAAATCTTGTATAACTTTTTATATTTGTCGTCATAAGTTAAATTCATTGTATTGACTTGATAAAGTACGTTTGAATGATACGAAGATTCTTTAGGATTGTTTTTTAGTTTATCAACGTCTGAAAAACTTTTTCATTAACCTTTACAGGGTATTTCTTTTTCAATTGCTCTATCCATTTTTCTTCAAGAAAATTCTGGTAATCATTAATGACCAAACCACGGGCTTCTTCAAAATTGCGTGGTTGGTTGGCAGGGTATAATCGTAATATTTTTACAAACGTAGCAGTGCTGTCAGTAGTATTTACAATGGGGTTGGTGACCATTCCTGCAGATAGTTTGGTATTTGACTGAACCGGAATTTGATCGAGCTCATACCTCCCGGAATCTATTTGTATGTCTGCCTGATTTTGTTCCATTACCTGCCTCCAGCTTTTGCCAACTTTAATTTGTTCAGCAGTAATCTTTGCAAGGTTTTCATTAACGCAGGAGATCAAAATAACATCTGCACTTTCGTTCCAACGGTATTTATCTTTGTTTTGGTTATAAAATTTTATTAAGCCTGCACTATCATTTGCTGCTTTACTCCAAACACTTTTTTCCATAATTTCAAACAGCATATTTCCATCTTTAAACTCCTTCAACTGGTATTTAAAATCATTATTATAATTTTCCAGGCTTTGGCGGTATCTTTCAAAAGCAGTAATAGAAATGTACTTTTTCATTAGCTCCTGGTTAGATTCATCTTTGTCTAATTCAATATTGTTTCTATAATTTTTAGCAAACTGCAACCAATCAGCAACAGTTACTTTATTGTTATTAAATGAATGAAGCAATGTTCTTTCATTCAGACCTGGTGTGTTGATTTTTTTATCACTTAAAACAAAACTATCCGTAACCCGCCAAAGATCATTTTCCTTTATCCCGGTGTTTTTTTTAAAGGCAAGTTTTTTTAAAATCTCTTTTAAAAAATTTTCTTTTACTGATAATATTCTTTCATCCTGCTGAACTTGCTGCTTTAAAAAGTATAAATAATCAGTATCATTTTTATCCTGCGGAATTGTGGTGCGGTCTATTCTTTTTACAATATGATAACCAAAAGATGTTTGGAAAGGTGTGGTTATTTCATCATTTTTTTGTAATGAAAATGCTTTGCTCTCAAAGGCCTGATCATATTTTCCTGTGCCAAATTCCGGCATTACACCACCAGACTGAAAAGTCATTTTATCATTACTGAAAATTTTTGCCATTTCGCCAAATTCCGCACCAGCACTTAACATTTTATATACTGAATCGGCAAGTTTAAATGCTGTATTTTTCTCGTTATCATTTGCACCGGCAGGCACTGCTATTAAAATTTGTGCAGCTTTCATTTTACCCGCTGCTTTTCTTTCTTCAATATTTTGAAAAATATGATAACCATTTTTAGAACGGTGTACATTACTTATTTGTCCCGGCTTGAGTTGATAAACAATATTTTCAAATTCATAAGGGATGCTAAATACAGTAATAAAACCAACATCTGACCAGCTTGCAGAAATGGATTGCCTTTTTAGTGCTTCTGCTACATCGCCAAAAGAGAGATGTTTCACAGTTAGTAACTTAAAGGCGTTTTGTGCATCATTATAAATTTTAATGGTATCAACAGCCGCAGCAGGTTTACCGGTGGGTATAAAAAGGTGTGCAATATGAATGTCTTTCTGGCTTCTGATAAACGCTTCCTGCACAAGTGCATTAACTTCCTTCTCATCATACAGATAACCTTCTACAATTTGATTACGAAAATTTACAAGATCATTCTTAAGGCCGGGAAGTGTATCCAAATGCATATCATATGCAGCCTTTACTTTTAATTTAAATTTAATATACAAATCGAGATACTCACGCAGGGCCGTGCTTTTATCAGCAGAACTAATTTTATTTTTATTATAAGCTCTTAAAAATTCATCTCTGCTTACTCCTTGTGTTGCGTAAGTAAATAATGTTTGTGAAAAAGTTGCAGATACAATAAAAGACAGAACAAACAACACAAAAAAATTCTTCATAAAGTAGATTGGGTTACTGCTTATTTTTAAGTTTTATCTGCAACATATCATCCATTTGCTGTAGAGATAATTTTTTAGCAATAATACGTTTTTCTTTATCAAGCAAATAGTATACAGGAGTTTGAGTCACATCATATAATTGTCTGAACCCCGGCCTTTTGTTAAGAGTTTCTGCTTTTTTATTTTCTTCAGGTTGGTAAACATGTATCCAATCTTTTAGATTGTTTTGGCGGATGAACTCCAGCCATTTTGCTTTTTCATTTTCTGTTAAAACACCATAAATTTTTACACCCGCTTTTTTCCAACCGGCCTGGTAAAATGAATCAAGCCTTGGAATTTCTTCTCTGCAATGGCTGCATGTGGGATCCCAAAAACAAACAATTGTATAATCGGCTTTAAGCTGGTACAATGTAGAAGCCTTACCCATTGAATCAACCATATCAAGATCAGCGGCTTTTTGCCCAATTAAATTTGACATAAGCATGTATGCCCTGTTTGAAATAGCAGTCATTTGCTTTTCATTTAACCAGGTAGATATTCCTTTTGAATGATATTTTTCAAAGAGGTGAACAAATATTGCATCCTGGCCCATATACTTTGGATTAATATATTCATCGGTGAGCCAGTTAAGCAAAAACTTATACATTTCATCATTGGTTCTTGCAAGCAACAGTAAATAATCAACTTCTTTTATGATTGAATCCGGCGCAGGCATAAGCACTTCCCTAAAATATTTTTCAATTTTTGGTAAAAAGAACGGCGTACGAATTACCCGGTCGTCCATAAATGTTATTCCATCCCAATAATGTTGTTTGTAAAAATTATAGTTATTAATTGAATCGCTTTTGGTAAGAGGCTTTGGCAATGAAATAACAGGTTCTTTCATGCTTGTAAATAAAGTGGCCAGCATAGAATTTGGGTATTGCTGAATAACATTTTCGCGATATTGGTTCAACTCTTTATTTAAGGTTTTATAATTTTTTTCATGTAATAGAGAATCTGCTTTAGACATTGAAGAACTAAAAGCCTGTTGCTCTTTTTGCAGCTCTTTACCTTTTACTGCAATATATTTTTGGTATTGTTGAAACAGGATGTTTTCTTTAGAACCACTTATTGAGGTTTTGTTAAGAAGATCAGAAGTATCTGCACTGATAACTATTAGCTGTTCCTGAGCTACAAAAAAATCAAATAACTTATTTTTTCCAGGGAATACAATTGAATAAATACCAGGCGGCAGTTTTTTATCCTTTTTAAAAACAGCAACTCCTTTGTTATTTATTAATGCAGAATCTTCTATATTAATGTTAGCCCCATAATAATAAGTAAGGTATGCTAATCCGTTCTTGAAATCAGGCGCTTGAAGTGTTACCTGGTAACCCTGGCTTTTTACAGGGGTGGCAAAACAAAATAAGTAAACAATTATAAATAAAAATTTCATGTGATTTTTCTGAGTAAGCAAAAATATCCAAATGTATTGAAACGAAGAATTGAAGGCAAATACTTAACATTTTAGAGGTAAAAGAATTTTAAATACTATGAATTAGACTCTCTGGTTGATAATTAAGAAAATATATTAACACTATTAAGAAAATTACAACTTACCTAAAAATAATTTTAGTAAATTCCTGGTAATTTACCACGTTGTGCCCCTTACAGTGAAAACAAATCCAGGTATCCATTAAGCCTTAACCGGTAGTAATCCAGTTTTGTCATCTGTTTTTTTGCAATTATCTTTTCAATCGCATGGGCATAATTAATAACATTAAAAAGTTTTATAGAATAAGCCATCCTGTTAAATTCATTAAAATCTAACCCATAACCTTCCAGAAATTTTTGTTTGCCATCCATGGAGAGATCATGCAGAGCGATGGAAAGATCCCAATAAGGGGCAATACTTGATACGCAATTTTCCCAATCAATTATCGCCATAATTTTACCTGCATCATTTGCAATTACGTTCTTTAACCGCAGATCGCCATGATTTAGCTTAGGTGCTATCTTCCATTTTTTAATGCGTTCATATAAAATAATTAACTTATTAAGTTTTTTGTTTGTAAAAATATTTGCCTTTTTAAATATTTTTAACCGGTTAGTAAAGTCTAATTCATCTTCTAAAAATTCTATCCAGGTTTCGTTTTTAGATAACCTGTTTTGCGACCAATCGAAAACTTTACCAAAGTTGGAAGTTGGTATAGAATGAATTAACCTGGCATAACTTCCAAGATCATATAAAATGTCCAGGCGTTTTGGATGATCAACGGCTTCCTTTCCCTCAAGTTTCCGTTGCAACATATAAGGCAAAGAAATTATTTCGTTTCCCACCTCCAGTATTTCCGGTACAGGCACGCCTCTTTCACGTACCCTTTCTGTAACCCACTGTTCTTTAATAAAATCATTTGTTTTTGTACCTCTTTTTGCTATCCGAACAATTAATTCTCCTTCGCTGCTGTTAACCTCAAAAACAAAATTAGTAAGCCCTGCAGGTTTAAATTGAATTTTTTTGGGCGCTTTTCCAAAATGGTGCTTAATGATCTTCTTCACCATTTCGGTTTTTGTGCGTATCTCCGCAACAGAATGTTTAGGCATATTAATGAATGATGGTTTTTTGCATAGCAGCAAGTTCAAAAAATAATTCACCTAACTCTGATGAACTTTTTAATTTTACAGGCGGCAATATTCCTTCAAATTTCAGATAAGGATTACCTACATGAACTGCCAGCCCTACTGATGTTAAAAAAGTATCCATTTCCGAGTCACCAGCACCTACGGAATGTTCCAATTTAAATCCAAGTTTGTCAGCAATTTGTGCTGTGCCAGAATTTTTATCAACACCTTTGGTAGTGAAAAAGCTATTTTTTTTTGTGTGCTGGTATGCCATCAGTTTATCCTGGGGAATATCAATAAGTAAAAAGATCATACAAATTTCCTGTTTCAATACTTCATCCCGCAACTGGTTTGTAGTGCCAGATATAACAGAAGAAGCGCTTAGATATTTTTGCTGCACATCAGCAATTTTTTCTCTTGAAGGTGTCCATATAATTTCACCACACTTCCATTCTCTGGGATAATAAAAAACAAGCAGGTCCATTACATTATCATCAATAAAATTTTGAACAATCTGCAACACTTCCATTTTTTCTTCTTTTTGCAAAGGGAACGCTGCTATTTCCTCATAGCCTAACACCCCGTTATCAAGTTGTACAATATACCCTAACTGACTGCCATTCATTAGCACGGTAGGCACCGGCTGATTTGAAATGCTATACCATTCTTTGCCAAAAGTTCGCATAACTGACAAGGGAAACCGGAGTGTATTTATTACAACAGGTCTGCCTAACCCATGAATTTTTTGAAGGCCAAGCTCTACAGACTGAGGTATTGAATATCTTCCCTGGTATTCATGAATCGCTGTCCCATCAAGGTCTGTTATAACTCCTCCTGATTCTGCAAAATTTGACTGATTAAAAAATTCCTGAACCTGAAAGTGTTGTGTATCGGTTAATGCCATAAAATTTTTTTATGATTGTAGAGGCAGTTACAAATATTATGCTGCTTTACAGAATATTTTATTTTTTAATAAATAAATCATGCCTTCCATCTTATTACATTTGTTTCCAGAAAATTTTCCATGGATATACGCTTTTTCTTTCCGGTTGCTATTCTTTTATTCAGTTGCACCACCATAAAACAAGCTGATACTATTGTACATAACGGCAAGGTATATACAGTAAATAAAGATTTTGATAAAGTACAGGCATTTGTAATAAGTGATGGTAAAATAATTGAGCTGGGGAGTGATAATAAAATTTTAAAAAAATATTCGGCCGCAGAAACAATTGATGCAAAAGGACAGGCTGTTTATCCAGGTTTCATAGATGCACATGCGCATTTTCTACAGTATGGCCAATCGCTTTACCAGGTAGATCTTTATGGAGTAAACTCATGGGAAGAAATTATTCAAAAGGTAACACAATTTGCATCTATACATCCTGCAGAAGTATGGATCCGGGGAAGAGGTTGGGATCAGAATAAATGGCCCGGAAAAGCATTTCCCACGAATGAAAAATTAAATGAATTATTTCCTGATAAACCCGTGTTGCTTGAAAGAGTGGACGGCCATGCAGCCATTGCAAATCAAAAAGCTTTGGATATTGCCGGTATAAAATCAGGGCAAACAATACCAGGCGGTGAAATTGAAACCAATAATGGAAAGCTTACCGGTGTTTTAGTAGATAATGCCGTGAATCTTATAGGCGCAAAACTTCCCAAAGCTTTATTTAATGATTATACAAAATGGTTAATAGCTGCTCAGAATAATTGTTTTGCCGTTGGCTTAACTACCATTGCTGATTGTGGCTTAATGTACTCTGATGTTGATGTAATTGATGCCTTACAAAAAGAAGGCAAACTCAATATGAGATTATACGTGCTCTTAAGTGATGAAATTACTAATTACGATCGTTACTTAAAAAAAGGGCCATACAAAACTGATAAGCTTTTTGTAAACGGGTTTAAATTTTATGCAGATGGCGCTTTAGGTAGCCGTGGCGCATGTTTGCTGCAACCTTATAATGACAGACCCGGCTGGTATGGCTTTATGCTTAAGGATATAAACTATTACGATAGCCTGGCCAAAATACTTATTAACACCAGCTTTCAAATGTGTACTCATGCTATTGGCGATTCAGCAAACCGCGTAATATTGAATATTTACAATAGCGTTTTGCGAAACAAAAATGATAAGCGCTGGCGGATCGAACATGCGCAGGTGATTGATCAAAATGATTTTAATTTATTTGGAAAGACCGGCATTGTGCCTTCTGTACAGCCAACTCATGGTACCAGCGATATGTACTGGGCTGCAGACAGATTAGATAGTATGCGGGTAAAGGGCGCTTACGCATATAAACAATTGTTGCAACAAAATGGCTGGCTTCCATTTGGCACTGATTTTCCTGTGGAAGATATCAGCCCATTTAAAACTTTTCTGGCTGCCGTATTTCGTAAAGATGCAAAAGGATTTCCTGCTAATGGTTTTCAAACGGAAAACGCGTTAACAAGAGAAGAAGCAATAAAAGGGATGACTATTTGGGCCGCTAAAGCTTGTTTTCTCGATACTGAAGCAGGCAGCCTGGAAACTGGTAAGAAAGCAGATTTTATAATACTTGATAAAGATCCGATGCATGTAGCCGGTACTGATATTTTAAATATTAAAGTATTAATGACATTTGTAGGTGGCAAAAGAGTGCATTAACAATCATTTAAAGTAGAAGTTCACATTACCTTAAATATAAAAAGATGGAAATTAGATGGAGATGATAATTTAAACTATAAAACATTAATTATTTATCGCCTAAACTGCAATCTGGCCCTTTATAAGATCAATGGTTTGATACTAAAACATTTAAGGTTCTATGATGGTTAGTATGTGTAGTTGTGGTTAGGCTGCAATTGCCACGACTGCAATTGCCACGACCTGAAGGTCGGGGTGCACTATTCAATTAAACTGCCAGAAATTAATTTCTTTATTCTTTCTTTATTTTTCCAGGCCTTAATTGCTTTTCCCTTTGTATAGCCTCCTGTTTAGTATCAAAAATTTCCGTGTAAACAACTTGCCAGTCTTTTACTTTTGCAGTAAATCCTTTATGATTAGCAAGATGTTTTGCAAGCCTTAAATTTAATTCTGTGCCTGTAAATCCGATGTAATATTTTTCCAAGATCGGTGAGTAAAGTATAGTATAAAACATAAGAAAAAAAGAGACTGCACTTCTGCAATCTCTCTTTGTGACCGCGTAAGGATTCAAACCTTAAACCTTCTGATCCGTAGTCAGATGCTCTATTCAATTGAGCTACGCAGCCTTTTGCCGGCAAAAATAATAAAAATCTCAGCAACAATTTATTTTAGCATTTTTGCATATAAAATCTTTTATCATGAAAATACAATTATGGTCTATTGGCAACACTCATGAACTTTATATCAAACCAGGGATTGAGCTATTTTCAAAACGTATCTCTCACTATTTTCCTCTCGAGTGGAAATTAATCGCACCCCGCAAAAATGCAGCATCTTTATCTTTAGATGAACGCAGAAAATCTGAGGGTGAACTTATTTTAAAATTAATACATAGTAGTGACGTTCTTGTTGCCCTGGATGCAAGAGGCAAACAAATTACAGCAGAGGATTTAGCCAGTTTTATTCAACAAAAAACCAATGAAAGTCCCAGAAATATTATTTTTTTAATTGGCGGCGCATATGGTTTAGATGAAAGTGTAATTAAGCGGGCTAATGTAATTTGGAGTTTGTCAACTTTGGTTTTTCCTCACCAGTTGGTAAGGCTTATGTTAACTGAACAAATTTATAGAGCGTGTACAATTATGAAAAACGAAAAATATCATCATTCTTAGTTAATGCTTAGGTTTGAAAACATTATATACTTTCTATGATCTCCATTACATTAATCATTGTTGTTGTTACAGTAATTGTTTCGATTATTGGGTTTAGGAATAGCCAGGTAATAGATAATTTAATTTTTGATCCGCCTGCTGTAACTCAGAAAAACCAGTATTATCGTTTTATTACCTGCGGTTTCATACATGCTGATGTAGCACACCTTGCTTTTAATATGATATCATTTTATCTTTTTTCTAACGCATTGGTTGAACCGGCTTTTATAGAATATTTTGGCGATTATGGAAGAGCTGCTTTGCTTATAATGTATGTACTTGCTTTAATTGTTTCCCTGTTGCCAACTTATGCAAAACATAAAAATAATACGCAATATAAAAGTCTTGGAGCCTCAGGCGCAGTTTCCGCGGTGGTGTTTGCCGGCATAATGATCTCTCCATTATCACAATTAGGATTTTTTATAATTCCACCTATTATACCAGGTTTTGTTTTTGGGCCGCTATACTTAATATTATCCGCTTACCTTGAAAAACGTGGTGGAGATAATATTAATCACTCAGCACATATTTGGGGAGCATTGTTCGGTGTGATTTTTATTGTTATTGTTACGAGGATTTACTCAAATGTTGATATTTGGACCGATTTTGTTGACCAGGTAAAATATTATATGAAAACAAAATTTAACATAGGCTGAACCTGATAATGTTTTTTGTTTGAGGTGTTATTTTAAAACGATCATCAATTCTTTTTCCTGCTATCCAAACAATTCGCTTATCCGCTTCAATGATCCATGTATTTTCTTTTTCGGTCAGCGACATTTTCTGATCAATAAAAAAACGGCTAAGCTTTTTCTTCTTGTTCATACCCAGAGGATAAAAATAATCTCCCTGCTTCCATTTTCGTAATAAAAGTGGAAAGGTTATTTCATCAGCGTCTATATAAGCCTTAAAGTTGTCAGTTGACAGTTGATAGTTATCAGAAGTGAATTTTTCAATTTTTAATTTTAATCTGTCATTATCAAATTCAATAATCTTATCTTTTTCTTCTATTAAAATATTTTGAGCTATAGAAGTATTATTAGGGGAAAGTATCAGCCATTTGCGGTTCCTGATTATCTTGTGAGATTGAGATTGTATGTACCTGCCCGATTCACTTTGTAATAAATGGATAACTTCTGCTGTTTGATGTGAAGTAAATCCAACGTCTTTTATTATTTCATGAATAATGGTTGACAATGGCTGTGCTTTTAATAATTTTAAAACAGGGATATGAATTTCTTCTCCTTTTTTTTCCAGTAATTTTTTTTTGTGATTGATGATTGATTGTTGATATAATATTTCGATATCCCTAAAGCGTTCAACATTATCCATCAGGTTTTCTTCAACCTGCGGAAATATCTTTTGTATAGAAGGCATCAATTGATTACGTAAAAAGTTGCGGGTATACTTATCAGAAATATTAGAGGAATCTTCTACAAATGGTAAATCATTCTCTACTGCAAAGTTTTTAATTTCCTGTTTTGTTGCAAATAATAAAGGCCTCACAATTTTTCCGTTCTTTGGAAGTATTCCTCTTAACCCATTAATACCAGTGCCTTTAAATAAATTCATCAATAAAGTTTCG
>MWVX01000485.1_pt1 | contig 12585 bp, 11 predicted proteins | sample 1047311 | NCBI WGS metagenome assembly MWVX01 (sample SAMN06349984, study PRJNA376086) | soil metagenome | isolation source: MtG-4 sample Antarctic (ecotone) soil | place: Antarctica | collected 2015-01-13 | reverse complement strand
CATGTATATTTATATGGGACATATGAAATATGAGCATACCAAACCTTACGAAGATTGGTTTTGGAAAAAGAATAAACTAAAACTTGTGAAAGACCATGTGGTAGCGATCGATATAAAAGAAAAAAAAATTCATTTTCAAAGCGGCACTTCGTTAAATTATGATAAGTTAGTAATTGCCACAGGTTCCGTTTCCAACCGTCCGCCATTCCCTGGTATGGAATTAAAAGGCGTGCAAAGTTTATACGGCATCCCTGATTTGCAGCTTATGAATGAAAATACAAAAGCGATCAGGAAAGCTGTCATCACAGGTGGTGGGTTGATCGGTATAGAAATGGCAGAAATGTTATTATCACGTAATATTTCAGTCACTTTTTTAATCCGCGAAAACAGGTACTGGAATAATATACTCCCAGATGAAGAAGCAGATCTTATAACTCGTCATATTAGAGAACATGGAGTAGACCTGAGAACAGTTACAGAATTAAAAGAAATAAAAAACGATGATAATGGCAAAGTGGGATCAATTGTCACAAGTAAAGAAGAAGAGATAGAATGTGAATTTGTAGGCATTACTGTTGGAGTAAGTCCTAATATAAGCATTGTAAAAAATACAGGCATTGAAACAGATAAGGGCGTTTTTGTAACTGAATTTTTTGAAACAAACATTCCAGATGTGTACGCCATCGGCGATTGTGTGCAGCATAGAAACCCACCGGCAGGCAGAAAGGCTATAGAACAGGTATGGTATACCGGAAGGATACATGGAGAAACGCTTGCTCAAGCTATTTGTGGCAAAAGAACTGCCTATAATCCAGGCCCATGGTTCAATTCTGCAAAATTTTTTGATATAGAATACCAAACCTATGGGATGGTAAATGCAAAGCCGGCAGAAAATGAATCTTCTTTTTATTGGGAGCATGAAGAAGGAAAAATTTGTTTTCGTGTAGTTTTTAATAAAACAGATGAAACTATAATTGGTTTCAATGTGTTCGGTATGCGGTTACGTCATGCATTATGCGATCAATGGCTGCAGGAGAAAAGAAATGTTGATTATGTAATGGCTAACCTGCACCTTCTAAATTTTGATGCTGAATTTTTTGAAAAGCATGAAGCAGCGATCCTTAAAAACTACAATTTGCAAACCGGGAAAAAAATAACCGTAAAAAGAAAAAAATCATTTTCTTTATTCAGGTGATAAGATCGTTTTAAAATGAGTATGTCAAAAATTTCTACTATACAACCTACGCTTTCCCTTGCCGGCGAGCAGGCGGCACAGTCAGTATTGCAAAAATTAGGCGGTATCTGTGTAGCGATCGCTATATTGGCCATGGTGGCAGCTATAAGTGGTGCAGGTTCGGAATATCCATTATTGTTTTTGAGCATTATCATTGCTATGTTCACATTGGGAGCAATTTCGTATGCATTGCCTTATTATTCAGGCTCTGCGGGCATCCGCAACAATGGCATCATGTTCAAGAGCATGACCAATAAAGGAACCATTGCATGGATATTGGGTATTGCGCTAACTGGTTTTTACATCATCATCTACTGGTTTCCCTGGATGTTTGAAGGATTGATAAGGATCTTTGATCCGCTTAGTTTACTACTTACCAACCAACCTGCCAATCAATGGTTCATGTATGGTGCTTTTTATACCCTTGCGGTATTAACTATGGGCATACGATTTATAGGCAGGTATCGCCACAGCCGTTATCATGTTATACGTACTATTTCCGTCATGTTCTTTCAACTGGGGTTTGCGTTTCTCATTCCAATGGTTTTAAAAAAACTAAATGAGCCTGAATTTTATTTCTCCTATTTCTGGCCGCTGAAGTATAATTATCTTTTTCCTTCCGATGTATCTTCTCTTATGAGCACCGGTCATCTGGGTGTGTTCATGGTTTTTTGGGGCGCCATGATGACTTTTATCGCTACGCCTATTCTCACCTATAAATATGGCAAACGTTGGTATTGTTCTTGGGTTTGTGGTTGCGGTGGCCTGGCTGAAACCGCTGGCGATCCTTACCGGCACCTTTCTGACAAAAGCCTCAAAGCATGGAAGATTGAACGTTGGATGGTACATAGTGTTTTGGTTTTTATTACGATCACTACTCTTTTACTTTGGTTGAATTCTTATTTTAAGGGAGGTATACTCGGATCTGTATCCGGCGCTTTTGCACAATGGTATGGTTTCTTTATTGGCGCTGTGTTTTCAGGAGTGATCGGTGTGGGCTTTTATCCTATAATGGGCTCACGTGTATGGTGCCGCTTTGGTTGCCCTATGGCAGCGGTGCTGGGGTTGTTTCAAAAATTCAAATCAAGGTTCCGAATCACCACCAATGGCGGGCAATGCATTTCCTGCGGCAACTGTTCTACCTATTGCGAGATGGGAATTGATGTTAAATGGTATGCACAAAGGGGTCAAAACATTGCCAGGGCATCTTGCGTAGGTTGCGGAATTTGCGCATCGGTGTGCCCCAGGGGTGTGCTGAAGCTGGAAAATGGCAATGAAGCAGGACGGATCAATGATAAACCCATTACGATCGGCAACAATAATATCACTGTTCATTTATAGATACCTTTATATGTAAATTGGGATAATGCCGGAATTATTCATTACTATCATTATTGTTCTTTATGCTACGGCAATCATATTTGTTTTATTACATTCTCTTTTCGATGCGCATCTGATATTTCATTATTTACGTTCCCGGGGCAAGAAGAATAATATTGTTTATGATAAGCATTTTACTCCATTTGTTACGATACAGCTTCCAGTTTACAATGAAATGCATGTGGTGGAAAGATTGTTGGATTCAGTAATTGAGCTGGATTATCCTTCTGATAAAATGGAAATTCAGGTTCTTGATGACAGTACCGACGAAACTTCGGAACTCATTATTCGAAAGCTCGCCTCCCTTAACCAAAAAAATATTTCTGTTCACCATATACAACGCAACGATCGTGAAGGTTTCAAGGCTGGAGCACTCAAACATGGATTAAGTATTGCCAAAGGCGATTTCCTCGCTGTGTTCGATGCTGATTTTCTTCCGTCAAAAGATTTTTTAAAACGAACGATACCGTATTTTACTGATTCGGCCATAGGTATGGTACAAACCAAATGGACCCATATAAATAAGCAAACATCATTGCTGGCAAGATTGCAGGCGATGGCCCTTGATGGGCATTTCAGTATTGAACAGCAAGGCCGTAATGCCGGTGGTTATTTTATTAACTTCAATGGCACTGCCGGCGTGTGGCGCAGAGAGGCAATAAACGATGCCGGCAACTGGCAGTCCGATACATTGACAGAAGATTTTGACCTGAGTTACCGGGCACAAATGAAAGGCTGGCAATTTAAATACCTTGAATATTACTCGACACCAGCTGAGCTTCCGCCATTGGTCAGCGCCTTAAAATCGCAGCAGTTTCGATGGACCAAAGGGGGTGCCGAAACGGCCCGAAAACACCTGCTTAATTTATTTTTATCACGTCATCCTTTATCTGTGAAGCTTCATGGTGCATTTCATCTTATTTATAGCTTTGGTTTTATCAGCATCATTACCTATGCGTTATTAACTGTTCCTTTGCTTTTCGTCAAAGAATATTACCCGCAATATGATTTTATTTTTAAGCTTTCAGGCCTGGTCGGCTTCAGCTTTTTAATCTATATACTGCATTATTTTATATCCTATTCTAACAACAACCAGGGAACTACTATACAGAAATTTTTCGGTTTTATCTTTTACTTTCCACTTTTTGTTTCCCTGTTCATCGGAGTTTCATTAAATAATACTATTGGCATTGTGCAGGGTTATTTTGGTATTAAATCAGGATTTGTTCGTACTCCAAAATTTAATGCAATAAATAAAGCAGACCACGTATTAAAAAGTAAATATGCAAATACAAAGATAAATTGGCTGACAATTACAGAAGGCTTGTTGATTTTTTATTTTTTGTTTGGATTGATTCAGGCATTTTATTTTAAGAACTATGGCACCATTCCCTTATTGCTGATGGCTTTCGCTGGATTTTCAATGATCTTTTGGTTCAGTATGAAAGAAAGCGGAAGGAAAAGCTATGTTGCGGTTCATGAGTAATTTGCCACAAATAATCGTCATAATTCCTGCATATAACGAAGAAAATTCCATAGCGAAAGTGATCGCTGATATTCCTACAGGTTTGGTACATCAGGTTATTGTTGTCAATAATAATTCTAATGACGATACGGAAGTAAATGCCCGTTCTGCTGGGGCTATTGTGCTTAAGGAAAAGAGGCCAGGTTATGGATATGCCTGTCTGAAAGGTATAGAATACATAAAGAATATGCAACCCTCACCAGACATAGTTGTATTTATTGATGCTGATTATTCCGATCATCCCGGAGAGATGCCATTGTTGCTGAAACCAATTATACAGGATAGTGTGGACTTAGTGATCGGGTCCAGGGCATTGGGAAAAAAAGAAAAGGGCTCGATGACGCTGCAGCAGCTATATGGTAACTGGCTGGCGACAAGATTATTGAAAATTATTTATGGCGTTAGTTTTACCGATCTTGGTCCATTCAGGGCTATACGATACCATAAGCTTATGCAATTAAATATGCAGGATACAACTTATGGGTGGACAGTGGAAATGCAATTGAAAGCTGGGAAAATGGGTTTTAAAATTATCGAAGTGCCAGTGAGTTATCGAAAGCGCATTGGATTTTCCAAGATCAGCGGTACATTGAAAGGTACGGTGCTGGCAGGGTATAAAATCATTACCACTATCTTTAAATACAGGTAGTATGAAACCCGAATATTTTTTCATTGCTTTCGTCGCATTCATTATATGTGGTTGCAAACAAACAGCAGAACCTCCCCATGAGCTATTTGTAAAACAATGGTATGCCGGAAAGGCAGAATTAAACAGCTATAGCCTGGAACAAACCCGCTATGGTGAAATAAGAAGGGGAGAAGCGGTGCTTATTTTTGTAACAGAAGATTTTTCTTCCGATAAACTGGTTAAGCTTGATGAACCTGAAAAAGCAGGTGATAAGGTACGGATAATGAAGATGAATATGACGAAAAATTTTGTTACAGGCATTTATCCCTATTCCATGATGTTATCAGTTTTTACACCGGTATCAAAAGAAGGAACGAGCAGAACCTTGAAAGCGAATTGCTCATCGCAAGAGTGGTGTGGTCATACTTTTTCCCAATTAGCGCTGACCGGAAATGACTACTCCTGGCAATTACATTCTTATTTTGAAAAAGAAAGTGGACAGGATAAAAAACTTGATGCTGAGCTCCTCGAAGATGAACTCTGGAACCGTATCAGGATCAATCCTGCCCATCTTCCTTTAGGCAGGCATTCATTATTGCCAGGATTGTTTTGGCAAAGATTGGCACATATTGAATTACAGGAAGAAGATGCTGTGATGACCTTATCAGAAGCAAAAGATTTTTTTATAAAAGACAGCTCTGTTCAATTATATACCATACAGTATCCCACAGCGCAAAGAACATTGAAGATCTATTTCCAACCAAGTTTCCCACACCAGATACTAGGTTGGCAGGAAACATATCCCGATGGTTTTGGTGCTAATAAAAAAATGCTTACAACAAAAGCATTGCTCAAAAAAACGATCTGGCTGGATTACTGGAAGCACAATAGGCTTGCTGACAGCACATATACTGATACATTGCATTTGACGCCATGAGTAACAAGCCAGTTCCTGAAAGGTATAATCTGGTTTATTTTTTATTATTAGTAAGTGCTATTATTTATTACTGGCTGGCTTATCAAACCACCAGAAATAATTTTACCTATTTCATTGGTTTGTTTACCATTTTATTTGCCATCTATTTTTTTGCCTGTCGTTTTTTCTCTGTTACGAAATTCAGGCAATTATTGCTGGCAGGCTTGTTGTTTCGTGTTTTGTTACTTTTTTCAGTACCGCAGTTATCCGATGATGTATATCGTTTTATATGGGATGGGCGATTGTCGGCCAATGGCATTAATCCTTTCCGGTACCTTCCTTCAGAGATCATGAGCATGCCTCCTGTAAAAGGTATAACATCAGAACTTTATGCCAGGTTAAATTCGCCTTCATATCATACTGTTTATCCACCGGTACTCCAGGGAATTTTTTTGTTGGCAGGAAAACTCTTCCCACTCAATATATGGAGCGCTATTGTATTTTTCAAAACCATAATTATTGTAGTGGAAGTCGGGACAGTGTTGATGATGATACAATTATTAAAAAAGATGCTTTTACCAATACATGCTTCATTGCTTTATTGGCTCAATCCGCTTGTAATAATGGAACTCACCGGTAATAGTCATTTTGATGGATTAATGATTTGTTTTGTATTGCTGGCTTTACTATTGCTGGTTAACAAAATATGGCAAGTGTCTTCTATATGCCTTGGAATTGGCATTGCAACAAAACTGGTTCCGGTACTGTTTATTCCTCTGATAATAAGAAAACTGGGTTGGAAAAAGGGAGCATTGTATTTGCTGATAACAATAATTACCACGGTTGTATTATTTAGTTTAGTGCTCGACATAGCCACGATACAGCATTTATTAGAAAGTATAAATTTGTTTTTCACGCGTTTTGAATTCAATGCCAGTATTTATTATTTGGTGCGCTGGGCCGGAGAATTGGTGAAAGGTTATAATATTATAGCCCTTGCCGGGCCTGCATTGTCAATGATAGCGGGATCCGTCATTTTGCTGTTATCGTTTCATAAAAAACCAGCTGTACACTTATCATTTTTTACAAAGTGTTTATTCATTATCACTATATGGTATCTTTTTTCAACCACAGTTCATCCGTGGTATGTTTGCCTGCCCCTGGCACTGAGCATTGTTACCGGGTACCGGTTTACTCTCATCTGGTCTTTTACAGCGCTTATGAGTTATGCTGCTTATCAATGGAATCCTGTGCAGGAGAATTTGTGGTTGACAGCTGCAGGCTATATTTTTATGATAGGATTTGCAGGTTGGGAAATAAAGCAAAGGCAAATATGCCCAACAATAAGTAAGTAGTTAAAACCCTTTATTATATATGATAAGGTTATTTCTGATTCTCCTGTTGATTCAGTCAATTAGTTGCGTAACTGTCTCGCAACGGAATGCAGTTTTGAATTATAATTCAGACCAAAGGCTAAAAAGAATTTTGAAAGCAGGCGAAACGCACCAGTATACTTTGGAATTAAACGGTGAAGATTTTGTTCATTTGTATGCCGAACAACAGGGTATTGATTTAATTATAAAAGTAACAAGTGAAGATGGACAATTTTCTGGATTATTTGATTCACCCAATGGTGAATTGGATGGCGAAGATATTTATTTGTATACCGGTAAAAATGAAAAATATAATATTGAAATCTACCCCGCACAAAAATATGCTGATCCGGGTGCATATAACTTAAAATTTATTCGCTCAGCTAAGGCCTCGCAAACTGATAAAGCATGGCTCTCCGCACTCTCGTCCACTCAAAAAGCAGATAAGATGCGAACACAGGAGGAAACACGGAAGCAAAGCATTCAGCAATACGAAGTTGCCATGGCTGAGTGGCTTTCACTGAAAGATAATTTTCACTATGCACGGGCTTTGCGATCCCAGGGCTTTGTTTATATCAGGCTCAAAGAATATGACAAAGCACTTAGTAATTTTAACCGTTTACTAAATTTGTGGAACAAGCTTGGGGATACACGTGCCGAAGGATTTACAAATTTGATTATAGGTCGCATTTATGATCTGCAAAAAAATTATGAGCAATCCTTATCCTATAACCAGGAGTCGCTGCCCTATTGGAGAAAAACAAATGACAAAGACCAGGAATCGTTTACAATAATGAACATCGGCAATCTTTATTCATACCTTGGCGACAAACAAAAAACTGTTACCTCTTTTGAAGAAGCATTACAATTAAATAGCAACTCTCAGCGTCCTTCAGTTAAGGCTGTTATCTTAAGGGACTATGCCAATAGTTTAATGAGATTGGGGGAGAAAGAGAAAGGGCTTAGCTATTATGAACAATCGTTAAAACAATGGCAGGTCACAGTCAATAAACCTGAAGAGGCCAGGACAGCTGCCCTGATGGCTACGATTTATGCTGGAGAGAAAAGCAAGCAGGGAATTGATTATTATCAGCATGCTTTAGATATTTGGGACAAGCTGGGCGACAAAAAAGAATATTTAATTATTAAAAATTCATTAGATAAGTTATTGAATACTAAAGAATAAAGAGCCTTATATTTCAATTAATAGTATAATAAAATAAATTACAAAATTACCGGCAATAGAAACAGTATTGCCCCAGCGATGAACATAATTGTCAGCAAATGCACAAACCTGTTGTTGAGGGGAAGAAAAATAAACTGCTCAATAGTTCTGATGATCCAAAAAATGCTCATGCCTGTCATTATCACCTTCCCCAAAGTTGTCGTGTACAATTCCTCGTTAAAATAAAAACACAGGAAAGCAGTAAAAAGAAAAATGTAAATAAGTAAAATGTTAGATATCTGCATAATAGCGCTGTTTACCAAAGTCAGTTTTTTTAATTCAGTACGCCATTTAAATAACCTCCAAAAAGCAATATGAAAAACGGCGAATAAGATGCTGTGTATGCCACATGCAAAAATGATAATCTCTTTGGTCATAAGATTTACAGGCAGCCTATCTGCTGTACCATTTTTTAATTGTTTTTAATGTCGCTTTTCCCTGTGGTGTATAATCAATAAGTCTTCTTTTTTGATTTGGATCATCTACGTACCATTTCCAGGCATAACCTCCGGCAAACCACGCCTTACCCGAAAAATTTTGATAAAGTGCCTCATAGGCATTTACCTGGGCTTTGTCATTTTGGTCTCCTTCCTTTTCTTTCCATGGTTCAGTACTACTGTAGTCCACGTTGCGGTAACCATATTCTGTAAATAATACTGGTCGTGAATAACGGACGCTTAATCTTTCCAATTCATCGCTGTATTTTTTCCAACTTTTGTTTAACGATTTTAAAGAAGGGGTCTTATCTTGAGACAGGGGAAAATAAGCATCTACACCAATATAATCCAGCCTGCTCCAGAAGGGAAAATCTTTATAATCATCCCAATTCGCTGCATAAGTCAGTTTACCCTTATAGATTTTTTTTACTGTATCAATCAGGGAAATCCAAAACTGCGGCCTTTGTTTTACGGCTGCACCAAATTCTGTGCCTATGCAAAATATTTCAACTTTCATGCTATCTGCCACAGAAGCAAAAAGCAGAATATATTCACGGAAGCTGTTTTCCCACAACAGCCAGTCTTGCTCGGTAGACAAAGTAAATGCACCCGTATAATTACCTCGCCCTATCCACAGATGTGGCTTGAGCATGACAGAGATATTATTTTCATGTGCCAGTTGAATGCAGCCGATGACACCATCCTTGTTCTCTCCCCAATGTTGCTTATGTTCATTATACTTCACTACAGGATTTCCAGTGGTGCAAAATGCATAAGGCATAATGGAAATACTGTTTGCATGAATATCCAGCATTGGCTGTATTACACTTTCATCTACTCTTTGAACAGGTGCTACCATACTTAATCCTTTTATCGTAAAGCCTGCAACAGATGAAATATTGGAAGATGGCGTATCCCCATAAGAACAGCCATTTGTGTAAATGAACAATCCTGTAATCAAGGATAATTTGACAATGAATTTCAATCGGTAAAAAATTATAATCATTTGAAAATACTCAGCATATGCGCGGTAATTGTTCCCCCGTAAGCATATTCAACATGCGACGGCCACCGATGCTGCTGGTTAATATAACTTGTTTTGGATGATTGGTCGATACTGAACCAATGATGGCTGCATTTCTGCCAGTGTCTGTAATCTTTAAAACTTCAACTACCTGTTCCGCTTTTTCTGCATTTACGACGGCAATAAAAATCCCTTCATTGGCAACATACAGCGGGTCTAATCCCAACATTTCACAGGCGCCTTCTACCTGCTCACTTAATGGTATATCTTTTTGAGAAAGGTCAATACCTAACTCGCTGTCTTTTGCCAATTCATTTAACACTGTGGCTACACCGCCTCTTGTAGGGTCACGTAAAAAATGAATGTCTTCGCCAAAATTATCCAGCAAATTATTTACAGCTGGCCACAAATTACAGGTATCACTTTCCAGCTGGGTTTCAAACACCAGGCCTTCCCTCACAGACATGATAGCCACCCCATGAGTAGCCACATTGCCGCTTACAATTATTTTATCACCCGCTTGTATATTGGTTGCTGCTATTCTGGCTTTTGAATGTATCTCTCCAATGCCACTTGTATTGACAAATATTTTATCTCCTTTGCCTCTTTCCACTACTTTGGTATCACCGGTCACTACTTTAACATTCGCTTGTTCGCATGCAAATTTGATGGAGACAAGTATTTCCCAAAACTCCTTCACCGCTAATCCTTCTTCTATGATAAAACTTAAAGAGAGATAGCGGGGAGTAGCACCACACATGGCAAGGTCATTAACTGTTCCATTCACTGCCAGCTCACCAATATTACCTCCCGGGAAGAAAATAGGCGTTATCACAAAACTATCGGTAGAGAAAGCTACAGGATTTTTTAATTCCAGGAAAGCACCGTCATGATGCTGATCAAGATAATCATTTCTTAAAATATCAAACACACCACTATTGAGCAGGTTATGAGTCAACACACCACCACTTCCATGTCCCAATGTAATGATGTCAAAATCCAATGCTGGTAAGGGACACTGGAGCTGCATGGTGATTTTTCTAATTTGAAGATCTGTTTGGGACATGATTTTGAATGTAGCATTTTATATTGTATTAAACAATTTATACAAATTAATTTATTACTTGAAATATAATGTGTATTAGATACTCAGTAAGTATTTAATCTTTAAACTGTTGTATTATGATGGGCATGATAGTTTTCAATCATTCGAATGAATGTAGTGAAGAATTAATTCTTCTCATTGGAGCTATAAAATTTTTAATGCAAAATCTTTATTGACATCGAACCTTAGAAAATAGAAAACCGGAAATAGCCGCGGTAGTAGCAGGAAAATTTTCAGGTAGAAAATAATCGCCATGCCGCACTTGCTCGAAGCTATACAGTGAAACTGATATGTTTATTGACATAGCTTTTTGAACAATGCCAAAACCTCCATAAACCATTCCATTCAAGGCATCCGTTCCGCTATTATAGGGAACGGTATTGTCAATTTTACTGTGCACGGCAACAATGGGTGGTTCGCCAGGCTCAATCCAGTTTAGATTTTCAATAGAACCTGCTATGCTGAATACGGCATGTACATCTGATGAAAAGTTGGCATTGCCGCCACTGCCTTCAAGGCTACCCCATTTTAGCTTGTCTATTATTGAGGGTATTTCGCTTTCATCCCAGTATGCTGCATGAACTCCTGTTATAGCGCCTGCTGAATAACCGCCAATAAATATTTGTGATTCATCAATTTTAAGTGGTGCTGCATTAGCACGGGCATAGCGAACCGCGGCTTTTAAATCCTGCACGGCCCGGTAAATAGCTTCATATCTTGTTTTTTCAGTCAATGGATTTTCTATGCCTAGTCTGTAATCTATAGAAAGAGCTACATAACCCTTTTTTGCAAAATAGTAGCAGATATCAGAAGATTTATCCCCTGCTTTACTGCCCCCGGTAAATCCCCCGCCGTGTACATAAATAATTAAAGCTCTTTTCTTTACTGTATCATTTTGTGGTTCGTGTATATCAAGATACAAGGTTTCAAGCGCTCCGGAAATATTCAGGTGCCATATTCTACATTCGATGTTGTTCGTACAGTGGCGAAAATATCCTTATCGTAACGACCATTACATTTTGAAGCAGGCGTATCATCAGCCGGATTATTTTCCTTTGTGCAGGAAATAATTGCCATGCTGAATACAAATAATACGATACTGCTTTTTATTTTTTGTACATAGTATGGATTTAAAAAAAATGAGTTTTTCATGGCTTAATTTAGAATGGCCTGCTTTATTGCTGCACTGCCTTCCGCAGTACCCTGAACACCTTGCCCTGTGTTTGGAACGATGTCATACGAGAGAAATGGTGTACCCGCATTTTTAAGCCGGTCGAAATAATCCCTGGAAAGCGGCTGCATGTTCACATCGGTTTGCCCGACCAGGAAATGTATGCGGGTAGTTGGATGGGTATAATCACTTCCGCCTGTGGCAACACTTTCGGCCAACCATCTTGGGACAAAGCTGGCATCATTTCGAGCTGCAGGGCCGTTGCCATCAAAAAAACAAAACCCTTCATCAATAAATTTGCGGGTATCCAATGGAAACCAATATGCCTGTTCATCAGGTCTGTTCATGCAAGATTTGTTTAATACAGCATGTGGCGGGCCTCCGGTGGGAATGGCCACATCAATAATATTTTCCAATCCATAATGGCTGAGTGCATAAGAAACCTGTGTAGAGCCTCCGCTGTTGCCGCTGATACAAAAACCTGCTTTTCCTGTTTGTTTTGGTATGCCAAGCGGCAGGTAGAAATTATCATAAACATATTTTATTACTGTTGCTGGCCTGCAGCCC
>MWVX01000484.1_pt1 | contig 12587 bp, 11 predicted proteins | sample 1047311 | NCBI WGS metagenome assembly MWVX01 (sample SAMN06349984, study PRJNA376086) | soil metagenome | isolation source: MtG-4 sample Antarctic (ecotone) soil | place: Antarctica | collected 2015-01-13 | reverse complement strand
ACAACTATAAAAGTGGTTATGAATTAAGCGATGAAATATTATACAAGTCCGGCGTTTTTATTACACCTGGTGGCATATTTGGCAGTGCTGGTAATAATTATGTGAGGCTTAGCCTATGCACAAAAAAAGAAATAATTGAGCAGGCAATTGAACGAATAAAAAAATGAGAGTAGCAATAATTGGTACAGGTTTAATAGGTGGCTCTATAGCTATCGCGTTGAAAGAAAAAGACTTTGCAAAAAAAATAATTGGTGTAGATGCCAATAAGATACATGAACAAAAGGCATTGGCTCTGGGTTTGGTTGATGAAGTAATGGAGCTTAATGAGGCGATTGAAAATGCTGATGTAATTATTTTATCGGTGCCGGTTGATGCCTGTGTAAAAATAATAAGTGATGTGTTGGACAAAGTGAAAAAGCAAGTAGTGATGGATACGGGGTCAACAAAAAGAAATGTTTTGGCAGCAATAAAAGGACATGCTAATAGAAATCGATTTGTTGCTACGCACCCAATGTGGGGCACAGAATATAGCGGACCCGAAGCGGCAGAAAAAGCTGCGTTTGTAAATAAAGCCGTGATTATTTGCGATAAGGAAAAAAGCGATGCAGATGCCGTGGAAATAGTTGAAGAAATTTACAAAACCTTAGGCATGCATCTTCTTTACATGAATGCAGAGGCGCATGATCTGCACACGGCCTATATCAGCCATATTTCACACATCACATCATTTGCCCTGGCGAATACGGTGTTGGAAAAAGAAAAGGAGGAAGATGCGATCTTTGAATTGGCCAGTGCAGGTTTTGAAAGCACTGTGCGTTTGGCAAAAAGTAACCCGGCTATGTGGGTTCCTATTTTTATGCAAAACAGGGAAAATGTATTAGATGTATTAAATGAACATATTAGTCAGTTGCGCAAGTTTAAGTCCTGTCTGGAAAAAGAAAATGACAAGTATTTATTTGAATTAATAGAAAATGCAAATAGGATACAAAAAATTATCAAATAAGATATTCATAAAAAAATCAAAAGTATGATCCAGGAATTAAAGCCTGCTAATAGTGAGACTCTGAATGTAAAATGGAATAAACGACCATTGATCATATCCGGTCCATGTAGTGCCGAAACAGAAGACCAGTTATTACAAACGGCACAACGTCTCGCGGCCACCGGGCAGGTGGATATGCTCCGGGCCGGCATTTGGAAACCCAGGACAAGACCAGGAAATTTTGAAGGGGTGGGTACAAAAGGTCTTACCTGGCTAATGAAGGCTAAAAGTATTACAGGCTTGTTAACAACTGTAGAAGTAGCCACAGCCAAACAAGTGGAAGATGCCCTGCACTTTGATGTAGATGTTTTATGGATCGGTGCACGAACTACTGTCAACCCTTTTAGTGTGCAGGAAGTTGCAGATGCTTTACGCGGAGTGGATATTCCGGTTTTAATTAAAAACCCGATAAATCCTGATCTTGAATTATGGGGCGGCGCCGTAGAACGCATAGAAAAAACAGGTATAAAAAAAATTGGGTTGATCCATCGTGGATTTTCTTCTTATGGAAATACAGAATACCGCAATGCACCTATGTGGCACCTGGCTATTGAAATGAAACGTCGCAACCCCGGTATGCTCATGCTCAGTGACCCTTCACATATTTGCGGAAGAAGAGATATATTATTGGAGATAGCACAAAAAGCAATTGACCTTGATTTTGATGGTTTGATGCTGGAAAGCCATATCGATCCGGACAATGCATGGAGCGATGCAAAACAACAAATTACGCCTGAGCAATTATCAGAATTGTTAGGCAAAATTCAATGGAGAGATGAAACGGCAAATAAAAAAGAATTTATTATTGCCTTAGAAAAATTAAGAGACCAGATCAATCATTTAGATGATGAGCTAATGCAGTTGCTTAGCCAGCGAATGAAAATTGCCGATAAAATAGGCGAGTATAAAAAGAATAATAACGTAACTATATTACAGACAAACCGCTGGAATGAAATATTGGGCAGGGCTTATATAAAAGGCGAACAGCTTGGTTTAAGTAAAGAGTTTATCACCAAGTATTTTGATGCCGTACATTTGGAAAGCATTAATCATCAAACAAAAGTGTTTAATAGCTGATGCCTGTAAAAAAAATCAATTTCAGTAAGCGGATAGTAGATTTTTATTTTGATTCTTCTTTTAACGACCTAAAAAAAATAGTGGTTCCGCAACGATCAATCATTATTACAGATCAAAATATTTTTGCGGCGCATTCAAAAAAATTAAAAGGCTGGGATATCATTGTTTTAAAATCGGGAGAAGAATATAAAATTCAGGCAACAGTTGATTCGGTTGTTGATCAATTAATACAATTAAATGCAGACAGGCAAACCACTTTAATAGGCGTTGGCGGCGGAATGGTTACAGACATTACCGGTTACGTCGCTTCTGTGTTTTTGCGTGGCGTTCCTTTTGGTTTTATGCCTACTTCGGTCCTGGGTATGGTAGATGCGGGCATCGGGGGAAAGAATGGAATTGATGTTGGACTTTATAAAAATATGGTTGGCACTATTAATCAACCCCATTTTTTATTGTATGATGTCAGCTTTTTAAAAACCTTGCCTGTTATAGAATGGAGAAATGGTTTTGCAGAGATCATTAAACATGCCTGCATAAAAGATGAAGCCATGTTTAAAGTGCTGAAAGAAAATTCTCTAAAAAATTTTCAAAAAAATAAACCGCTTTTACAAAAACTGATTCAGCGAAATGCATTTCTAAAAATTAAAGTGGTGCAAGGTGATGAGTTTGAAAAAGGAGAAAGAAAACTATTAAATTTTGGACATACCTTGGGCCACGCACTTGAAAAAAAATATAACCTGATGCATGGCGAAGCGGTTGCCATTGGAATGGCGATGGCGGCAGGTCTTTCAGAAAAAATAGTATCGTTTAAACAAACATCCAGGCTTCTTTCCTTACTTGAAAAATATGAATTACCTACTTCAGCAGACTATAGTAAAAAGAAGATTTTTGAAATATTAATCAGTGATAAAAAAAGAGATGGTAATAGCATTAATTTTATTTTGCTGGAAAAAATTGGTAAGGCTGCTATCCGTAAAATTTCATTTGATCAACTATATAAACTTCTTTAATGGAAGTAACTATTTCACCTTCTCGTATAAAGGGTACGATAACAGCTCCTGCTTCGAAAAGTGCTATGCAAAGGGCTTGCGCTGCGGCTTTATTAAGAAAGGGACAAACATTGCTGATCAATCCGGGCATTTCTGCAGATGACAAAGCAGCCTTGCAGATCATTCAACAATTAGGAGCTTATATTGAATATAGAAATGATGATATTTTTATTACCAGTGATGGGGTAAAGCCGGTAGCGGACGAAATTAATTGTGGTGAAAGTGGCTTGTCGCTCCGTATGTTCACTTCTATTGCAGCTCTGTCGCCTAATAAAATAAAAATTACAGGGCATGGGAGTCTGGCAAAACGTCCACTGCATTTTTTTGATGAAGTGCTGCCCCAGCTTGGTGTACAATGCAAAAGCAACAATGGGTTTTTGCCTTTGGAAATTCGTGGCCCATTGCAACCAAGAACTATCAGCATTGACGGATCATTATCTTCTCAATTCCTTACCGGGCTTTTATTTGCCTATTCCATTGCTTGCGCTAAAAATGTTTCTATTAAGGTTCATCATCTTGCAAGTAAGCCCTATGTTGATCTTACCTTGCATACATTACGTGCTTTTTGGATGTGCATTCCTGAAAATAAAAAATATCAATCATTTTTATTTCATCCTTATTCAACAAAAATTTCAACGACCAAAAGCCTAGTTTATGTTATTGAAAGCGATTGGAGCAATGCTGCATTTTTATTAGTTGCAGGTGCTGTTGCGGGCAGCATTACTATACATGGATTAGATTTGAATTCGGTGCAAGGGGATAAAAGAATTTTAGAAGTGTTGGAAATGACTAAAGCATTTATACATGTTTTACCCGGAGAAATAAAGGTTTCTCAATCAGATTTAATTGCTTTTGATTTTGATGCTACTGATTGTCCTGATCTTTTTCCTCCATTGGTTGCATTGGCCTGCTATTGCAAAGGCGTCAGTACTATAAGAGGTGTACATCGTTTAACGCATAAAGAAAGTAATCGTGCAGTTACCTTACAATCAGAATTTGCAAAAATGGGTGTAAATATAACTATCGCTGAAGATGCCATGCATGTAGCGGGGGAAGAAAAAATAAAAGGTGCAAGAGTTTCATCAAATAATGACCACCGGATTGCGATGGCTTTGGCAATTGCTGCATTAAATGCGGGGGGAGAAACGGTTATTGAAAACGCAGAAGCGGTAAATAAATCGTATCCTGCTTTTTGGGATGACCTGCAAAAGCTTCAAAATAATTCAATTGTATAAAATGGATTATTCTGCTAAAATTATTGAGTCGTGGAATGTGAATGCAGAAAAATGGATTACGACTATTAACAATGAAGAAATAGAAAGCCGCAAATTAGTGACGAACAAAGCAATTATAGATGCAGTAATGGAATATCATCCTGAAAGTATTATTGATATAGGTTGCGGTGAAGGATGGCTTGCAAGGGAATTACAAAAAAAAGGCTTATCTGTATTTGGCATTGATGGCGTAAAGTCTTTAATAAAAAATGCTACCGATAAAGGGGGCGAACATTATGCTGTTTGCGGTTACAAAGATTTAGTTGCAGGCATGCTGCCAGGTAAAAATTCATATAGTGCTGCTGTGATCAACTTTGCACTGATTGACAAAGCAGAAACTGAAGAACTAATAAATTATTTGCCCTCCCTTCTTCAGCAAAATGGACTATTGTTTATTCAAACACTTCATCCATTATCTATAAGCGATGAATATAAAACAGGTTGGAAAGAAGGAAGCTGGAACGGCATGAAACAGAATTTTACTTTGCCCTATAAATGGTATTTCCGAACGATAGGAGATTGGGTTCGTTTGTTTTCAAGTGCAGGTTTTCTTGTAGAAGGATTAAAAGAACCGTTGCATCCTGTCACATTAAAACCGGCATCGGTTATTTTTATTTTAAGGTCTAAATAGCTTAATCTTTTTAACATGAATACATTCGGGCGAATTTTTCGTGTGCAGATTTTTGGTGAATCTCACGGGCCATCTGTGGGCGTAACTATTGACGGATGCCCGCCTGGTATACCCCTGGCAGAAGAAGATTTTTTTGAGGATTTAGAAAGGCGAAAAGGCGGCCTGCAAAAAGGTACAACGCCGCGTAAGGAAGATGATAAACCAATTTTTTTAACTGGCGTATTTAACAACAAAACTACCGGCGCTCCTCTTACTATTCTTTTTAATAATAAAAATATACGTTCTTCTGATTATGAAAAACAACTTGCTATACCCCGTCCGGGTCATGCAGATTTTGTAGCGAATAAAAAATTCAGTGGTTTCCAGGACTATCGTGGAGGCGGGCATTTTAGCGGTCGGTTAACCGTATGTTTGGTGGCAGCGGGAGTCGTTGCGAAAAAGATATTAAACCTCACCCCTAACCCCTCTCCAAAGGAGAGGGGGAAGAAAGCTGAGCATCCTGGGTATTTGACAAATAGTCCGGGTCAGTGGGAAACAGTTTCGGGATATGCAAAAGAAAATAGGCAGAATGCTAGTGAAGCTGAAGAAATACTTTGGCAAGAATTGCGAAACAGAAAAATTAATGGATGCAAATTCAGAAGGCAGCATCCTGTGCAAGGATATATTCCTGATTTTATTTGTCTGGATAAAAAATTGGTTGTGGAAGTGGATGGACTAAATCATGGTATTGAAGAACAAAAAAAAATAGATGAAGAAAGAACAAAGTTTTTAGCGGCTAATGGATATAGAGAAATAAGGTTTACAAATGATGAAGTATTAAATCAACTGCCCATTGTATTGCAGAAGCTTCAGGAAGCCCTCTCCTTTGGAGAGGGTTTGAGTGAGGTCAACGAAATCTCCTTTAAAGCAACTTTGAATGAGGGCAACGAAGCCCTCGCCTTTGGAAAGGGTTCGGGTGAGGTCGTTCAAATCAAAGCAACCATTATTGAAATAGGGGGAGAAAAAAATATTGAAGCCGGTTTGCAAAAAGCGATTGATGCAAAAGATTCTGTTGGTGGCATTATTGAATGTACTGTAAATGGTTTGCCTGTTGGATTGGGAGAACCTTTTTATGATTCGGCCGAATCGCTTATCAGCCATGCTGTTTTTGCTATACCTGCTATTAAGGGAATAGAATTTGGCGCTGGCTTTAATGCAGCAAAAATGTTAGGAACCCAGCATAATGATCCAATTATCAATGAAACAGGCCAGACAGCAACTAATAATGCAGGAGGTATCGTTGGGGGGATAACCAATGGCAACCCAGTCGTTTTTCGTATAGTGGTTAAACCTACTTCTTCTACGCCAAAAGAACAGGAGTCGTGGAATACAGAAGCAAACAAAATAGAGAAATTTTCAGTAAAAGGGAGACATGACCTTTGCATTGCTTTACGCGTTCCTCCTGTACTTGAAGCAGTGACAGCAATAGTAATACTTGATATGATGATGGTCAATCAAGCGGTACCTGCAAATCTTACTATTGTTGCATGAATTTTAGTTTGCATTATATTTATCAATCCCAAACCCTGAACATTATGTCTTAGCATTTTTGATTTATCAAGAACCTTTCTATTTTGTGAGATGCATGCTGTGAGAATGGATGGTATGTGTGTATATTAAATGTGTTTAACCAAAAAATATTCAATTTCGTCTACAAAAATGACGCATTGATCCAATGAGGTTATTGCTAACCATATTTATTACTGCAAATATATTTTCTGCACAAGCTCAATCTTTAGCCGAGGCAGATAATACTCCTGATGCCAATAAAACTAAAACCTCAATAAAAGTCAAAGCTTTTTTTGGTATAGCTAGTTATTACGCTGATAAATTCATAGGCCGCAAAACAGCCACAGGTGCTATTTATAGTCATGCAAAGGCTACGGCAGCCTGCAATATTTTACCATTAGGCACCTGGATACGTGTAACCAATTTAAGAAATAAGAGAAGCGTAATTGTACAAGTAAATGACAGGCTGCATCCTAAAAATAAACGGATCGTTGATATGAGTCGTTCGGGAGCTGAAAAATTAGGTTACATTGGAAGAGGCCTTACACAGGTTAAAGTAGAAGTAGTAGAAAGGAAAAAAGTAAAATAAAAGTGACTAATTCCTGCATAAATAAATTAAGATATTTACTTTGCAGCCATTATTTTTGCTCACTTATAAACCAACCACATTGATATGAAGAAATTTTTTGTGTTATTAATAGTGGGCTTTATTTCAGCTACTCAAATTTTTGCACAAAAAGGCGCTTACATAAGACCATCGGCCTTGGGTGTAAGTTTTGTATTAAATGATTATGAAACTGCCCGCCTGATTCGCTCCACATCTTTATCCTCGGTTTTAAATAATAAGCAATTCGGAAAAGTGAAAGAGATGTCTCCGGGCATTGCTGTAACTTATTTTAAAGGACTAAAAGATCATATTGATTTTGCAAGTACCATCGCAGCTTCTTTCGTATCCATACCCTTAGAAGGCCAGACTTTTAGTGGTAGTGACGAATTTTTGATGGAAGCAGATGCTTCTGTCAATTTAAAAATGTTTTCAGACAGGTATATATTTACGCCATACATTTCATTGGGTATAGGTGCCAGTATGTATAATGAAAAATTTGGTGCTATTTTACCACTTGGCGGCGGGCTTAAATTTAATATTTTTGATGAAGCGGCCGTTTTTATTCAATCGCAATTCCGCATCCCTGTTACGGAGCAAAATAATGATTATCATTTTTTCAATAGCATTGGCATAGCGGGTATCATTGGCAGAAAAAGAGAAGAACCTGTAAAAGAGGTTGTAATTCCACAAGCGCCAAAAGATACCGATGGTGATGGTATAACAGACGACGTAGATCAATGCGCGACAGTGCCAGGTGTGGCAAAATATAATGGTTGTCCTGTACCGGATACAGATAATGATGGTATTAATGACGATAATGATAGTTGCATAACCGTTGCAGGTATTGCAAAATATAATGGTTGCCCCGTCCCCGACACCGACAAAGATGGTGTAAACGATGAGCTGGATAAATGCAAAGATATACCCGGTGTTACCCGTTACGACGGTTGCCCGATACCTGATGCAGATGGTGACGGGATAAATGATGAAGAAGATAAGTGCCCGCAATTACCCGGAACCAGGGAAAATAATGGTTGTCCCGAAGTAAAACAGGAGATTGTAAAAAGAATCGAATACGCTGCTAAAAATGTATATTTTGTTACAGCCAGCTATAAACTTTCTAACAAATCTTTTAAACCATTAAATGACCTTGTAACACTTTTAAATGAAGATAAAGACCTGAAACTTTCTATTGAAGGCCATACAGATAATGTAGGTGCAGATGATTACAATCAAACCTTAAGTGACAATAGGGCAAACAGTGTGAAAGATTATTTAGTAAGCAAAGGCATTGATGAAACCCGCCTAACATCGCAGGGCTTTGGTGAAACCCAGCCCGTGGCTGATAATAAAACTGCTGCTGGTAAAACAAAGAACAGAAGAGTGGTAATGACGGCAACTTACCAATAAACAAAACCAACTGTAAAATAGAGCGTCTCTGAAAAGAGGCGCTTTTTTTGTTATATTTTATTTGAGAACCACCGCAAATTGCTGAAAAGACAACGCAAACACATTTAAAAGCGTTAAAAACATCTTATTTAATTCTGCGCACCGATTCGCCAGCTTGTAAAGTTTAAGGCTTCCAACTCTTCATTGGCATTGCTGTTGCATATATAAAGGATGTAGGTTGTAGATTTTAAATCATCAATATGAAAAAATATATTCTAATCAGTTGTTTGGCTGCAACGGTGTTAGTTTTTAATAACTGCGCCACCAACCCGGTTACAGGTAAACGCCAGGTAGTGTTAATGTCTGAAGAACAGGAAATTGCTATGGGCAAAGAAGCCGATCCGCAGATAGTTGCACAATTTGGTTTATATGAGGATAAGGCCTTGCAGGATTTCATTACTCAGGAAGGGAAAAAGATGGCAGCTATTTCTCACCGGCCCAATTTGAATTATGAATTTAAGATTGTGGATTCAGACGTTATAAATGCATTTGCAGTGCCTGGTGGCTATGTATATTTTACAAGGGGCATAATGGCCCATTTTAATAATGAAGCTGAATTTGCAGGCGTATTAGGTCATGAGATTGGTCATATTACTGCACGCCATTCCGTAGCCCAACAGAGGAATGCAATTTTAGGGCAGATTGGTTTAATTGCCGGTATGGTGCTGGCGCCGGAACTGGCACAATTTGGGCAAGCTGCTTCCCAGGGCTTAGGCCTTTTGTTTTTAAAATTTGGAAGGGATGCGGAGCGTCAATCAGATGAATTAGGTGTTGAGTATTCATCTAAAGTTAAATATGATGCACATCAAATGGCTGGTTTTTTTAATACGCTTGAGAGAAAAGGAGCAGAAAGCGGTGCAGCTGAATTACCTAATTTTTTATCTACCCATCCTAACCCGGGAGAAAGAAATATTACCGTTAACAAACTTGCTACTGAATGGCAACAAAAATTAAATCTCACTGCTCCTGAAGTAAATCGTAATACATACCTTAAAAGAATTGAAGGTTTAATTTATGGAGAAGATCCTAAAGGAGGATTTTTAGAAAATAATGTATTCTATCATCCGGTATTAAAATTCCAGTTTCTAACGCCAGCCAATTGGGCTTACCAGAACTCACCGCAACAGGTACAGTTTGCTCAAAAAGAAGGAAAAGCATTGATGTTTATGACATTGGCGCCAGGTAAAACATTGCAAGAAGCCGCTTCTGCAGTATTTCAGCAATACAAGCTACAGGCATTAGAATCAAGAGAAGTATCTGTCAATGGTTTAAATGCTATTGCTGTGGTAGGCACTCAGCCACAACAACAGGGTCAACAACAGCAGGCCTCTATTAGAACCCTCTCCTATTTTATACAATATGATAATAATATTTATCACATTATTGGTGTGTCAGCAGCCACCGACTTTAATGCGTATTCACCTCTTTTCACCAACACAATGCAAAGTTTTAAAGTATTAAATGATGCCTCTAAATTGAACAAAAAACCAGATCGTGTTCGCCTAAAAACGATCAACCAAAATAGTACTTTGGAACAGGCACTTCGCCAGCATGGTGTTCAAACAAATAAGTTAGAAGAGCTTGCAATTTTAAATGGATTGAAATTAAGCGACCGGGTGGTACAGGGAACTTTGATTAAAATAATTGAACAATAAGCAAGAGAATTATTTTTTACGAAACAGGTAAGATATAAGTCTTGGCGTTTGATTTCTGTCATCTGTATCAAACCACTCCTGTAAATTTTCGCAAACAAACCCTGCTTTGTGTGCGGCATAAAAATAGTCAGAGAAATGATGAATAAAATAATCAAGCTGCAAGAGGCTTCCGTCCTGCTCAAATTTTGCCCTGCTTCCCTGTGTTTGTTTATAAGGATGCAATTCGCCAATATAAAATTGTCCGTCGCTATTTAGCGTTGTAATTGCCTGGTCAAAAATAAATGCCAGGTTTTCAATATGTTCTAATACAAGGCTGCAAGTTATTAAATCCATCTTGTCAAAATTCCAGGGTTTGGTGATGTCTGCTTCTGCAAAAATGATATTATCACTTTTAATTTTTCGTTTTGCTTCCTGCAACATTTCCGATGAGAAGTCTATTGCAGTTAAAAGTTTGCATTGGTCTTTAAGCCACACAGTATTTTTTCCGGTTCCGCAACCAATTTCAAGAATGCGGCCAACCCTAATATTTTTTAAAACTGATTGTATGGCCTCACCTTCAAGATCACGGGTTTTATTTTCAACAGTGTCATATGTTTTAGACCAATTATTATAAGCGTCCTTTGTTTGCACGTTAATTTTTTTAGAATGCTGATCTTTATGATCAGCACAGATCATAACAATCTAAATTATTTAAGCTCTCTTTTATTCTTAAAGATCAACCTATCGATAGAAAACTTTCCACCACCCAATACAAAGATCACAATAGAAAGGAGTAGGTACACCAACGGTAACGTCTTCACATCAAAGGGATCTTTGGCATGTGCTATAAAAAATGCCACTACCATAGTTATAAAAATAGGAATGATTGTTAAGCGTGTTAAAAAACCGATGAGTACAAAAAATGCGCAAAAGAACTCTGCAAATATCACAAGCTGGAAAGAGAGTTTTGATCCGATGCCAATAATATCTCCAAACATAGGAAGTATCTTATCGTAATTTGAAATTTTTTGATACCCGTAATGAACAAAAAATAACCCACCAACAATGATGCGTAGAAAAAGGGCAGCAAGGTCTGTGTTTAAAGATTGAGGATTAAAAATTTTGCGATTCATACTTTTTACATTTGGCTGATAGAACAAGTTGATTTATTTACCGGTTACCTTTTAGCAAATGCTTAAAAGCTTCTTCACTCCAAATCAGAGAATTCCAGGTTTATTTTTTATGGGAGCACTTCATTCAGCATAATAGATATTGACTCTAAACTTCATCCTAAAATTGCAATGCAATATCAGACCAATTATTTATTTCTATTATTAAACGGCAATTTGTAATTATTATAATTTAAACAATCTTCTAAAATATTGAATGGTATATGTGAACTTCTTTCAGGAAAGATAATTAGATGGTATAAAATCACAGAGCCAGGCGACTTCCTTGCGTTTACTTTACAAACTGACCAAAATTTCAGCAGAAGCTAAAAAAAGGCCCGGCAATTTTGCCGGGCATTTTGAGACGTAGCCCGTACGAGATTCGAACTCGTATCACCACCGTGAAAGGGTGGTGTCCTAACCCTTAGACGAACGGGCCAAATTATCTAATATAAATTCACAAAAATGTAGTGAAATATATTGTTAGTTAGTTATTAATTTGGGCGGCAAAGATAAGCGGCGAGAATATCTCGTCCAAAACTTTTTAAACAAAAAGCCCCGCAATTGCAGGACCTTTATAGCAAGCAAAAGAAAAAATTATAGCTTTTGATTAAATAGTTTTTGAAACAATTATGGAAGCAATTATTAAGAAGAAATAAAACCTCTTAATCCAATTCAATTTCGTAGTGCCGTTCAGGAATTTCAACATCCAAAAAACCTTTCTTTATCAATCTTTGTTTAAACGCCTCTTGTACTTCGTATTCGCCGTGCACTAAAAATAATTTTCTGATTTGTTTTTTATCCTGGCATGCCAGCCATTGCAACATATCTTCATAATCTCCATGAGCACTCATGCTTTTTATTGCACCTGTTTCTGCATGTACCTGGTGGCGAACACCAAAAATACTTATTTCGTCCTTTCCATTTTGTAAGCGGGCACCCAATGAATTTGGCTCACAATAACCGGTCATCAAAATAGCATTCCGGCTGTTTTCTACATTATTACTTATATGGTGTTTTACGCGACCGGCTTCGGCCATGCCACTTGCAGAAATGATAACACAAGGTTCATTGCGATAATTAAGCAGCTTTGATTCTTCTACATCC
>MWVX01000483.1_pt1 | contig 12603 bp, 11 predicted proteins | sample 1047311 | NCBI WGS metagenome assembly MWVX01 (sample SAMN06349984, study PRJNA376086) | soil metagenome | isolation source: MtG-4 sample Antarctic (ecotone) soil | place: Antarctica | collected 2015-01-13 | reverse complement strand
GCTTCGTCGGCAAAGCACAGGTACGGGAAGGTCTTGCCGGTCGCTTTAAAGGTATTCCTGATGTGCACTATGGTGAAGATCTTCATTGGATATCCGCCGATGGTAATAGAGGAGTGTCGGAATGGAGTAGGCTTACAGCCCAATGGTGAACTAAGGTTTGAAATGAGCCCTGAAGATTGGAGGAAATAAAAATTTTAATGGCAGGAGGGGTAGAGTGCTTTATAGTTTTTACTATCTTTTGCATATCAAAAACTTAAGATGAAAACAACAAGCGATTTTAGAACATTTGCCTTCGTTCTTCTTGCAATTAGCAGCATAGTTACATCCTGCCAGCGTGAAGAAAGCAAACCAGCACTTGAAACAGGCGAAACTTTATCTGCCCGGCCGCCACAAACACCACCTGCAATAACACATGGCATTTGCGATCATGATCTAGTGGAATCAACACTTTCAGGGTGGACAAAAATTTTTGAAGATAATTTCAGCGCAGATCTTAGTAATTGGAATATTTGGGAGGGAGGTGCTTATAATAACGAATTGCAAATGTACCAACATGAAAATTTGCAAATTGCAAATGACAACCTGGTTATAAATGCCGTTAAAGAAACGGTGACAGGACCCACAACGCCATCTGATGCCACAGCAAAAACATTTAATTATACTTCGGGTAGGATAGAATCGAAAACAAATTTTTCAGCTTCACCCAATTCGCCAAAAGTAAGAATGTCGGCACGAATAAAACTATCTTCCGGCTATGGTATGTGGCCGGCTTTCTGGAGCTATGGCGATCCCTGGCCCACGCAGGGGGAGATAGATATACTTGAAGCAAGGGGCCAGGAAGACAAGAAATACCAAACCAATTATTTCTATGGCAAAACAGCTAACCGCAACCTGGTTCGGGGTGCAGAAGGATTTGTAACCACGGATGTGAGTTTACAAACCTGCTATCATGTTTATGAAATGGTATGGTCGCAAAATTCGCTGCAATTTTACTTTGACGGGCAATTGGTAAAAACAAATACCGGTGGATATGTTCCCAACCTTTTTGGAAAACAGGAAAGGATAACATTGAATTTGGCTGTTGGCGGAAATTTCTTCTCCAACTTCGATCCCTCGCAGATACAAACAGGAAGTATGTATGTAGATTGGGTGAAAGTATTTACTTCAATTTATTCTTCAATGCTTGCCTTTCTTATAATGCTCCAGTAACTGGTCTCCGCCAAAATCATTTTTAAGATCTCTGATCACGGTGTGAACATGATTCGCATTATTCTGTGTGTTATCGTATTCTATTATGATTGTAGGCCCTTGTATACGGTAATAATGTTTCTTACCTATACCTGGTTCCTCTTCACCCGCCCAAGCAAATTGAAGTTTATCTAAACCGGCTGTTTTAATATCCTGCATCATCTTTTTGGCAAACGATTGTTTATAACGGTTGATATATAGATGTAGCAATTGCAAAAATTTATTTTTTTGATCGTTGGTCAATTCGCTATATAGAATTCCTTTTGGATCATTGATCATTGCCTTGCGGCTATTGGATGTTATAATTTCCGCTGGTGCAGTAGTATTAAATATCGTTTTCCCCTTTTGCGTGGGGCTCAGCGAGTGAAGTAATACATAGCCCAATTCAGTTTCTTCTTTTAAAATTTGCAAGCCTTTTTGAGGGCCAGATAAAACCACAGCAGGATTGGATCCTAAAAACCCTGGTGTGCCGGAAATAAGTTGGTTATTTCTTGATGAAAAATTAAAAGCCACATGATGTCCTTCCAGCCGCCAGCCCCAGATAGCTTTGCCAGGGTTGCCGAAAATTGAAAAATAATATTTTACCGGATCACGGTGAAAATCATCTGCAGCCCGTTTTTCCACTTCTTTTAAAACAGATTCTAATTTCATGATTGCGGTAGTTTTTTCAATACCCTTATCACTAAACACGGTCTCCATCAGGTGCATTGCTGCGGCGAGTTGGTTTGCATTCAGTTCCCGCATAGGAATGCCTTTTCTTTCAATGGGCACAAAATTCCAATTGAGGCGTTCTTCATCCTCAAATGAAAATTGAGCTTTTTGCTTTTGATTGTTTGCGAGGCTTTGCAGGAATTTTGTTGCTGCAGTGGCCATATTATTTGTTTGCGCCGGCTTTGTTTGCGACTGGCAGCTTAAAAAGCTAGGGTAAACAAAGAGGAGCAGTAAGGCAATTGACTTCATAGCTATAAAGGAACAGAAATTTTTTATAACACCAGGCTTTAAGATTATGATATCACTTAATTTGATCAGCAATTTCCCGGATTTAAATAAGCCACAATATGAACAAATTATCTTTCTCACCATTTCCAAACCTAAATACAGAGCGGCTAAACTTAAGGCAATTAATAACGGAAGATTTCGAAGAAATAAGGATACTTCGCTCTGATGAGCGAATATTGAAATACTTAATTATTGAGAAATGCAACAATACCGAAGAGGCGGTAAAATTTATTGAGAAGATAAATAAAGGTGTTAATAATAACGAAAGCCTTTATTGGGGCATTAGTTTGAAGAACGAAAAAAAAATTATTGGCACTATTTGCATCTGGCATATTTCGGAAGAAAATTCAAGGGCAGAAGTTGGCTATGTATTGCATCCTAATCAGCAGGGAAATGGAATTATGGGTGAAGCCCTGGATGCAGTTTTAGATTTTGGATTTACTTATCTGCAACTGCATTCTATGGAAGCTAGCATAGATCCCGGAAATATAGCCTCTAAAAAACTTTTGGAAAAGAAAGGTTTTGTGAAAGAAGCTCATTTTAAAGAGAATGTTTTTTACAATGGAAGTTTTCTGGATACTGTTATTTACACCCGCATTAATATTGATGATGCATTTGGTATTACCCGTAAAATAGATGCCTCTTAATTTTTATAAGGCCGGGAGGAGTACTACATTCGTTGGCAGTGACGACTTTGCTTACCCATATTGCGGCATTAGTGAACGTGCGGGAGGAAAATCATTTGCCTAGGGGTAAAGAATTAAGCCAGCTGCCTTGTATTAATGATGCCTGGTTGATAATTGAGGACGATGAGATAGCTTCCTATGGTGCTATGACTAATCTTTCCCTGAAGCCGGCAAATTTCCAATTTCATTTTAATCTTACCGGCCGTTATGTTCTTCCTTCATGGTGCGACAGCCATACCCATCTGGTATTTGCGGCTAGCAGGGAAGATGAATTTAGGGATAAAATAAAAGGAGCGAGTTATGCTGACATTGCAGCAAAAGGAGGAGGCATTCTTAGCTCTGCAAAAAAAATACAGGAAATATCGGAGGACGAATTATTTAATCAATCGTATGAACGTTTGCAGGAAATAATATCTTTTGGCACAGGTGCTGTTGAAATAAAATCTGGGTATGGTTTGTCCCTTGAGGAAGAATTAAAAATGCTTCGTGTGATAAAAAAATTAAAAGAGCGAAGCAAGGTTTTGATCAAATCTACCTTTCTGGGTGCGCATACATTTCCTACAGACTATAAGAACAACCACGGGGGTTATATTGATTCCATCATCAATGAAATGTTGCCGGTTATTGCAAAAGAAAAACTTGCCGATTACATAGACGTATTTTGCGAAGAAGGTTTTTTTTCACCAGGAGAAACGGAAAAAATTTGTAACGCAGGCAAACAATATGGATTGAAACCAAAGATCCATGCCAATCAATTAACAGCAACCGGTGCGGTGCAAACGGGGGTAAAATTAGGTGCCCTTTCTGTTGATCATTTGGAAATGATGGATGAAGAGGCCATCAGTGAATTGGCAAATTCAAAAACTATAGGCACGTTGTTGCCAACAGCCGCTTTCTTTTTGCAAATGCCTTACCAGCCTGCACGGAAATTAATTGATGCTGGTTGCGCTATTGCATTGGCAACCGATTTTAATCCGGGTTCTTCTCCATCCGGTAATATGAATTTTGTGGTAGCGCTCAGTTGCATTCAGTTACGTATGTTGCCCGAAGAAGCTATCAATGCTGCAACCATCAACGGTGCCTTTGCTATGGAACTACAGCATAAAGTGGGCAGTATTGCCAAAGGTAAAAAAGCCAATCTCATTATTACCAGGCCTATACCCTCACTTAATTATATGCCCTATGCTTTTGGTTCTAATAATATTGAGAAAATAATGTTGATGGGGGATTGGATGTAATGCTTTAAACCTATGGTACCCTCTGATTTTCTTTAGGTAGTTTATTTTTATCAGGAAAAAAGTGGCTTCAAATGACTTCAGAGTATTTCAGAAAATTTAAAAAGAGAAATGACGATTTTATTTTTCCCATCTTCTCAACAAGCTTATCTTTTCGTTCAATTTATTTCTTCAAACCGTTTCAAACTAAATTCAAGACCTTAACAAATAACACATTCATATGAATTTGAAACATTTTAAATTCTTTAGCCGGCATGACCTGCTTTCTTTAACGAGGCTTCGAAAGTTTGAAACTAAATTAGGTGAACGCATTCAAACAGTGAGGGAAGGAGCGGAGCTTGTTTCAGCATTGTCGCAACTTTCATCAAAATATATTGTAGTAGGCATACCGGAAGATATAGGGGTTTTGGCCAATGGGGGGATCAGTGGCACCGGCACGGCCTGGCTTTCTTTCCTTAATTCGTTTTTAAATATTCAAAGCAATGATTTTTTGGAAGGAGCTGAATTAGCGCTTCTGGGAAGCTTTGGTTTTGGCGATATACAGTACCTCATTGAGAGGAATGCACATAATGCTGAAGAAAAAATTGAAGCTTACCGCCATGCTGTAAATGCAATTGATGAAGAAGTGGAAGATTTGATCAAAGCAATTGTAGTAGCTGGTAAAATACCTGTTGTTATTGGTGGAGGGCATAACAATGCTTATCCCTTAATTAAAGGTGCCGCCAAAGGGTTACACCAATTACAAAAAATACCATTAGCACAGATCAATTGCATCAACCTTGATGCGCACAGCGATTACCGGCCCGCTGAAGGACGACACAGCGGCAATGCCTTCCGCTATGCAGAAGATGATGGCTTTTTGCAGAAGTATTGTGTCGTTGGCCTGCACGAAAATTATTTGCCTCAAAATATATGGATGGATATTGTCAACAATCCTTTTATTGACATCATTACTTACGAAGATATTTTCATTAACGAAAAGAGAAGTTTTCGTCAGGCGGTTTCACATGCCATAGATTTTACAGAAGATAATTATACCGGTATTGAATTAGACCTTGACTCAGTAGAAAATATACTAACCAGTGCCATTACCCCCAGCGGTATAACCGTTCACCAGGGAAGGCAATTTTTAAATTTATCTGCTGCCCATGCAAAAGTTTCTTATTTGCATATTTGCGAGGGAGCTGCGTTGTTAAGCACAGGGCAGGCAAATGAAACCATTGGTAAAACCATCAGTTTCCTGGTAAGCGATTTTGTAAAAATGCACAACTCAATAAAAGCTTAAAAAAACTCTTTGCAGATCTCCCTTTGCTACGGACCTAGTCAATTTATCTTCAAGCATTTTTGTTTCTGTTATTTTCCCTTGCATTTTTAATGCTTTTACTAATCCCTGTAGTGACCAGGCATTTTGTGCATTTTGTTTGAGATCGGTGCGAAAGGCTTTTTCAGCATTGGCCCATTGCTTTGCCCTTAAATAAGCTGTCCCTTCATAGTGCCTCGGATTTAAAAGCCAATCTCTTGGTTCATTATAAACCATTTTCTCCTCTATATTGCTTGCCTTTGAAAAATGGGCAATGGCTTTGCTAATATTGTTTTCCTTAATGGTTATAACCCCTTTTAATAATTCGCCTGCCACATTTGCTGGTTGTATTGGCGGGGAAAAAGGACCGACCGGCATTGTCAACGTTTGGTCTCCCAACAAAGCATCAAGAGCAGCGGATGAAGACCTGGCTTCGCTCAATTGTTTTTTTGCAGCATGCGCCATGCCTTTGCCAAAATGATAAATTATGGTTTGAAATACATGGTCGGCAGAAGGTTGGGGAATACTTAGCAACTCATCCCATTTGCCAAAATGTACATTCATTAATATAGGTGTCATGTATAGGTATTGTACGGCAGCACCCATTGGTGGAGCGAGTGAAAGCATTGAAGTATCAATTACCTTTTGCAGATCATTCGATGCTTTCATTGCTTCATCATATTTACCGGCCATTAAAGCACAGTCTGCCTGCATGTGCAGGTTGTGCCATAAATAAAGAAATGAAGCTTCTGTAACAGGAGAAAATAAACCGGTGTATAGATTAAATGTGTTGATGGCATTTTCATTTATTTGTACACCCTTTGCAAACTGACCGGTACGTAAATAAATATGAGAGGGCATGTGTACCATGTGCGACAGGCCAGGCGTTAATGTCCCCAATCTATTGGCACTGGCTAAGGCTTTTTCAGCATAAGGCGAAGCTTCCATTACATGTATGTAGTAATGATTGGCGCCTGGATGATTTGGATTAAGGGTAAGTGCTTTTTCTAATACAGATCGCATTCTTGGTGTCCATACTTTTGGTGTGCCATCATTATTCCACATATCCCAGGGATGCTGTAACATTAATGCATCAGCATATAAAGTAACGATGTCTGCATGGGACGGATATTGGTCAGCCAGTTTTTTCATGGCATCCACATAATCCTGGTTTAGTTTTTCCCTTGTCTGAGTAGTGTCGGCTGTGTACCGTACCAGCATTGCTTTTATTAAACTTTTTTCGGGGGAAGTTGCCTTGTCCATCAATGAGGATGCTTTTTCATTGGCCGCTAATGCATCGGGAGAGGCACTATAACCCACATCATTAATATTTGGTCCATAAGCAAGGGCTTGTGCCCACCATACCATAGCACTGTTGGCATCGAAACGTGATGCTTTTTTAAATGATGCCAATGCTTCTATAATATGAAAGCCATAATACATGTTTATACCCTGGTTAAAATAAAATTGGGCACTGTCGCTGTTGGTGGATATTTTCCATTTGTATTTTCCTGCCCCGGGCATGGGTGGTATATCGGTTCCATCAACGAGTTGTTGCAAAAAATTGCGATCGGGGGTACAACCAATTGTATTTTTTATTTTGAATTCACGAAGGTTTATAGGAAGTGTTTTGTGCCTGGCTGTAAAGGCATAGATAATGAGTGCCGTAAAGAAAGCAGCAGTTACAAATAAAAACTTTTTCATGGCAGAAAGTTGTGGCTAAAAGTTACGAAGATTTGTAATTCAATTTTTTTCAGGCCGCTAAAGAAAAGCTAAATGGAAACGGTACTGCCCTTTCAGAGCGGATAGCGATTTTCCTCTGTGCCTTCCTCAATTGTTGTATTGCATTTCAGGCACAGTTATTTTTTAAGCCGTAAAAATCTCACTGCATTATTGTATAGTATATCCTCTTTATCTTTTTTTGTAAGAAAGGTCAAACTATTAAGAAAGCGAATTGATTTTTCAAAACTAAAAACAACAATCAGGTTTTTAGTTTTTTAGGGAAACGGATTAAATAAATTATTATGCAGTAAATTTATTTCCATATCGAAGTCTAAACCAACCGCTTTAAATAGGAACCCCTTGTTGTGCGTTCGTGCTTCTTGTCTGTCGTGCTTCTTGTCTGTCGTGCTACTTGTTAAAAATTTTAAAGTTCCCAAGTGGGGTTCATTTATTTTAAGCCCCGATTCATCGGTATGAATTGAGCAGTTTGTCCATTTTGAGGTGCGTTGAACTTGTATTGATTAGTCCCCGCCTTGGTCGGTCAAGGTCAAGAATAAGATAAATGGTCATAACGGTCATTAGCGAATAGAGGAAAATAATAATCCAATTTATTTTTTTAGCGTTGCTTGCATAACCTACAATAAAACTTCCCGTAATTGTAAGCAAAAACAGGAGCCAAAGAATAGATTCCGGTACGCGGGATATTCTTGATGCTTCTCTTTTGCTCATTGCGTCTATCATATTATTGACAGCAGGAATCATTTGTATGGAACTGTTTTGTACTGCTGATTGCTGAGATATGATTGCAGTACGGAGCCATATTTCTTTAGAAATTATTTCGGCATTTTTTAAGGCATCTTGGATTTTTTTTTCATCATTGCCTGCTTTATAATAATCAATTCGTGCAATAATATATTTTTTGAAATCGGTTCTGAACTCCTGGCCGATAGAATTGGGATATAAATCGGCACGGAATAAAGCTGTGCCGATGTCGTTCGCTTCCTGCACAAGTAATGCTTTACGGTTATCGTAATTTGATGCTGATTTATTAAATGTGAATGCAAGCAGTAAAGAGAGTAAACCGAGAAGGGCGCCTTCTAGCGGACCAAAACCGCTTAATGTATATTCAGGATATTTTTTTTTGATAGCTGACTACCTGAAAGCCAAAAATGTGGAAGATGATTATTCCTGCAAATAACACCCCTGCGATAACGATTGCAGGGGTACTGTATAAAAAAGAATTTGTCATTTCTTTTAATTAAAATCGAAATCTAATCTTATTTCTCACACTTTACATTTTTTAAAATCATATTGTTAATGAAACGTAAACCACTAGTATGTTTCAATATCATCTTTCCATTTTTTTCTTCTGTATCTCCGTATCCCTCCATAAAATCATTTTCTTTTTTTAAAAACACAACTTCTCTGATGGATTCAGCTCCTTCAGACAAAAATTTATATTCAGCAAAAAGTGTATCTCCTTTCATGATGCCTTGTATGGTTCCGGTATTTTTATCTTTTGCAAAATAATTATACGCTAAATCGCCTGTTACCATATTGCCAGAAATTTGAAGATGCAGATTAACAGTGTCTTTGGCCGATGTGTAAACATAGCAGCTATGTTCCGGTTCAATCTTTTTTTCTTCTGCCGCAACGGGAGCAGTGGTTGGTTCTGTAGAATTATTGTTGCATGCGCTTAATAATAAAATAATAACTGGTAAGGCTAAAATCTGTTTCATAATTTAATTTGTTTTATGTAGTTAATCTGTTTTCTTAAATTTCAGCAATTCACCTGCTGGATTAAAAAGTAGCAGCCGATTATTTTCTAATTTATAACCTGTGGCCGATTGGTTTACACCGGTTAAATCATAAGAACCATTTAGCCTGTTGCATCCGGTGAAACCCGTTACTTTGTTTACCTGGCTGGTGAAAATAAGAGATGAGGGGTTTCTTTGGAACTTATCATAACAGGTTGTCCCTGCAGTTCTATTAAATTACATTGATACTGGTAAAGCATTTCACTGCCTCCTGTTGTGGTGCTGCTAATGGGTTTGCTGCTATTGCAACTGTTCAGCATAAAAAATAGTGTTGGTGCAAAAAAGATTAAAGAGATTTTTTCAATTTTATAAATTTTTGTGTTGTAGATGTTGCTGTAAAAAACATACACAATTATTAACCGATAAAATAGAAGTTTTTTTAAATGACAGGATTTTCTTCGTTGGTTTTATTTCATAATCTTTTTTTATCCCTATCAAATTTTCATTACTCCCTAACTCCGGCCCAAGCTGCGATAATATTAGCATGTGGATTAGTTTGTAATTGCCAGCTTTCGTTTATAAGCATTGTTTTGCGTTCCGTTGGTGTATAGCTTTCCCAGCCAGGGTTACCTGTTTTTGCAAATTGCACCCAGGCATCCTGTGTTTTATCGGCTAAACTTTGTGGTGCGCCTTTAGGCCCAAGCATCCCTCTTTCGCCAGTCAGGTTTTTTAAATTATTAAAAACAAAAGGAAGTTCAAGCCCGTGATAAGCGCCATACTCTCCGTTTTGATAGGATGAGGGCCAGGCAAACTCATACATATAGGTTTTAATGCCCAATTTTGCATGTGCGTTTGCATAACGAATGGCAGGCATCTGCGCCTGGTAAGAAGTAAGGATGGCAGAAAAAAGTTGGCCTTTATTTTTTTTTGGGTGTGTTTTTTTAAACACTTCAATCAATGTCGAAGGAGCGGGATGTACCTTCTTTACTGCCATATTTAAAATAATGTTTAGTTTAATCTTTTTAAGCAACCCTGTAGGAATTAGAAAAGTATTCATTTCGTCGGTATTATAACCCAGCATTAATTCATAATTGCCGACTGTTCCATTTTGTAAAATCTTCAAAGGCATATCTGGAATAATGTCCCCATCAACAACGGGAAAAAATAACGCTACGCCTCCTGATGGATCAGGGTACTCTTCTGTTTTAAGGCTAACCATTTTAGGGCTTACTTTCGATTGTGCTGCTAATAATTCTTCGGGAGTAAATTTTAAATAAGCATCCCTGCTGTTTTTTATTTTAAGTGTCTTAGCATATTGATTAGAAATTCTATCTGCTTGCTCACCACTAAATAAGGCCTGTCCGCTGCCGCTTTGCATAATAGCTCTTTTGAATAACCCTTTCGCAGCAGGGCTTACCAATAATACACCTACACTAATAGCACCTGCCGATTCGCCAAAGATGGTAACGTTACCAGGATCGCCGCCAAAAGCAGCAATATTATTCTGCACCCATTGCATTGCAGCTATCTGATCCCGAATACCAATGTTTGTTGGTACGCTATTTATTTTCAAAAACCCTTCAATACCCAGGCGATAATTAAAGGAAACCATTACCACGCCTTTTTTTGCAAAGTTGGCACCGTCAAATAATGCAACATTGCTGCTGCCAATAACAAAAGCCCCGCCATATATATACAGCATTACGGGCAAATGCTTTGCCTTTACATCAGGCGTCCACACATTTGCGGTGAGATAATCATCTCCTTTTATCCAGCCGTTGCCATATCCGGGGGTTTCATCCATACCTTCTTTTTTATGTTGAAAAGGAGAAGGAGGTGTAGGCCCGAATTCAGTTGCATTGCGAACACCATCCCAGGATGCAGGTTTTACCGGGGCAGCAAACCGAAGATTACCACTGGGCGGCGCTGCATAAGAGATGCTTTTAAAAACAGAAATACCATCAACGACTTTACCCTGCACCCTACCTGCCTCAGTTTTTACAATAGTATTATCTGCTAAATTATTTGCTACCTGTGCATTTGCAGGCTGAAAACGGACGAGTACAAACACTGTTGTAAAAAGTAAATAAGCTTTTACCATGATGAATGATTTTTTGTTTGCATTTTTTAGAAATTGAAAAGCGATGTCGTTCATTATATTGCTGCATGCCAAATAATATTTCTTTGCTCGTTTGCCATAGCCCTTTCCACCAATTCTGTAGATTGTTTGGTACAACAAGCTAGTAATTAAAAATAATCAAGAGATAATATGTCCAGCAGTTTTTATAGGCAGGCTTACGGAACATTGCAAAGAAAAAATCTTTACTTCAATTTTTCTTCCAGCTTCATCAGCAGCTCCAAGGCTTTTTCATAACTAGCATTAGCGGTCTTAATATCTGTTTGTACTTTTTGGTAGGCGGCTTCCGGTTTTTACCCGAAACAGGTTTGTTGGAACACCGGCAAGGGCGGGAGGATTTACAATTATTAAATTCTTTTCAAAGTCAGCATTTTAAAATCCATCACTTGAGCACCTGAGATTTCTTTAGCTTTTAAAAACAATTTACCAGTGCTTTTTTCAAGATATATTTTACCCAATATTAAGAGTTTGAAATCTTTAACATAAGACTCAATTCTTGGCGATTTATCATGCTCCATACCTTTCAATGGAGGGTCATTTGTTTCAATAATTTTTCCTTCTATAACGGCACTTCCAAAAGTTAAAGAAAATGTTGAACCAATATCTTGTTTAGGGCAAGTATAATAAATTTCAATCTCGAAATATCCAGCTTTTTGTACCTCTACGTCCCAATAGATTCGGTCTTCTGTATTTACCCAATTTGTAAGATAGCTGTCATTTGGGTGTTTGTTTGAACGTTTAATATTACCCGTACCGATGGCTTCTCCAGCTGGTAATTGTGTGATTTTTAAACTCGGATGCCCAATGATAAAAGGACGGATATCTTTTTTGGGTAGCTCAATTAATACATTTTTAATCCACTCAGTTTTTATTTTTTTTGAGTTTCGTGTATTCTTCAACTTTTGATGCAGCAATATCTTTAAGTTGATGTGGATCTTTTCCCATATCAAATAGCTGGTCTGTATCCGATAGTCTATAGTTTTGATTTCGCAAACTGAGCTTGTTTTGCCAGTAATGGTACAAAATTCTATCTGACCACTTGGTATTTGAATTTTGGAGCAATGGTTTTAAACTTTTTCCATCTAACGGTTTTGGCGATACATATTTAATATTGGCGAGGTCACATAAGGTTGGCAGCAAATCAATTGCAGAGCATATCTTCTCAATTTTTTGGTTCATTGGTAATTTCCCCTTCCAATTGATAATCATTGGAGACCTTATTCCACCTTCGTCTGTTGAGCCTTTTATGCCTTTCATGCCCCCGTTCCAACGATTGCCGTTTGGTCCGTTGTCTGAAAAATAAAGGACTATGGTATTATTTGAGAGTTTCAAATCTTCTAATTTTTGCATGATACGCCCAACATTCCAGTCAATATTTTCGCTTAAAGCCAAGGCAGCTCTCGTATGGTCTATTTCTTCTTTGCCAGCCTCTCTTCCATGCTGATTGATTTTTTTATTTGCATATTTCTTCCACCATTGTTCCGGCACTTGCATAGGACTATGGGGCGTATTATACGGT
>MWVX01000482.1_pt1 | contig 12614 bp, 14 predicted proteins | sample 1047311 | NCBI WGS metagenome assembly MWVX01 (sample SAMN06349984, study PRJNA376086) | soil metagenome | isolation source: MtG-4 sample Antarctic (ecotone) soil | place: Antarctica | collected 2015-01-13 | reverse complement strand
CCGGAAGTTTCTTGCAATTCCATTTTATAAAAAATTTTTTCTTCGAAGTGAGTCGGGTGCAGCAATTGTTACAGAATTGAGAAGCAGAGGCAAACAAGTTGTAGTTTCATGATGTGTGGTTTAGCTGTTTATTACAAGGCGTTTGCTAAACCACTTGGCTTTGCTGAAAAAGTCATTCATAATTAGATGTTCCAGGTGCTGCGGGGCGTTTAGTACAAATTATTCTGAACCGTCAACTTTTGCAAATAGGCTTTATTGTTTTTACAAAAAATGTAGATATTTTTAGCTGGTTAGTGTAGAATTACTAAACATAGCCCTCGCATTCTGTCTATTTTCTAAAAATTAATTATGGATTCTTTATCTGCTCAGCAATCATTTTTCCAGCATATAAAATCAATGCTTCCTCCCCACCTTTCTTTAATCGATGCAATAGCAGAAGTGCTTAATATTACTAATGACAGTGTATATAGAAGGGTAAGGGGCGAAAAGCCTATCACCCTTGATGAAGCAGCAAAACTTGCATCTCACTTTAAAATATCGCTTGACCAGTTTTTGCATTTACAAAGCGATTGCTTCATTTTTAGTGGTAAGCTTGCCAATGAATCAGGCCATGTTTTTGAAAAATGGATGCAGGAAAATTTAAAACAATTAGTTTACGTAAATAGTTTTAAACATAAACACCTGTACTACCTGGCCAAAGATTTGCCGATAATGCAACAGTTTATGGTGCCGGAATTGACTGCTTTTAAATCCTTTTTTTGGCGTAAATCAATTTTACATTATCATGAAATGAAAGGCGCAAAGTTTGCTCTTAAAAATATTGATAAAGAACATATTTTGCTCGGCAAGAAAATAATTGAAACATATAATCAAATCCCCTCTTCAGAAATATGGCATATAGAAAGCATCAACAGCACCATTAGGCAAATTGAATTTTACCGTGACGCAGGTATTTTTGAAACGGAAGAGGATATACATCAATTATACAAAGCAGTGCTTCAACTGATCAACCATCTCGAATTGCAGGCTGACATTGGACTAAAATTTAATATTGGTGAAAAGCCTTTATCAAATGCCGCCAGTTACAGTCTTTATAATAATGAATTAATTCTGGGTGACAATACCGTGCTGGCCGAATTAGATGAAATAAAAATTACCTTTCTAAACCACAGTGTCATTAATTATGTATCCACACGGGATAATCAGTTTAATGCACACATGCACGATGCTATACAAAATCTTGTCAGGAAATCAACACAATTAAGCAGGGTAGGGGAAAAAGAAAGAACCCGCTTTTTCAACCGCATCCGCGACAAGGTAAAGCAGGCTGCCAGATTGTAAAGAACATTACTTTTATACTGAATGAATACGTCCATTAAAACAGCATCAACAATTGAATTGGTGGAATGCCCACGCGATGCCATGCAAGGCTGGAAAACGTTCATTCCAACCAAAAAGAAAATAGAGTACATCAATTGCTTATTAAAAGTCGGATTTCATACATTAGATTTTGGATCCTTTGTTTCACCAAAAGCCATTCCGCAAATGTCAGATACTAAAGATGTAATTGGGAATTTGGAATTAGGAAGTGACACTTCAAAATTGCTTGCCATTGTTGCTAACACAAGGGGCGCCGAAGAAGCTGTTGCTTTTAATCAGATTAGTTACTTAGGCTTTCCATTTTCAATTTCACCTACATTTCAACAACGCAATACAAACAGTACCATAAAAGAAAGCTTAGTTAGCGTTGAAGAAATACAAAATCTGTGCATAAAAAATGGTAAGCAACTGGTGCTTTATTTAAGCATGGCTTTTGGAAATCCTTACGAAGATGAGTATAATGAAGAAGTGCTATTACAATGGGCTGATGAAGTGGCGAAAAGAAACGTTATTATAATTTCTTTAGCCGACACAGTAGGATTGGCCTCTCCCAAACAAATAAGTGTTGCAATGAACAAACTCATTCCAAAGTATGAGCATATACAATTTGGTGTACATCTTCACTCCACAGCGCAAAACTGGAAAGAAAAAATTGGCGCAGCTTATGATGCAGGCTGCAAACGATTTGATGGAGCGTTAAAAGGAATAGGTGGCTGCCCAATGGCAAATGATGATTTAGTAGGGAACATGAACACCGAATGGCTTTTGAGTTTCATGGAGGAAAAAGGAGAACAGTTATCAATTGATAAACATGCACTACACAAAAGTTTACGATTAGCTGAAGAAATTTTTATGTAGCTTGAAATTTACAATTAGTAATCTTCTAACTATTAACTTCCACCGTAAAGGCAATTTTTTTTTATGGATTTCATGCTTAACATAGAACTCCCAAAAGCAGCAAAACTTATTAATCACCATCAAAAAATTTTATCGGTTGGCTCTTGCTTTACAGAACACATTGGCAATGCTTTAACCAGTTTAAAATTTAATGTACTGCAAAATCCGAACGGTATTTTATTTGATCCTGCAAGCGTGGCTGCAAGCCTTACATCCTACATCTGCAATAGGCAATACACCGAGAACGACCTATTTCAGTTAGGCGAGATTTGGAATAGCTGGACTACCACAGCCGTTTTTCTGGAACTAATAAATCAGAAGTTGTTCAAAAAATTAATGTTTCTCAACAACAGGCCCATAACTTTTTAAAAGAAGCTGAGTGGTTGATCATAACACTTGGTTCTTCATTTAGCTATCGTTTAAAATACGAGAAAGCTGTTTCAAATTTTCCTTCAGCAGCGGGCGGGGTTGCTAACTGCCACCGTGCGCCGGCACAATGGTTTCAAAAACATTTAATGGCCATTGATGATACAGTTGCACGGCTTGGTAATGTCATTCACGAGTTATTCAGGTTTAATTCAAAACTCAACATCATTTTTACGGTAAGCCCTGTACGACACATAAGAGATGGGGTAGTGGAGAACAACCATAGCAAAGCAAGGCTTTTAGAATCTGTTCATTACCTCGTTAATAAGTTTGATAAGTTATTTTATTTTCCTTCGTACGAATTAGTAATTGATGTATTGCGTGATTATCGTTTTTACTCCGAAGACATGGTGCATCCCAATTACCTGGCGACCAATTTTGTCTTAGAAAATTTCGTCGAAACTTATATGTCCGATGAAACAAAAGCGGTCATCAAAGAAATGAGAAAGCTAAACATTGCCTTTAAACATCGTTCAACTCACTCTGATACAAAAGCCCACCAGCAATTTATAGAAAGTAACCTCGAAAAAATAAAAGCTCTACAACAGCAATACCCGTTTTTGAATTTAGAGGAAGAGATTAACTATTTTTTAAATAGCAACCATTAATATTCATTAAAAGTTGAGAGTCGAAAATGAGAACTGATTATTTAGAATATGCCAAATGCTCATTAAATTTTTAGATGCAACTTACCCGGGTTCTGACTCTAATTTTTTACTCCTTCTCTAATGCATTCTATCTCCCCGGATCTCCAAAGTTTTCATCACTTCCGCTTCATAAGCCAGCCATTCCTTCCAGCGTTTTCTAACCTTTTCTTTATCGATGTATGTTTCGGACAGGCTAATAAACAAAGTATAGTGTCCGGCCTCGCTTTCCATAAACCGGCGATAAAACTTTCGCAGATATTCATCTTGTAATCCTTCGCTTAACCGCTTAAAGCGCTCACAACTGCGAGCTTCAACCATCGCCATACAAAGCAACTGATCAAGGAGACGGCCCTCTTCGGCTCCTCCTTTTTGGGTAAACCGCAACAGAGCGTTTACATATTCATCTTTGCGCTGATTACCTAATGCCAGCCCTCGCTTTTGTAGCTCTGACAGCACCAATCGAAAGTGACCCCATTCTTCAGTTACAATAGGCGCCAGTTCCTGTACCAGCTTTTCTTTTCTACTATAACGCTGAATTAACGAGATGCAGGAGATGGCTGCCTTTTGTTCGCAATAAGCGTGGTCAGTCAATACATCTTGTAAAGATTTTTCAGCCAGGTTCACCCAACGCGGATCGGTAGGGAGTTGCAATCTTAAGATAGACTTGGTATCGTCTGATATGGGTTTACTCAATTGTTCCATGCTTATTTAGTACCAATTTGTTTTTTCTAAGGACATTAACTTATCTTTCTTAATCAAAAATAGTTATGAAAATAATATCCTCGAAAGCGCATGGCTTATTAGATTATGCAACTGTTGTTTTTTTGTTGCTTGCGCCAAGTCTTTTTGGCATGGAGGGCACACTAAGTACGTTTACTTATATTTTAGCAGGAGTGCATTTTGCTTTGTCGGCTCTAACCGATTTTGAAGTTGGTTTAGTAAAAGTTATTCCGTTTCGCATTCATGGAATACTGGAAATAGTTGTTTCCATTGCACTGGCTGGTGTAGCACTTTGGTTTAGAAATGAGGGAAATGATTTGGGGTTTTATTTTTACATTGGACTGGCAATTGTTATTATGATTGTTTTTGTGTTGACCGACTTCAAGACCGCTCCTAATAGATAATTTCTGATCCTGCTATTTGTTTCTACAACTCCAGTCATTATGAACAACTCAATAATACATGTGTGGCAATGGTATTATTTTAATAGCTTGAGTAAAGTAGGCCTTAGCAGAAGGTGGTAACATTGATGACCATGAGGATATGGATTATGACAAAAAAACATGCTGAGGACGTGGCAGCAAAATTATCGGTTTTGAACTCGGGAATGTCAGGAAAAATTTACAATGGGTTAATTATGGAACTGACAAAATCAGGATTGAATGCCGCAGCTTATAGTAAGAAAATTTGAAATACAATACAGCATCCGCCTGCGGTTTATTTAAACCAATTCCCTACCTTTGCCGCCAAAATAAGTAAAATTAACACTCCTAATTCGGGAGCAGTCAAAAAATCACAGATGCCATTAACTAAAGAAAAAAAAGCAGGTATTTTTGCCACTCATGCAGGTTCTGAAACCAATACTGGTTCTATTGAGGGTCAAATTGCACTGATCACTGAGCGTATGGCTCAGATCGCAGGTCACCTTTCTGCTAATAAGAAAGACTTTTCCACTCACCGTGGTTTAATGCACCTCGTAGGCCGCCGCCGCCGTTTACTGAATTACCTACAAAAACACAACCTAAGCAGCTATAGAGCGCTGATAGAAAAATTAAGTATTCGTAAATAAATTAAAAGGCTTTCCCAAACCCTCTCTGAAGAGGGGCTTTTTGCTTTTAAATGCGTGTTGTTTTTGTTCTTGCAAAACGGTTAACAGATTGAAAACAATCTTACAAACGTTTTAAGTTTATCAGTAACCTTTAAATTCAGCTTAAACTTTTCACATGCTCACACAAAAATTTTCAAAAACATTTGATATAGGGGATGGCAAAGAAATAACCATTGAAACTGGTCGATTAGCCCGTCAGGCCGACGGATCAGTTACTGTAAAATGCGGTAATTGTATTATCCTTGCCTCAGTTTGCGCTACCGAAAAGCCAAAAGAAGGGCAGGATTTCTTCCCGCTATCGGTTGATTACATGGAAAAATTTTCATCTGCAGGTCGCATCCCAGGTTCCTTTTTTAAACGAGAAGCCCGCCTGAATGATTATGAAATTCTGACCTCCCGCCTTATCGATAGGGCCTTGCGTCCTTTGTTTCCAGAAGATTACCTATGCGAAGTACAAGTCATTGTAACCCTTATTTCCAGCGATGCTCAGATTATGCCTGATTCTATGGCTTGCCTGGCTGCATCATCGGCATTAGCGGTTTCTACCATTCCTATCCAGGAAGTGATTTCCGAGGTTCGTGTTTCACGCATTAATGGCGCTTTCAAAACTAACCCAACAAGAGCCGAAATGGAAATTTCTGATCTTGATTTTATTATTGCTGCTACTGAAAAAAACATAATGATGGTGGAAGGTGAAGCAAAAGAATGCAGCGAAGAAGATCTGTTACAAGCTTTACAGTTAGCACACGATGCCATCCGCATTCAAATTAGGGCCCAGCAAGAATTAGGAGTAATGGTTGGCGTTCCTGAAAAACGTGATTATCCCAAACCGGAGCAGAACGAAGCGATACGAGCAAGAGTTAATGAATTAGCAACTCCCAGAATGATGGCATTAGCAAGAGCTAATGTAAAAAAGGCTGCCCGTAAAGAGGAATACGATGCAATCAGGGAATATATTTTAGAAACCCTTCGGCAGGAAGCGAACCTGCCTGAAGCTGAAGACTTGCCCACCCAAACTATAAAGATGGTTAAAACATATCTATCCGATCTTCAATATCACGTTGTTCGGGATATGATCCTAGATGATAAGATCCGTTTAGATGGAAGAGGTTTAGACCAGGTGCGCCCGCTGGATATGGAGATAGATGTACTGCCAACTCCACACGGTTCTGCATTATTTACAAGAGGTGAAACGCAATCACTTACCACAGTTACTTTGGGAACTCCTTTAGACGAATTGTTAGTGGAAAGTGCCGGCAATTCGGTTGATTCTAAGTTTTATTTGCACTATAATTTTCCACCATTTTCGACCGGTGAGGTTAAGTTTTTAAGAGGTGCCAGCCGTCGCGAGATTGGTCACGGTAAATTGGCTGAGCGTTCTTTAAAGCAAATGATGCCAGCCGAAGATTTTGCTTATACTGTTAGGGTAGTAAGTGATATTTTAGAATCAAACGGTTCTTCTTCAATGGCTACGGTTTGTGCTGGTTCACTGGCGCTAATGGATGCTGGTATCCCGGTTCCAAAACATGTTGCAGGTGTAGCTATGGGTTTAATCTCCAAGGAGGGGAAATTTGCCGTGTTGACTGATATTCTTGGCGATGAAGATCATTTGGGGGATATGGATTTTAAAGTAACCGGGACCCGTGAAGGTATTTGCGGTATCCAGATGGATATTAAAGTAGACGGGTTACCAATTGAAGTAATGCGTCAGGCATTGGAACAAGCCCGCCGTGGTCGTTTACACATTTTAGATGCCATGTACGCATGCATGCCTGCAGCCCGCAGCGATGTAAAACCACATGCACCAAGAATGGTGAAATTGTATATTGACCGTGAATTTATTGGCGCAGTGATCGGGCCAGGCGGTAAGATCATACAGGAAATTCAGCGTGAGACAAACACAACCATTAACCTGGAAGAAAAGAATGACCAGGGTGAAGTAAGCATTTTTGGTTCGGTAAAAGAAAATGTAGACAAAGCAGTAGCATGGGTAAAAGGTATTGTCTCGGTGCCGGAAGAAGGTGAGGAGTACGAAGCGATTGTTAAATCAATAATGCCTTACGGGGCCTTTGTTGAATTTATGCCAGGTAAACAAGGTTTATTACATATTTCGGAAGTAAGCTGGAAGCGACTTGAAACCCTGGAAGGAGTTCTATCCGAAAATGAGAAGATAAAAGTGAAATTGGTAGGTGTAGATCAAAAGACTGGTAAATTTAAATTAAGTAGAAAAATATTAATGCCAAAACCAGAAGGGATGAGTGATGACAGGAGAGGAGAAGAGAGACAACGCCGCGAAGAACGTCCTCGGTTTGATAATCGCAGAGATGAACGCAAAGAAGGGGACCGACCAAAAATTGAGCGTTCCCAACGTCCAAATAACGAAGGACAATCCCCCCAAGGTTCTCCCGAAACAAACGAATAATAATTTTTTTAGTACTTTAAGGCCGGTCATTGCGCAGCCTTTTAAATTTCAATACATGCAATTTATTCAGCTTTCAATTGAAGGAAAACAATAACACGAATTTTAATTGATCTAAATCTCAATTAAAGCCAACCGGATTTTGAAAACAACAACTCATCTGCTTGCCTATTTTGATAAAGCCAACTTCCGAGTTATAATGCGAACCAAGCATTAAAAAATTTTAAATTTCATGCAAATATTACAGAACAAAAAATATAATAAACAATGGGAAAATAAATTCAACCAGGTAATAGTTAATGATTTTTGCGCATACTCACATTTTCAAAAACCGACTGAACTTTAAAATAAACCAATTTTGATTTAATGCAGGCAGCGTTATATTGTTCTATTCGCTGAAGAGCTAGGCGCAACAACCATTAGAGGTATTGATGTAGATAAATGGGGGATGAAATGATGAAAAAAGTCTTATATAATTGCAGAATATAGATTTATTTAATCTTTTACATTGACCTTGCAACAAGTTGATATTACGTTGCAAAATTATTAATGTCTGCGATACTTGAAAAACTGAATCAGGCAACCCGCGCTTTTATTATTAAGAGGATTATTAACCACTAATGAATTGATATGATTAAGTGCACGAGCAACATCAACTAATCTTCTTAAATAAGGATAAATAAATAATTAAATATGCCTATTATATTAATTGAAAAAGTGAAGCTGTTATTACTTTAACTTGAATTCCTAAGCTTTTTTGTTATTTTTGTTCCCCCCTTCAACCAATCATTCTATGAATGAACTTTTATTAATTGTAATTGCATACTTTATTGGAAGTGTTCCAACAGCCCTTTGGGTTAGTAAAACTTTCTTCAATTTTGATATCAGAGACTATGGCAGTGGTAACTCCGGCGCTACTAATACTTATCGTGTTTTAGGTGCAAAATGGGGCACTTTTGTAATGATTGTAGATATGATTAAAGCAATAGTTGCCGTTAAATTAGTTTTCTTTTTGCCCTATGCATTTGAAAATGATTTGTATTTGGTTAATATGCAACTTGGTTTAGGTCTTGCTACAGTAGTGGGACATATTTTTCCGGTTTGGGCAAACTTTCGTGGTGGTAAAGGAGTCGCGTCACTTTTTGGAATGGTATTAGGCATACAACCTAATGTGGCTTTGTGTTGTGTGGGCATTTTCATTCTGGTGCTATATCTCACGCGGTGGGTTTCTTTAAGTTCTATTTTGGCAAGTGTGGCCTTTCCTGTTTTTATCCTTGTTATATTTAATGAACCTGAACATTTATATCGTGTTTTTGCAATCACAGTTGCCATGCTTGTGCTTCTTACACATCAAAAAAATATTACCCGCATCTTAAAAGGTCGTGAAAGCAAAGCTTCTATTCTTAAACATCGTGACCGCCGGCGCCAACGCAGAAAGTAAAAGTTTACTTAATTTATTGGCTTCTCCTTCTTCCAGTTTAAGTATTGCAAGTTTGGTATAATCATTGAAATTATTGTACAAAACGTACTATGATGATTAAACGAATTACAGCCATCTTTTTAATAATGGCAACTTTTGTAGCTTGCTCTACCAATCCCATAACCGGACGCCAACAATTTAAGCTGGTTTCAGAGCAGGAGCTACAATCAATGGCTACACAGGAATATCGCCAATTTTTATCTACTAACCGGGCAGTGAGTCCCTCCGCAGACAAAGATGCTGAAATGGTCCGCAGAATCGGACAACGTTTAGCAGCCGCTGTAGGTGAGTATTACAAATCACAGAATCTTTCTAATGTATTGGATGGTTATAAATGGGAATTTAATTTAATAAACAATAAGGATGCAAACGCATGGGCAATGCCCGGTGGCAAGGTAGTGGTTTATACCGGTTTGTTACCCATCACACAAAATGAAGCGGCACTTGCCAATGTTTTAGGACATGAAATTTCACATGCCATCTTCCAACACGGTAATGAACGCATGAGCCAGGGTTTAGCACAACAACTTGGTGGTGTAGCTTTAACGGTAGCTGTTTCCCAACAACCTGTGCAAACGCAAAACTTATTTATGCAGGCTTATGGTATTGGTTCAACTGTAGGGGTTATATTGCCGTTTTCGCGTAAACATGAATTAGAGGCCGATAGGTTCGGTATGAGATGGGCTGCAATGGCTGGATATAATCCAAGAGAAGCAATTGCTTTATGGCAAAGAATGCAAAAAGCTTCTAGCGGACAGAATCCTCCTGAATTTCTAAGTACTCACCCAGCAGAGGAAAGACGTATTCAAGAACTTCAGAAATACGTAACTGAAGCCTTGAAATATTATCGGCCAATAAAATAAGTAATTAATATCAAAAACCTGCTTAATATTGACTTAAGCAGGTTTTTTGTTTTGTAAGAGTTTGTAATTCAGCCTATTTAATGTATTTTTGCAAATCTGTTTCGTGAAAGCCGCCTTTTTTATCAACTGCTTTTTTATAAAACTTTCAAACTTCTATGTCACAAACGATTTTTGAAAAGCTACAATTAAAAAACGAAAAGACGCTTTTAATTCAAGGCTTACCTTCTTCAATAGAAAAACAATTTGCGAAGTTGTCTTTTGCAAAAAATCTTACGCCCTTACTTCATTCCAGAAAAATTGATTTTGCACTGGTATTTGCCGTTAGCGAAAACCAGCTTAATGGTATTTTAAGGGATATTATGCCGGCTTTGAAAGAACAGTCAAAACTTTGGATTGCCTACCCTAAACTTACTTCTAAAATTGTTACAGATTTGAATCGAATAAGTAGCTGGCATAAATTAACAAGCGCGGGTTATGAAAGTGCCGATCAGGTTGCTTTAGACCACGTTTGGTTAGCAGTTAATTTTAAAAAACCTGAGCTCGAAGAAGAAGATTTTGCAGAAGTTTTAATTTCTTCTCCATTATCAAAAAGAAGAATTGCAAGGGTTTAATCTTAATTTTGATATCGATCTCTTTTGGGTTTTTTATTTTCAATAAGACTTCTCTTCTTTCGGAATTGTAAATAGTGATACTCTTTTTGCAGTTGCAATTTCTTCAATTCATTACTTGCAGAAAAGGTTTTTCTTTGAACTGATGTATTTTAAATTTTCATTGGCGATGATGACCTTCGTCTTCTTAAAAAAACGCATGTAATTTTCGTAAATAATAATAATATTATTATAGAGGAATTTTTTCTACATCAGAAAACACTTTTAAATTCCCACGTAACCGAGATAGCGAAAATAGGTTTGGCATGTAAATCGCATCTAATAACTTATGTTGAAAAATTCACCTATTCACTCGTGGCAATTTTTAAATAATACGGATTTAATTTGTTTCTCACACTTGCGCTGGAATTTTGTTTATCAGCGTCCACAGCATTTATTAAGTCGTTTTGCAAATTATACAAGAGTTTTTTTTGTGGAAGAACCAGTTTTTCATGATGCTCCGGATAAACTCCATATTAATGAAACTTTTAACAATGTTTATGTAGTGGTTCCGCATTTCAAACATGGTTATAGTGAGCAACAAATTATAACAGAACAAAAAAAAATGATTAATGAATTGATTTCTGTTATGGAAATCAGTCGTTATTTCTCCTGGTATTATACACCGATGGCATTAGCATTTACTGAGCATTTAAAACCTTCATTGCTCATTTATGACTGCATGGATGAGTTATCAGCATTCAAATTTGCCCCTTCAATTTTAAAAGAAAGGGAAAAGATTTTGTTAGAAAAAGCAGATATAGTTTTTACAGGTGGTTATAGTATTTATGAAGCAAAAAAAAATCAACATCAAAACATTTATCCATTTCCAAGCAGTATAGATAAGGAGCATTTTTCAAATGCAAGAACTATTACAACAGACCCTATTGACCAGGCGCATATTCCACGTCCTCGATTTGGATTTTATGGTGTAATTGACGAACGGTTTGATATAGAAATGATTACGTATGCAGCAGAGTCGCGCCCTGATTGGCAGTTCGTTTTAATAGGTCCAATAGTAAAGATCGATCTGGCAACATTACCACTTCTACCCAATATTCATTATTTAGGTGCTAAAAGTTATGAAGAGTTACCACATTATCTTTCTGGTTGGGATGTAGCTGTAATACCATTTGCTTTAAATGAATCAACAAAATATATTAGTCCTACAAAAACACCAGAATATCTGGCCGCAGGGAAACCCATTATTTCATCTCCTATCAAAGATGTAGTTTCGCCGTATGCTGATAATAAATTAGTATATATTGCAAAAGATGGAAAAACATTTGTAAAACATGGTGATTTAATTTTAAAGAGAAAACCATCTAAATCTTGGTTGACAAAGGTGGATGCCTTTCTTGCCGGAAACTCTTGGGATAGAACCTGGAGTGGCATGGTTAAACATATCGAAAATAGAATAGACTCAAAAATAAAAATCCACCAGCCAAAATCCAAGGAGAAAATATATGTTTGATTACCTTATTGTAGGCGCAGGTTTCGCAGGAAGTGTTTTAGCAGAAAGGTTAGCATTACAAGGTAAAAAAATTTTAATTCTTGATAAACGAAATCATATTGCGGGCAATGCTTATGATTATTATAATGAGGAGGGAATTCTAATTCATAAATACGGTCCTCACATATTTCATACTAATAGTAAAGATGTTTTTGAATATTTAAGTAAGTTCACTCAATGGCGTCCTTACGAGCACAAAGTTTTAGCAAGTGTTGATGGTCAGTTACTACCAATACCTATTAATTTAAACACTATTAATCAACTATATGGCTTGAATCTTAATAGCTCACAAGTTGAAGATTTTTTTGCATCAAAAGCAGAAAGTATTACTGGAGTAAAGACATCAGAAGATGTGGTGGTGAGTAGGGTGGGCAGAGAATTATATGAAAAATTTTTCAGAGGATATACACGCAAACAATGGGATTTAGATCCTTCGGAACTTGATGCAAGCGTTACCGCCCGTGTTCCTACCCGTACAAATAAAGATGACCGCTATTTTACTGATACTTACCAG
>MWVX01000481.1_pt1 | contig 12632 bp, 14 predicted proteins | sample 1047311 | NCBI WGS metagenome assembly MWVX01 (sample SAMN06349984, study PRJNA376086) | soil metagenome | isolation source: MtG-4 sample Antarctic (ecotone) soil | place: Antarctica | collected 2015-01-13 | reverse complement strand
CTTTGTAGAAAACGGTATCAAACAATATGAAGAAAGACAAAAACAAGACACACTAAAATGGCTGGAGAAAAAGGCAAAAGAACTAAACCTCAAACTTGCTCCCTGCTGAGGGCTGTGTTCATTAGTACCAAAGATTATTAGTAGTACCAATGCCTGATACAAAAAACTACTTATTCTTATTATACATCTTGCTCTTCATAATCCCCCACTTGCACAACCTATGTACGATAGAAACCCTTAAAACGCCTAAGCCATAAACGGCGCTGCGCTTGAAGTTTATGCTGGATGCTTCTTCAAAATATTTGGTAGGGCATGTTACCTCGGCAATCTCGTAACCGAAGAAAATAATTTGCGAAAGCATTTCGTTGTCAAAAACAAAATCGTCGGAGTCAATTTCATAGTTCACTTTCTCCAACACCTCTTTCGAAAAAGCACGGTAGCCAGTATGATATTCAGATAACTTCTGGCCCACTAAAATGTTTTGCGTGAACGTAAGCAAACGATTGGCGATGTATTTGTAAACAGGCATGCCGCCACGTAAAGCACCGTTGCCTAAAATACGGGAACCCAGCACTACATGATAAAGGTTATTAGCTATTAGTTGCGCCATGCTTGGAATGAGCTTTGGCGTGTATTGATAATCAGGGTGCAGCATAATAACAATGTCTGCGCCTAGCTCTAATGCTTTGTTGTAACAGCTTTTTTGGTTGCCGCCGTAGCCCCGGTTTTTTTTATGCTCAATAATATGGCGGATGCCAATCTGCCCTGCTAATTGAACAGTATCGTCTTTGCTGAGGTCATCTACCAATACCACTTCATCCACTATATCAAATGGAATCTCGTTATAGGTTTGTTGTAAAGTTTTTGCAGCGTTATATGCCGGTAAAACCACGGCTATTTTTTTCCCGTTCAGCATGTCGCGGCAAAAGTAAGGGCATTCAAATTATCTTCTAGTTGACACGTTCAGTTGGATTTTTTGTGTTCTTCGTGTACGTAAGTGGTTCTTCGTGCACTTCGTTTACCGGCGGTTTCTGGAACACAGAACACAAGGCCCTGATTGTGCACTCAAAAAGATTTACATAGGCTTTCCTTTGGTAATGATGATAACTGAGTTGCCAGCAGACCTGTGGCTGAAATCAAACAAACTCTCATAAGTGTAAAAAGCGGGTGATTTTACTCAACCAATATCCGCTCTACGTATTGTGGCTTGTTGGTGCTGAGCAACCGAACAAAATAAATTCCTGCAGGCAACGAAGGCAGGCCAATGGTTATAGTGCCCGTTTGGTTGTTTATGCCTTTTTCATACACTGAAACATTGGCGCTGTTAATTACCTGAAGCTTTTCGTAAGGCTGTGCAGTTTGAATGTGAAATGTACTGCCTCTAACTATTGTCGGAAATACCTTCGTAGTATGTTCCTCATCCAATAATTGTATAGCGGGTGTGTAAGCTAAAACCACGCCATTCCTTGCCATAGCTAAGCGGTAATATACCAGTGCATTATCGATAAAGGTGTGTCTGAAAACGTACCCTGTTCCTCCTTCTGTTCTTGCCAATTGAACAATGCCTGCCCGCTCAAATGTTATTAGGTCCCAGCTGAATTCAACATGAAAGTCGCCTACGTTTTGCACCGCGCCAATATTCCAATGAATTTCGTTCACACCTATAATACGGTTTGCTTTGAAGCTGCTGATGCCTACATAACCGTTTGGAAAATTAATAGTTGTGGGAAAGGTTGAATTATTCGCCAGTTCTGGCAACCGGGTTCTATAGTCATCAATATTCCAGTAATCGCCGCTGCTTACAGGCTGAACAATAGGTTGAGCATTGACGATTGTTGCAGTAAGTAAAAGAGTACATAGTATCACATTTTTCATAACTCACAATTTTATGATGTGTATAAAACAAAGTCAGTGCCGAAGAATGAAGAAGTAGTCGGTTGGTGGTAAGCAGTTGGCAGTAGTAAGCGATTGCTTGAGGTATATTGTTTACTTTGCAAGCCATGTCATCAATAACATTTACACTGATACAAACGGCTTTGCACTGGGAAGATAAAATCGCCAACCTGCAAATGCTTGAACAAAAAATAAAAGGTATTAAAGAGAGAACGCAGGTGGTTGTTTTGCCCGAAATGTTCAGCACTGGCTTTAGCATGAAGCCGAAAGTATTAGCGGAAACTATCGAAGGCGAAACAGTGGAATGGATGAAAAGAGTAGCGGCTGAGAAGAAAGTCATTCTTACAGGTAGTGTAATCATTGAAGAAGATGACAAGTATTATAACCGCTCCATCTGGATGCTGCCAAACGGCAAGTACGGTTATTATAACAAGCGTCATTTATTTGCTTACGCAGAAGAAGAAAAGCACTACGCAGCAGGCGCCCAAAGATTTATTGCATCGGTGAATGGGTGGAAGTTAAACCTGCAAGTTTGTTACGATTTACGGTTCCCTGTTTGGGCACGGCAGACCTTTCCCCCCGGCCCGCTCTCCAGCAAAACTGAGAGAGGGGAAGTGTTGGCGCCTGAACTTGAGTATGATGTTTTAATTTTTGTTGCCAACTGGCCGGAAAAAAGAAGCCTGGCCTGGAAAACTTTATTACAGGCAAGAGCTATCGAAAACCAATGCTATGTGGTTGGTGTAAACAGAGTAGGGGAAGATGGCAATGGAATTTATCACAGTGGTGATAGTATGGTGATTGATCCTCTTGGAGAAATTCTATATCATAAGAAAGATGAGGAAGACATTTTTACGATTACTCTGCAGAAAGAAGAGTTGTTGCAAATAAGAGAACGATTTCAGTTTTGGCGGGATGGGGACGAATTTCAAATACTTACTTAGGCCTCTTTTCTTTAATCAACTCCCTCACCCTCTCCATCTTATAATCCCTATTTCTGCGGATGGCGTCAACCGTTGGCAATGCAGGAACTTCAGGCAATATGCCCTGACCTTGTTCTTCGTCTATATCTATCACTAACCTAAAAAGAGGCAGGCGAAAACGTACACCAGTATTGGGTAATGTTACATCAGGAATCAACCACGCTGAATTGCCATAACACCCGCCGCCGGTTTCTTCCCCCACAACAATTACATCATCCTGCTCTTTTAAGGATTTTGTAAATAAAGAAGCTGCGGAAAACGTGTTGCCACCGGTTAAGATGTAGGTAGTTCCATTAAAATTGTTTTTTGTTTTAGGCTTGAACTTTTTGGCCTCGTACAATCCAAAATGATAGTTGCCATCCTTTTTCTTTCGGGTTAAAAACTGCACAAAGAGCCAGTTAAAAAACCGTTCGCCGCGGTACTTTCCATAGTCGCTGCTTCTGCTCAACGCATACAATGAGTCGGCAATTTTAAACGGCTTATCGGCAATGTATTTTGTAAGCAGGTTGGAAAGCGTAACACTGCCGCCGCCATTGCCCCGCATATCCACTACAAGATTTTGAAGATTGAATTCTTTTATCTTTTTAAACGATTGTCGAAAAAAGCTGCGTAAACCACTTCCTTTAGTAAACGTATTTACTTCCATAAAAGCCGTACTGATTACAGTATCAATCCGCAGGTTGCGCATGGATTCCAGCTCCCACTTTTTTCGCTCTTTTTTTGATGGCGGTTTTGGTGGCGCCACTCTTATACGCGGTGTATCGGCCCTTGGGTTATAAAGATTAAGTATAGCCGTTCGTAAGTGGCCCGATGTATCAATAAACTCAACCGGCATTTTTTGCTTTACTCCAAATACTGATGTATATAAGTTTCGAAAACCACTGCCATTGCTGAGCGTTTGATACTTGTGCGTTGTATTATAACCGTCGGCCGAAAGAAAAGAAAAAAGAGAATCAACAATAAAATTGATTGGCCTTCCATCAATGCTTTTTAAAATCACGCCCCTTACTACATTGCTATCCTTACGGTTTAGATTAGCCGTTACTACCACCGTATCGGGCCACGCCTTTATATAAAGCGGAAAAGAAGAAGCCTGCCCCCCTGAATATTCCACTGCCGCCTTTGACCCTCTTACTGTTGTATGCCCACAACGAACTTTAGAAATTATATAACTCAATACACTTCGGAACTGTCCTTCTGTAAGTGAATCGGCCAGCTTAGTTCTGCCTATCTCAAAATAATAGTCCATGCTGTCTTTTGGCGTGTACCAATACAAACCTGGATGCGATTCTTCTAAGCTATTTCTGAAAATCGTGTAGTCTTCTTTTAATACATCCGGTGCATATTTTTTCGAAGGACTATAGTTTTTGCTGACAGCACAACTACCAAAAACTACCAGGATAAAAATGCTTACAGCCAGGTTTCTCATAACAGTAAGCTCATTTAAACGCATTCCACCCTTGTGCGGTTATAGCATGTTTGCCACCGCCTTTTGTAATAATGTGTGCACCGGATTCTTCATCTGTCATATAGCCTATTACATTAATGCTGTTTTCGCCTGAAATCTTTTCAAAATCATCTTGCTTAATGGTAAACAGTAGTTCATAATCCTCGCCACCACTTAAAGCACAAGCGGTCGGATCTAAATTAAATTTAAAAGCTGCCTTGCGGGTTTCTTCTGTAATTGGGATCTTTTCTTCGTACAATACGCAACCCACGTTGCTTTGCTGGCAGATGTGTAAAATCTCGGAACTCAGTCCATCGCTTACATCAATCATAGCAGTAGGTAAAATGCCTGTTTTTTCAAAATATTCTATCACATCTACTCTTGCTTCCGGTTTTAATATTTTACCCACCGTATAGGTTTCGCCTTCCAGGTCGGGCTGCACTTTTGGATTCTCCAGGAAAATTTTCTTTTCCCTTTCCAATAAAGTAAGCCCTAAAAAAGCAGCACCCAAATCGCCGGTAACGCAAAGCAACTCGCCTTTCTGTGCCCCTTTTCTTGTAACGTATTTATCCGGAGCCACTTCGCCAATAGCTGTGCATGAAATGATAAAACCTTTTTGCGAGGTGGTGGTATCGCCTCCTATTAAATCAACCTTGTATTGCTCACAGGCTGCATACACGCCTTCATAAAAATCATCAAGCGCCTCTACACTAAACCGGTTGCTGAAGCCTATGCCAAGCAAAATTTGTGTAGGTGTTGCATTCATGGCGCAGATGTCACTTACGTTTACCGCTACGGTTTTGTAGCCAAGATGTTTTAATGGCGTGTACATTAAATCAAAGTGTACGCCTTCAATCAGCAGGTCATTTGTAAGCACCGTTTGCTTACCAAAATGGTCAATCACGGCGGCGTCGTCGCCTACTCCAAGGATGGAGGATACGTTGTGTATTTCTATATTTTTTGTAAGATGGTCTATCAAGGCAAATTCTCCGAGAGAGGAGACTTCAGTTCGTTCGCTCATGGTTGTTTATTTCTTATTCTGATATTTCCAGGTTGAATGACTGTGAAAGAATCATATAATTCGTTCCCGTATTTATCTATTGTTGATTTTACCAAACTGCATTTGTCTTCTTCAGAAAGGCCTTCAAGCCGGCATAAAATGACACCTGAATGTTTGTGGTGTAAACGGAAGACTAACTCGCCGAAATCTTTGTCTAATGTCAACAGAATTCTTTCTTCATCTCTGGACTTCTCCAATATAACATCATCACTAATTCCCGGCATCATTTCAAGGATATATAATACGTCATAATCTTCCCGTACCAACAAAACGATAGCCTTATCAAAACCTTCGTCCGCAATAAATTTTGGTTTTTCATCCATCACAAAGCAATTGGCAGAAGATATTTGGTTCGCAAACTATCGGCAGCAAACTGTAGGGCGGCAAAAATGGATTCTTTATTTAGCCGGGGATGACTTTCTAAGATTTGCTCTATCGACTCTCCGGCAGCAAGCTTCTCAATAATCAGTTCCACCGTGATTCGTGTTCCTTTAATCACCGGTTTACCCAACATTATTTTGGGGTTCACTTCTATTTGTGTATCGTAATTTTCCATGCTCAAATTTACGAAGGCCAGCCGTTATTAATTATGCTGGTTAACTCATCATGAATAACACCATTGGTTGCAATAATGCCAGGCTGGTAAGGTGAATATTCATCGCCTTTCAGGTTGGTAACTTTTCCACCTGCTTCTTCTACCATCAAAAATCCCGCGGCACTATCCCATGCCTGTAATTTATGTTCGTAAAAACCATCAAAGCGGCCGCAGGCTACCCATGCTAAATCAATAGCTGCAGAACCTAAACGCCGCACCGGAACACCTTTACGTATAAAACGTTCAAACACCTGGAGCGGTCCATTTGGTTCATCTAAATAGGTATAGGGAAAGCCGGTTACCAGGCACGCATTTGCTACTTTTTCTTTGGTGCTTACCGTAACCTTTTTGTCGTTTAGCGTTACGCCCTGCTCTCTCTCGCCAATAAATAATTCATTCATAAACGGGTTATAAATACCGCCCATGATCATCTTGCCGTTATGTTCAAGACCGATGGAAATACAACAGATTGGGATATGATGCGCAAAGTTTACAGTGCCATCAATAGGGTCAATGATCCACTTGTATTGCGAGTCCTGCACAAGGTCGCCGCACTCTTCGCTAAGTATATGATGACCGGGAAAGTTTTTGGTGATAACAGCAATGATAGCTTTTTCAGAAGCATGATCTACTTCAGTGACCAGGTTATTGATGCCTTCTTTGTTAGTTATTGTAAACTCCAAATCGGTAAAACGGCGTATCTCAATAGTAGCGGCATCTATGGCCTGTAGCAGGGTGTTTTTGAACATGCGCAAAAGTACGGGTTTGGGGTTTGCAGTTTGGGGTTTGAAGTTCTCTAGTTGGTCCTTTGCCATTTTGTATTTAATAGCTTTTGAAGAGGATATGTCACAGGCGCCGGTCATCCGCACATCTGGGCATCTGCACATTTGCACATCTTCCCTTGTTCATCTGTTCGTTATTCTTTAGGTTTGCCCGTTTAGAAAACAGTACTGCTTTTGACCCTTTCCATTATCATAGTAAACTACAACGTCAAATATTTTTTAGAGCAGTGCCTATACTCTGTTGTAAGAGCCACCGAAACAATACAGAGCGAAATCATTGTAGTGGATAATCAATCTACCGATGACAGCGTCTGTTATCTACGTCCAAAATTTCCACAGGTAAAGTTTCTTCAGAATGCTACAAACAGCGGTTTTGGCAAAGCCTGTAACCGGGGTTGTAGAGAAGTAACGGGCCACTATATTTTGTTTCTAAACCCCGACACCATTGTTGCCGAAGACAGCTTTACCCAATGTCTCCAGTTTTTTAAACTGCATCCTGATTGCGGCGCACTGGGTGTAAAAATGATTGATGGCAGCGGTGCCTTTCTGAAGGAAAGTAAACGGGCCTTTCCTTCGCCGCAAACGTCGCTTTTTAAACTGGCCGGACTGGCAAGCTTGTTTCCAAAATCAAAGGTTTTCAGCCGTTATCACTTAGGCCATCTGGACAAAGAACAGTCGCACGAGGCCGATGTATTAGCCGGTGCTTTTTTTCTAACAAAAAAAGAAGTGTTGCAAAAAGTTGGCGCTTTTGACGAAGCCTTTTTTATGTATGGCGAAGACGTTGACCTTAGCTACCGAATACAAAAAGCCGGGTTTAAGAATTATTATTTTCCGGGTACAACTATCATTCATTTTAAAGGGGAAAGCACCAAACGTGGCAGCCTGAATTATGTGCGCATGTTTTACCAGGCTATGATCATTTTTGTACAGAAACATTATGGCGGAGCAAGGGCCGGCATTTTCCAGTTTTTTATACAGTTGGCGATATGGATAAGAGCTTTGGTTTCTGGACTTTTGAAAATGGTAAAGTGGATAGGCATACCTGTGATTGACGCTCTTATTATTTTAGCCTCTTTCTATGGCGCCAAGAATGTGTGGGCCCGGTATGTACGCACTGACATTAATTATCCCGACCAGCTACTACTTGTTTCTTTTCCCATCTTCACCCTTATTTATTTAACGGCTGCTTATTATGCAGGCTTGTACGACCGGCATTTCAGGCTACGCAATTTATTGCGGTCCACCCTGATTGCTACGGTTACCTTACTTAGTATTTACGCCTTGTTTCCCGAGCAATATCGCTTTTCACGAGGCATTGTGGTGCTTGGCGCAGTCACCGCTTTTGTGGCCATTACATTGCAGCGCTGGCTACTGGTAAAAGCCGGCGTTTTGCCGGAACCTTTTGATCCTTCTTCTAAGCCGCATATACTGGTTGCTGCCAACGGAAAAGAATTTGGTGATGTGAAAAAGTTTTTAGCGGAGAAAGGATTCTCCGGCAGCATTATTGGCCGCGTAGGAATCAATGGCGGGCCAGAAAATGTAATTGCGCATATAAATGATATGGATACAACCGCAAAGGCACTCGACGCAAAAGAGCTTATTTTTTGTGCCCGCACACTTTCCTATAAAACTTTGATAGCGCTAACAGAAAAACATCAGTCATCGGGACTAAAATTCAGGTATCATGCCTATGGCAGCAGCAGCATTGTAGGCAGCGATACCAGTACGGAAAGCGGTGAAATACTTTCTGCTGAAACTACTTTCAATCTTGCAAAGGCATCTAACAAAAGAATGAAGCGTTTGATAGATGTTGCCACATCGCTACTGTTTCTGCTTACGTTTCCTGTTCATTTCTTTTTTGTAAAAGCTCCGCTCCATTTCCTTTCAAACTGCTTAGCTGTAATTGCTGCAACTAAAACCTGGGTAGGCTATATAAATTATAAACCTTCGCTTCCGTTTTTACGAAAAAGTGTTCTGGCGCCTAATGGCAAAAAGGAGCTTTCAGCGAAACTGTCTGAAGAAAATCTTCACCTGCTTCACTACTGGTATGCCCGCAATTACGAACCGGCGCAGGACCTGAAAACAATTTTTATTCACTACAAATATTTGGGATGCTAAGTGGCTAACTTTAAGCCAGCCTTAACCCCGCATTTTAATGGCGAGAATTATTGATATTAAACTTCCAAAAGCCATTAGCAATGCACTGGGTTTACCTAAGAACAACCCACGCAGCCAGCAGTTGCGGGTACTAAAAAAATTGTTGAAGAAAGCCCGTTTTACTGAATTTGGACAACAATACGGTTTTGATAAAATTTTGCTTACCCCCCATGTAGGGGGAGCCTTTCAGGAAACGGTGCCGGTACATGATTACAATAGAATTTATGAAGAGTGGTGGAAGAAAACCTTAGATGGCGTGCCTGATGTTACCTGGCCCGGAAAAATAAAATACTATGCGCTTAGCTCCGGCACATCAGATGCTGCAAGCAAATACATTCCGGTAACCAGGGATATGCTGCGCAGCAACCGGGTAAATTATATCCGCCAGCTATTATCTGTTTTAAATTACGATCATCTGCCCCGCAATGCCATGACCAAAGGCTTTTTAATGCTGGGAGGCGCAACGGATTTGCAAAAGGGTGCGGCAGGCTGGTTTGCCGGCGACCTTAGCGGCATACTAATGAAGAACCGTCCATTTTGGTTTCAAACATTTTACAAGCCCGGTGGCCGCATTGCCCAAATAAAAGACTGGAACGAAAAGTTGAACGAGGTAGTAGAGCATGCAAAAGATTGGGACATTGGCTATATAGTTGGTGTACCGGCCTGGTGCCAGATGTGTATGGAAATGGTGGTTGAACACTACGGTGTAAAAACCATACATGATATATGGCCCAACCTTGGCTTTTTTGTGCATGGTGGCGTTGCCTTTGAGCCTTATAAAAAAGGCTTTGAAAAGCTGCTGGGCAAGCCAATTGTTTACATAGAAAATTACCTTGCCAGCGAAGGGTTTATTGGTTACCGCAGCCGTGAGGAAGCAAAGGGCATCAAATTGATTTTAGATAACAACATCTTTATGGAGTTTGTACCATTTGACAATACAAATTTTAATAGTGAAGGCAAGATGATTGACAATCCTAACGCTTTAATGATACATGAAGTAGAGGAAGGGAAAGACTATGCTTTGCTCATGAGCACTAATGCCGGAGCCTGGCGGTATTTAATTGGTGATACGGTGCGCTTTGTGAATAAAGAAAAAGCTGAAGTGGTTATTACTGGCCGAACTAAACATTTTTTAAGTTTAGTGGGTGAACACCTGAGTGTGGAGAATATGAACAAAGCCATTGAACTGGTAAGCGAAGAACTTAATATATCTATTCCGGAGTTTGCTGTGATTGGATTTCCGCAGCAAAACTTTTTTGCACATAAATGGTATGTAGCCTGCAACGATGCTGTTGATGCCGATGCACTGATAAAAAAAATAGACCGCCACTTATGCGAATTGAATGATGATTACGCGGTTGAAAGGGGGGCGGCGCTGAAAGAAATCTTTATTACTATTTTGCCCGAAGAAACGTTTATGAAGTTTATGGAAGCCCAGGGAAAATTAGGCAGCCAGCATAAGTTTCCAAGGGTATTAAAGGGAAAGATGCTGGAAGACTGGAAGGCGTTTTTAGCGAAGAAAGTAGGAAATTAAAGCACAACCCCAATTTATAATGGCTCAATCTTCATAGGATTACTTTCAAGATATAGTCGGTCAGGATTAATATGTGTTTCTTCGTCCCAAACTAACAATACCATTTGCACTCTGGCTTTACTGCAAAAAGATTCATCTTGAAATTTTTCATAAACCGTATAAGATAAATAAGATTGAAGATCAAAATTTTTTCTTCACCGTCAGTAAATTTGATCTATAACTTATAAGGTGTTTTATATTTTACGCTTTATAGCTCTGCGTTTCATATTTTATTTTAAAGGATCAATAGTGAAGACTTTATTCCCGCTTGCAGCTAATTGCCAGTCTACCATTAAATCTTCTTTGTGAATTTCAATCCATGCTTTCACCAACTTCTCTTTGTTTGAAGGTAAAGAGGCTTTTAAAAGTTCGCCTTCCGGTATGTGATAGACACCTTCCATCTCTCCGTATTTTACATGGATATGAGGAGCTTGTGTTGTTTTGTATCTAAATAATACATGCTAACAATCAACCATAAAACATAGAAATGACAGGCATGTTCGTGTTTTGATAAAGGTAAAAACAAAAGTAATTACTTACATTTTACCGGATCAACATCACACCTCCTTTGCCAATTCTTTTCCTGGCCACTGATAGCTAAGACTTTTTACTTACGCTTTATTTTTCTCCCCTCACACCTATAACTTCGTGCCTCTTACTTGACGCCTATGCTTGATACACTTATCAAAGGATTGCTGCTTGGTTTTTGGCTGGCTATATCGGTTGGGCCTATTGTATTTACAGTTATCAAGCAAAGCCTCGATCATGGCTGGCGCGGTGGAATGGCATTTATCCTTGGCATTTTTGCGATTGACCTATTTCTTGTTATCTGCTTTAACGCCTTCTCTCATTTTTTTACCGTTTTGCTTGATTATAAAAGAGCATTAGGAATAGCTGGCAGTATTTTGTTAACTGGCGCTGGTATCTATTACCTGTTTTTTAAAAAGGTGCAAACAGTTTATCAGGGAAAAGCGATTGTTATTTCCGGGCACGGCTATTATGTACGCCTGTTTCTAACCGGAGCCATTATGAACCTGTTGAACCCCGGCATCATTGCCGTTTGGTTTAGCACAGCTACAGCTTTTGTTATGTATACGTTTAAGCAACGGGCTTTTATTTTTGGGGTGGCTTTATTCATTGCATTAAGTGCTGACATTGCTAAAGTTTTTTTAGCTGATAAACTGCGTCAAAAGCTTACGCTTGGCAATATGCAACGCATCAATAAAATAAACGGCTTTATCATTCTTGGCTTTGGTATTGTCTTACTGATTTTAATGATTGCGGATAAAAAAGTTGGTCATTGATGAAGGTTGCCAAGACACATTCTTTTGCAAGCCGTGTATGGCTTTGGGTAAAGAGAATTTTCCTCGCACTGTTTATAGCACAGTTTCTTTACATCATTCTTTTAAAATGGATAAATCCCCCAATAACTATTACACAATTCAGTAGTTGGATAAGCGGCGATGGATTAAAGCGGGACTATGTGAGCGGGAATGAAATTTCCCGCAACATAAAGCTCGCCGTGATTGCTTCCGAGGACCAGGTTTTTCCCGACCATAGCGGATTTGACTGGAAGAATATAAAAAAGGCGATGGAGTATAATGAGAAGAAACCCAACCGCATTCGCGGCGCCAGCACCATAAGCCAGCAGGTAGCTAAAAATGTTTTTCTATGGCAGGGCCGGGGATGGATACGCAAAGGACTGGAAGTTTATTTTACGCAAATGATTGAATGGATCTGGGGTAAGGAGCGCATACTGGAAGTATATGTTAACGTGATAGAAATGGGCAAGGGAATATATGGTGCCGAAGCTGCAGCCCAGGCTTATTTTAAAAAGCCGGCCCGGAACTTAACCAAAAGAGAAGCCTCCCTGATTGCCGCTTGTTTGCCTAACCCCAAAGTTTATACAATAAAGCCTTTGCATCGGCAGGTGGCTACCCGTAGCAATTGGGTTACAGGCCAGATGAATTTTTTACAACGTGACACTGATATACAAAAGGTGATTCAATAATTGGTCTTTTGCGTAAGGGAAGCATAGCCGCTGTCGGCGGTAAATTTAGCAGGGACAGCGATCGTTGCTAACTTAGCTTCAGCCAAAGCGAAGGAAGTGTCAGCACTTCTATCTGGTGTATAAAATACCCGTGA
>MWVX01000480.1_pt1 | contig 12637 bp, 12 predicted proteins | sample 1047311 | NCBI WGS metagenome assembly MWVX01 (sample SAMN06349984, study PRJNA376086) | soil metagenome | isolation source: MtG-4 sample Antarctic (ecotone) soil | place: Antarctica | collected 2015-01-13 | reverse complement strand
ATATTACGAAAAGATGTATGGTGAACCTTTGCCCGCCGATTTTTTCAAGGACGAAAGTTAGAAAGTAAAAAGTAAAAAGTAATGAAAAGAGTTGTCAGTCTGATTTTTTTGATGAGTTTGTTCGCTTCTTTTGCCAACGCGCAAAAAGCGGAAGTTGCCGTTTCGCTCAACGAACAGTTTTTTGACGCACTGCTTGACGCGATGTTTTCAAACTTTGCGCCGCCCGAATTTCCGATAGCGCGAAATAGTTTTAGGTTTCAGGTTTCAGGTTTCAAGCCTGAGGCGGGAGTTTTAGGTTTTTCAGAGCAAAATCCGCCGTCGGCAATATGTAGTGAATCAATAAAATTGTTGCGCGAGATTGACGGTGTAAAAACTGCCGTGCGTTTCCGCGAAGGCAAAATTTACGCGCCGATTGCTTTTTCAGGTGCGTATAATCCGCCGTTGATTGGCTGTGTCGAGTTTTCGGGTTGGGCGGAAACGACGATTGACCTCGAATATGACCGGAACAGCCAAAAACTTATCGGCAAAGTTCGCGTCTTAAATGTCAGTCTAAACGGCACGGGCGGAATCGGCGGCGGTTTATTGGCAAAACTTGTGCAGAGTTCGATTGACAAAAAAATAAACCCGATTGAGATTCTCCAAACCGACAAACTTTCTTTTGTCGTTCCCGTTCAAAACGGCGGCGGCGCATTGCGAATGAAAGCCGTCGGTGTCCGCCACGAAATCGCGGGCGGCGTTTTGAATGTCTATATTGCTTACGAATTTGTGAAGGCTTGATAACATCTATGATTCATCTTATTACGGAAAAGGCGAGTAAAGAGCAAATGATTGAGATGTTGCAGTCGCTAGAAAGTTACGTCAAATTAGCAGTTGACGTGGAATGTAAAATTTTAGCCGGCGGCGGAGAGTTACACTCCGATTGCGAAGGTATATTATTGGAAAACGGAAGTTCGCAAGAAAATGTTTGGGGCGCGGATTGGCTTCCTTTTACGCAAGCGGTAACATACGACATCGCTCATCAACATTCGTCCGCGACAGAATAATCTCGGGTTGGAGGTTCAGGACGAAAATTTACGGGAGAAAATCAAAGAAATCGTTGAAGAATTGCTAAAAGGTATTAATTATGAAGAATATGAATAAAATTCGAGAACGCTATATGAAAGACGGGCTGCCGATTCGTCTTGGCGGGCTTGCCGCAAATCTGGCGAGAGTCAGTTCGTTTTCAAAGAATCCAGATAATCGAGATGCGGTTAATGGTTTGTTGGAAGAAAGTAAATATTTTATCGAATGGACGGCAATGGAAGCGGAACTCGAAACAACCGCCGAATTGGTTGAATTGCAAATAAAGTTGGCGGTATGGCAACTTTATTTAGACAAAACTTGGGACGATGAAGAAAAGCGTTTGCAAATCGGACGGCAGGCGAAACATTGGTCTAATGAAGTTTTGAAATATTCAGGTTTGCTCGGATGATTTTTATTGATTCACATTGCCATATTGACGGCGAAGCGTTTGACGCTGACCGCGACGAAGTGGTTGAGCGTGCAAAAAACGCGGGCGTGAAAGCGATGCTCAATATCGGCACGGGAAATCCGCACGGCGACGATTTTAAGAAAGCGGTTGCCGTCGCCGAAAAATACGAAAATGTTTTTGCTTCCGTCGGTGTTCATCCGCACGATGCGCTCAGTTATGATGACAAAGCCGAAAATCATTTGATTGAGTTGGTTAAATCTTCACCGAAAGTTATCGCTTGGGGCGAAATCGGACTCGATCTTTATTACGACCACAGCCCGCGAGATGTGCAGATAGAAGTTTTTCGACGGCAAATCCGCACAGCGAGAGAATTAAATCTGCCGATAATCATTCACAGCCGCGATGCCGACAATGAAACGGTTGAGATTTTGCAAACAGAATGTTCCGACCAAGATTTTCGCGGCGGAATTATGCACTGTTTTGGCGGCAGCGCGGAAATGGCGCAGAATTTGATGAAGATTGGTTTTCTGATTTCGTTTGCGGGAAACGTAACTTTCAAAAAAGCCGACAATTTGCGCGGGGCGGCGCGAGTCGTTCCGCTTGAAAAGTTGTTGATTGAAACCGATTGTCCGTTTTTAACGCCCGTGCCGTTTCGCGGGAAACGCAATGAACCGAGTTTTATCGTCCACACGGCGAAGTTCTTAGCGGAATTTTACGGTATCGAACTCAAAAAATTAGCCAATCAGACGACGGATAATTTTGTTGAGTTTTTTGACTTAAAAATAAATTGACTTGAGCAATAAGGTTAGAAACAAAAGTCCGATAAGTCCGATGATTATAAACAACAGGAAATACAGGTTACTGACAATTAGTTTATCGCAAAACTTACAGGTTAAATAATATTTGGGCATTTTAGCCGCACATCGATAACAAAAACTTCCAACGTGCTTTCTGCTTTTGACTTGCTTCATAAACTTATCCTCCAAAAAATTCACCAAAGTTTGTTTTTAGCAAAGTTATTAGGTGTTTGGAAACTCACAAATTTTGTCGAGTTGAGTTTATCTTAATTCATTTTTTCAAAATATACACCAAAAAAAATAAAAATGTAAATAAAATTTAACAACATTCCAAAATTTCGATAAAAGTAACGGAATAAAAAACAAGTTAAGTAATCAGAGAAATCAGTTAAAACTGTGGTATGCTTGTCATTTTCAAATCCGATTCAGGAATCAGTAATTTATGGCAAAAGAAAATTCATTCGATATTACATCAAAAGTTGACTACGCGGAAATTGACAACGCAATCAATCAGACGAAAAAGGAAATCAGTCAACGATTTGATTTTAAGGGCAGCAAATCATTGGTTGGTGTGCAGGACAAAGATTTGTTTTTATCCGCCGAAGACGAAACCAAACTTCGCAATATGAACGACATTCTGCAAAGCAAACTCGTCAAACGGCAAGTTCCGCTCAAGGCTTTGAGCTATGAAAAAGTCGAACCTTCGGCGGGCGGAACGGTGCGGCAAACGGTCAAAATCCAACAGGGAATCCCAACCGAAAAAGCAAAAGAAATCGTCAAATTTATCAAAGATGAAAAACTAAAAGTGCAGGTTTCGATAAACGGCGATATGGTGCGTGTTTCGGGCAAAGACCGCGATATATTGCAAGACGTGATTGCCAAACTCAAGGCGCAAGACTTTGGAATTGATATGCAATTTACGAATTATCGCAGTAATTAACAACTATGAAAAGAGAATTTAATATCATTATTGAACAAGATGATGACGGTTTGTTTGTTGCGTCCGTGCCTGAACTTCACGGCTGTCATACGCAAGCTAAATCTTTGGATGTTTTGATGGAACGGATTCGTGAAGCTGTCGAATTGTGTTTGGAAGTTGAAGAACTGCAAGCGAAAACTCCGCGTTTTGTCGGAATCCAAAGAATGACGGTTGAAGTATGAGCAATCTACCGAGTTTTGACGGGCGAAGAATAATCAAAATACTCAAGAAATTTGGTTTTGAAGTTTTCAGAATCAAAGGAAGTCACCATTTTTTGAAACATATTGACGGTCGCGCAACCGTCATTCCCCTTCACGGAAAAGAAACTATCGGAATTGGATTGTTTCATAAAATTTTGAGGGATTGCGAAATTTCGGTTGAGGAATTTTTAGGAAAAGTTTAATAAATGCAGACATTTTCACCAATCAGAGAAAAGTTAAATCCGAATATCGCGGCGCGAAAGATTTTTAGTTTAATCAAAACCGAGATGGCTTTGGTCGAAGCCGAATTTGAGCGTCAGGCGAGTTCAAATATTCAGGTCATCAATTATTTGGGCGATTATCTGCGGGCTTCGGGCGGCAAGCGTGTGCGTCCGGTGCTTCTGCTGTTGTCAAATTACGCCGTCGGCGGCAATGCTGAACGGGAAAATGTGATACGGCTGGCAACCGTGATGGAAATGCTGCACACGGCGACATTGGTTCACGACGACATTATTGACAACGCCGACACGCGCCGCAATCGCGTTTCGGTTAATGCGCGGTTTGGCAATCAGTCGGCGGTTTTGATGGGCGATTGGCTGTATATGTCGGCGTTTGAAACTTCGCTCACCGAACGGAGTTTGGAAATTCTCGATATTTTAACTCGTCTGACGCGCAAAATGACCGAAGGCGAACTCATACAACTAACCACACTTGGACGCACCGACATTTCCGAAACCGAATATTTTGATATATTGCAGCGCAAAACCGCGTATCTTTTTTCAGCATGTTGCGAAATCGGCGCGATTTTGGGAAACGCTTCAAAAGAGAGGCAAGCGGCACTAAAAGATTACGGGATGAATCTCGGCGCGGCGTTTCAACTCGCCGACGATTTGCTCGATTTTACGGCGGAAGAAGAAGTTTTAGGCAAGGCTTCGGGCGCGGATTTGTTGGAAGGAAAATTGACTCTGCCGTTGATTGAGTTGGTCAAAAAAGAACCGTCAGTCAAAAAAGATTTGGAAAAAATTATGCACGACGGCAACTATGAAAATGTTTCGCGTGAATCGCTTTTAGCGAAATTGGAAATGAACGGACTGCTTGAAGAAACGCGAAAAAAAGCATACAATTACGCCAACCTTGCGATAAAAAATCTTGAACTATTGGCGAAAACGGAGTATTGTTTAGCCTTGGAAGAAATTCCCAGTTATATGATTGAAAGAAACAAATGACGTGCGGCTGTTTTTAAGGAACGTGCGGATTAAAATATTCAAAAAAATGCCACAGGAAAATTTTATGCTAAACGAAAACTTAATCGCCACTTTGGAACAGAGTTTGCGACAAACGCGCAATGCTCAGAATCGTCTTTTGGGACGGCTTCGTGAAGTTGAAACGGAATCGGAAAGTCTGCGGCAGGAAATTCAAGCGATGGAAAACAGCGCGGCGCAAACCGAGCAAGCGATTTACAGTTTGTTGGCGACGATGGGTTCGAGCAATAAATCTTGGAATATCGAGAAAAAACCTCAATACGAAGCCGACGATTACGAATTACAAAAGGAAACAAGAAGATATTCGCGGGCAAGTAATAACAACCAACCCGTCGCGCCCAAAAAATACCAAAACAATCCGGTTACTTATCTGAACGCGCAGCGAAATATTCCCACACTCAGCCCGAAGTTTGAACCCGTCAGCCATCGTTTTACTGACCGCACCATCACACAGGCTTGCACTTTGCTTCTGCGCGAAGCGACTTCGCCGTTGCACGTCAACGAACTTTTTAATTTACTTGTGGCGGGTGGTTTTGAATTTAAGGGCAATAATCCGACTATCTCAATCGCCGTTTCATTAAACCGCAACCGACGGTTTCGCAAAGTTGCGCCCGGAACCTTTGATTTGGTGATGCGCGACGCTGCACAAGCGGCTTCCTAAGTATTTTACAAAAATCTAAAATTAACTGATGCTTGTTTTTTCAATAAATATAAGTGAAAATGAAATTCTGTTTTTGGCTTCCATCTCTCAAAAATTAAAAATGAATAAACTTGTGTTGAATTATTTTAAAAAATTCTTTGTCTTGCTTGGGTTGCTTTTCTTGATTTTAGGATTAAGCGAAAATCTGTCGGCGCAAAAAGTGCGGCTTCGGGCGCAGATTAACCCGGATTGCGGTTCGAGTTCAAACGCGAAGTTCTCAGATATTTATGCCGACGGTAATATCGCAGTGCAGGGCGGTTTCGATTGTCGCGGCGCGTTTATTTACGACATTTCAAATCCCGATAGTCCACGATTAGCGGCGTGGTATAATCCGGGCAATAATCAACGGTTTCTCGAAGCCATTGTCATTGGCAATCGCGGTTATTTCGGAAGCGGAAGCGGCGGCGGCGGCGTTCATATCGTTGACCTGACAAATCCTTACGCGCCCGTATTTTTGGGAGTTGTTAATTCGACAAAAGGCAACGGGCATAATGCGATTCACGAAATGCTGATTTGGGGCGATTATCTGATAGAAAATTCTAACGTGTTTTCCAACAAAATTATCAAAGTCATCAATATCAGCAACCCGGCAAATCCGGTTTTTGTCCGCGACATCAATCCAACCGAAGCGCAATGGGTTCACGCGATGCACATTCGCGGCAACCGAATGTTCACGTCCGGTTGGGGAAATTCCGCCAATCGCGGCAGAACTGAAATCTACGACATTTCCAATATCGGCACACAAGCTCCGACGCTTTTGGGATTTATTGAAGATACGACGAGTATAACTGCCGGCAACAATGCACACAGTAGTTGGACGAGTGAAGATGGAAATTATCTGTATAGTTGCCGCGAAACTAACAACGGCAACGGTGATGTGCGAGTTTATGACATAAGAAATCCGGCGCAGCCGCTTCTTGTTAATCGAATTTCGCAACAGGATTTGGGACTGAACGCGGTTACGCCGCATAATCCGGTCGTGATGGGAAATTATCTGTATGTCGCGTGGTATCAAGCCGGTTTGCAAGTTTTTGATTTAACCGAACCAAACGCCCCGAAACGAGTCGGGCAATACGACACCTTTCAACCGGCGTTTTTTGAAACCGCCAAACCAACTCAATTAACCGATGAACCCTGGGACTTTGTGTGCGGCATCGCCAGTTTGCAAAACAATCTGCCGACAACTTTTGACGGCAATTGGGCGGTTTATCCATTTTTGGGACAAGACAAAGTTTTGGTAGGCGATTTAGCCAACGGCTTACTTATTCTCGATGTCAGCCGGGTCAATGCGCCGCTAAAAAATCAGATTTCCGATTTTGACGGCGACGGCAGAACGGATTTTTCCGTCTATACGCCAAGCACGGGCGTTTGGCAGCTTGAAAACAGTTCAAATAATGCTTCAAACGCTTTCCAATTTGGTTTAAGCACTGACAAACTCGCAACCGGAGATTATGACGGCGACGGCAAATCGGATTACGCGGTTTGGCGCGATAGCGAAGGCGTTTGGTATATTTGGGGAAGCACAGTCGGTTTCCGCGCTATCCAATTCGGCACTCGCGGTGATGTTCCGGTAGCGGCTGATTACGATGCCGACGGTAAAACCGATATTGCCGTTTGGCGACCTTCAAGCGGCATTTGGTATATCTTGCAAAGCACCTTGGGGTTTCGCGCATTTAACTGGGGAATAAATGGCGACACGGCTTTTACCGGCGATTACGAGGGCGACGGAAAAGCCGATTTGGTTATTTACCGTCCGTCAAACGGCACTTGGTATGTCCTGCAAAGTTCTTCGAGTTTGCCGCTTTATCAACAATTTGGAATCAGCACCGACAAACCACTTTCGGGCGATTTTGACGGCGACGGCAAATCTGATTTTGCCGTTTATCGTCCAGCCGAAGGAAATTGGTATTGGCTCAATTCAAAAAATAATTCTTTAAGCGTTTATAATTTCGGTTTGGCGGAAGATTTGCCGATTCCGGCTGATTATAACGGCGACGGAAGGGCGGAAGTCGCCGTTTTTCGTCCAAGCGATAATACTTGGTATCGTTTGGATATTTCAAACTTCGCATATACGGCGAGAGTTTTCGGGCAAAACGGCGATGTGCCTTCGCCGACATCAGTTCAACCTTGAGCAGTAAGTAGTAGATGTAACTTGACAATTAAGTTAGCGCGTTCAGAGTTCGCGCCTTTAGTTTGCGTTTAGAGTTCAAACTTTAGTTTGCTTTCCGCCGCGTTTCGCTCGATGGAATACATGCTCTTTGCACGAACTCTGAACGCTTGAAAACACTTTCTAACTTAATTTGTCAATCCAGATAGGCGGTAGCAGTTGACAGTAAAAACGCGACCGCCAATTGCTACTGCCTACTATTACAAATATGAAACTCTTATTAGACATCCAAAGCGGTTCGCTGGCAGGCAGACGATTTGAATTGAACGAAGGCTTTTTGACCATCGGACGTGGTGAAACGTGCAGCATCCGATTTGACCCGTTAAAGGAGCGAATCGCCTCAAAACAGCATTGTTTTATCGAAGCCAAACCCGACGGCTTTTATCTGATTGATAATCAAAGCACCAACGGGACGCTGCTTAACGGTCAAAAAATCGAGACCGCGAAACTCGATTCGGGCGATACGATTCAGTTTGGCAAAAGCGGTGTTGAAGCGAAAATTTTTCTTGAAACTCAACCTGAAACAAACCAGCCAACCTTCTTAAATCAGGACTTTCTCCCGCAGACACAGTTTGGACAATTTCAAGTTCCTGCCGCCAATTATATGCCGCCGCCGGACAGTTGGCGAAACTCGATGTCAAACTTTGGATTGAAAAATCCCGTTATTGAACCGGAAAAAAGCCGAACCGGGAAATATGTCGGTATCGGGATTGCAATTTTCGGGGTAGTTTTTCTGTCGCTGATTGTCGTCGGGATAATGTTTCTGAGCATAGGACCGGTTGCGGCGGTTATCGCCGCCGTTATCGCTTTTGTGCCGGCGATGTTCTATATTTTGCCGTTGATTTGGCTTGACCGTTACGACCCCGAACCGCTTTGGCTGCTTGGTCTGGCTTTTGCTTGGGGCGCACTCGTTTCAGTCATTTTTTCATTTGTGGTGAACACCGTTATCGGTGCAGTAGCAGGAGAATATGGCGGTGCGGCAATGGGAGAAATTGTCGGCGGAGTTATTTCTGCGCCTGTCTTTGAAGAAGGCTCGAAAGGCTTAGGTTTGGTTTTGCTTCTGATTTTCTTCCGCCGTTATTTTGACGATATTTTAGACGGGGTTATTTTTGCGGGTGTCATTGCACTCGGGTTTGCCACCGTCGAAAATGTGCTTTATTACGGGCGCGGATTATTGACCGACTCAATAGTTATTTTGATTATTGTGCGCGGCATTTTATCGCCGTTTGCTCACGTAACCTTTACCGCAATGACCGGCATCGGCTGCGGCATTTCGCGTGAATCTCATAATCCGATTGTCAGAATAATGCTGCCGCTTCTGGGTTACGGCTGTGCGGTTATGCTTCACGCTTTGTGGAACGGAATGGCATTTTTAGGCGGCGGTGCCGGTTTTCTGCTCGGATATATTTTTCTTGAAGTGCCTTTTTTCCTGATTTTCGTCGGTTTTACAATTTACATAATGTATCGTCAAAACAAAATTTTGAAAGAAATGTTGGCAATTGACGTGGCGCGTGGAATGATTCCGTCAGAACATCTCAATACGGCGACTTCATTATTCGGCAGTTTATTTTGGACTTTAGGCGGAATAACCGAAGGCAAATATAAAGCACGCCGCAACTATTTGCGGTCTATCGGCAAACTCGGATTGACCTATTGGCATATCCAACGCGCCAACGCCGCGCAAGGTCAAACAGGAAGTTTTCAACAAAATCCGATATTGCGCGAAGAAGTTCTCAAATGGCGCGACCAAGTGTAAAAGTGGAATGCGGCATAAAATTATTAATTATGCCGTTCCGACGCAACTCGGATTTCTACTTGGAACTTTTTGGATAAGAAATAAAAATAAAAGGTGGTTGGCTAAAAACCAACCACCTTTTATTTTATTCAGTGAAAATAGTTGCTGTCGCAAAATCTTCAGGCTTAATCTAGAGAAGGCGTGCCACAACACAAATAAATTAAGAGAGCGTGAAAATTACTCGTCGCTAACAACTACACAAAACAAAAAAGATACTGTGTAAATTACTCGCCGCTCTCAACGTCATACACGCCGGTAGAGCTGGATCAGTTTTGTTATAGGTTATCATTACCGGATCGGATGTGCCGGCGGTGAAGGCTGGAATATTCACTGCCGCATTCGGTGCATTCATCACCGACAATGATTGCAGCCCGGTTGCATCATTAACCGTATTAACCGCTATTGTGCCGGACGGCTCGATGTGAGTAGGCGGCATTACTGTAAAGAAATCCGTACTACCCGGAGAGTCATCGGTTACGAAGGAACTTCCGCAGGGAGTAACCAGCACCTTTATTAACACACCATGAAACTGATTGGTCGCTCTCAAGGTGAATTCAACCGATTGATTTAGGTTAATCACCGTAAAGTTTGCCGTTGCCGGTTCGAATGTGCCGGGCTCAAATGTCGGCATCTCCACTACCACATTCGAGGAACTGACCATTGAAAATGCTTGCAACCCCGATCCGCTATTAATCGAATCAATCGTTATTGTGCCGGTTCCCGCCGTGATTGCTTCAAACGAATCAGGTCCGCCTGGGAACATACTTGGGTCATCGGTTATGATTAACGGTGGAATACAGGCACACCGCACACGAATAAAGATGGCAGAAGATGTGCTTGCCGCCCGTAATCTGAAATCAACCGGTAGATTCTGATTCATTACCGTAAAGGTTAGCGTTGCCGGATCGAACGTGCCGGGCGTAAATGCTGGGATATTTACTACCGCATTAGAGGAACTGACCATTGTGAACGATTGCAAACCACTTCCGGAGTTAATATGATCAACCGTTACCGAGCCTGGTCCACTCGACACTCCAAAGGAAACGGTACCACCCGGAGAGAGGTCTCCCTCGGTAACCGTCGTGGTTGGGGCGCAAACTTCTTGTTGCGCCAATGTTTGTCCGCTAAATAGACCCATTATTCCAAAGAGCGCGAAAACGGTCAGTTGAAAAAATAAGCCGAGATTGTTTCGTTTAGTTGTCAAAATATTTTTGAAGTTTTTCATTTTATTTCTCCTATTTTAGTTTCTGCCTGTCAATCTAAAAGGCGTAAATGAAGTAACAATTTTGCCGAAAAAAATATTTTTCAATTTTCCACTGTTATCTGTTAGAAAAGTAGATTGACAGTAACGCCGTTTCAATGTGCTGTCGTGAGGCATTTTTGCTCTCACTTTCTCTAAAACAGCCAAAATAAGTATGAAGACCTGATTATTTTATAGATTTCCGCCTTTGAATCTGTTTGACCTTACCCGATAATTATTAAGTGAATTCAAAAAGCATCTATTATAATAATTTAGTCCGATTACTTACGAAACAATTTACACTGAAACAATCGGCACACTGCCAATCGGACAGTTCAAATTTGGCGATACACTTTTCAAACAGTTTCTGAACAAAATTATCCGTCGAAAATGCCGTGATAAAGACAAGAAAATTTATCTGCTTGGAATAAATTTCTTGACATTAGCCGATTAAACAACTGCCAGTATTTTGTAAAATCGCGTAAAGCGGTATCAAACTAATAATGTTTTAATTGTCAAACTTTTTGCGGAAATAAATCTTTTTAATTTAAGTTGGCAAACGTAAATCAAATTTTTCGATTAACCTTTTGAAAATCTAACAATTGACAAACCCAAGCAAATAAAAAACGATTAAAAAAATAACAATCGTCGAAAGACAACCGCCGCCCAACTTCCAAGCCGCAACTCCGGCTAAAATACTTCGTAATGGACCTTCCATCTTTTTCCCTCCTAATTTCCAATTTTGGATTAAAATAATACACAAATTTGCAGTTGATTTGAAATCTGCAATTGATATGCCAATTTGACGCTCTCCATGGTTTCGGACAAAAGATTTAATCAAAGGAGTTGTTTTTTTGATTGGATTTTCATATAGTAAAGTTCTAAAACTTAGCTAAAACATCCGTATTTATTAGAATTTATGAATCTGTCATTAACCGAAGAACAACAAATGGTGCAAACCGCCGTGCGCGAATTTGCACAGAACGAAATCGCACCTTTGGCGCGTGAATATGACGAAGAAGAAAAATTTCCGCGCCGACAACTCGAAGGTTTAGCGGAACTCGGACTGCTTGGAATGATAATTCCCGAAGAATACGGCGGTGCGGGTTTTGATGCGGTTTCTTACGCGCTTGCGCTCGAAGAAATCGCCAAAGCCGACGCTTCGCTTGCCGTCATCGTTTCGGTTACGAATTCGGTTTGCGCTTTTCCGATTTTGAGTTGGGGAACGGACGAGCAAAAACAAAAATATCTCGTGCCGCTTGCCAAGGGCGAAATGCTCGGCGCGTTTTGTTTGTCTGAACCGCAAGCCGGTTCTGATGCCACAAATCTTAAAACCCGCGCCGTTGCCGACGGCAATTTCTTTGTTCTCAACGGCACAAAATCTTGGGTAACAAACGGCGGCGAAGCAGGTGTTTATCTCGTGATGACGGTTACGGGCGAAAATAACGGGCGCAAAGAAATTTCCGCATTTTTGGTCGAAGGCAAAACAAAAGGTTTTTCGGTTTCGTCCATCGAACATAAAATGGGGCAACGCGCTTCACAAACCACCGAAATGAGTTTGGTTGATGTCAAAGTTCCGAAAGAAAACTTGCTCGGCGGCATCGGCAACGGTTTGAAAGTCGCGTTCAGCAGTCTCGATAACGGCAGAATCGGAGTCGCGTCTGCGTCCGTCGGCATCGCCCAAGCCGCACTCGAAGAAGCGACAACTTACGCCAAAGACCGCACCGCTTTCGGACAGCCGATAGCCGAATTCCAAGCCATTCAACACAAACTCGCGGATATGGCAACCGCCACCGAAGCCGCCCGATTATTAACTCTCCGCGCCGCCGCGATGAAAGACGCAAATCACAAACAAACCGGATTTTTCGCTTCGATGGCAAAACTTTTCGCGTCGGAAAACGCTAACCGTGTCTGCGCCGAAGCCATCCAAATCCACGGCGGCAACGGCTATTCGCGTCATTACAACGTCGAAAAATACTACCGCGACGCACGCTGTATTCCTTTCGACGGCGAAACGGAAGAAGGC
>MWVX01000479.1_pt1 | contig 12653 bp, 12 predicted proteins | sample 1047311 | NCBI WGS metagenome assembly MWVX01 (sample SAMN06349984, study PRJNA376086) | soil metagenome | isolation source: MtG-4 sample Antarctic (ecotone) soil | place: Antarctica | collected 2015-01-13 | reverse complement strand
GTTCAATGGTTTGACGAAGGCAACAAATTATTGCTTTCGGAAACGGCTTCGGCGCAAGAATGTGTGATGCTTTTGGAAAGCGTTCCCGAACTCATCGAATCAACGCTTGTGCCGCTTGAATTTGGGCGCGGCGAAAAAGCAAGACTCGTTTCGGCGTGCGAATTTGTTCTCGAAGGTCTCTACGCCCAAAACAAAATCTCGCGCAACGAAGAAGGCGGTTTTGAATCGGCAACCAAAGCAAGACGCGACCGTCGCGGTTTGATTTATGAGGATTTGACCGATTTGGATAATTTTAATTAAAGTAAAAAGCCGTGATAAGTTTAATAATTATCACGGCTTTTTTGATTTTCAGTTATCTAAAATTTAGTAACGTCGTTTGTTTTTTCTAAGTTTATAAGTATAAAGTGCCGAACCGCCTGCTCCGAGTGCACCGCCGATAAAAGCACCTTTCTTTCCGCCCAAAATTCCGCCAATCAAAGCACCGGCACCGGTTCCGGCGGCGATGTTAATTACATTGCGGTTACGTTGATAGAAACTCGGTCTGTGATAATTTCGGGTTGTATATGTGCGATTTCTGTAATATCGTCCGTTTCTGGTTTGAGCATCTGCGGCAAGCGGTAACATAATTGCCATCATTGCCATCATCATAAATGTTGCGATAAATTTTTTCATTGCTTTTGTACTCCCTAGTAAATTTTTAGGCTGTCGCCTTTTTTCATAGTTAGAGCTAGCAATGACTGTACCACAATTTATAACTTTTTAATTTCAGCAGCTTAACGGCAAGCAATTATTTACTGTATGTTTTGACTGCACTATATCGGGCAAGAATGAACGGTATCGGTCAAAAGAAAAACCGCATATGCAAAAACATCACGGCTTTTCTTTGTCGGTTTAAGCTAAATTTTTAGCGATAGCGATAAACTCTTTTCTTTTTCGGTTTCAGAACGTAAGTATAAAGCGCACCGCTACCCGCGCCGATTAAAGCACCGTAGCCTGCGCCGCGCTTACCTCTGAGAAGTCCGCCAACCAACGCGCCTGCGCCCGTCCCGATGCCGATGTCTATTAGATTGCGATGACGTTGATAAAAACTCGGTTTCTGATAAACGTAACCGCGTGTTTGATAACGCCGATTTGAATAGTTTCGTGAATTATATCTTTGCGAGGCGTAAGATTTTCTGTATTTCCTCTTACCTCGACAAGTTTGCGCGTCCACTGACAGGGGAACGGTTACGGCAAAAACAAATAAAATCACTAAACCTGCTATAAACTTTTTCATTTTCTTTCACTCCTTGTGTTTTTAATTTACGGGGAGAGTGAAATATACTAAGTTTTTGGGAGAACAGTTTTTGGGGAAAGATTTATTCTACAATTTTCAATATAGAAAATATCTTGTCAGATGGCAAATGCGATTATTAAATTAAACAGGAAAAAAGACGATGAAGTTTATTCGCTATTCAAAATTTAACGGGTTTGATGTGTTCGGTGTCAATCTCGGCGATTTAATGCAATCGCTGTCGGATATGATGCTCGATTCGGGTTTTAACGACGATTATTACTGGACTCGGCAACGCCAACAAATGGACGATTCGCTCGATGCATTGCGGCAAGCACTTCTGCAAGCACTTCTCGAACAAGGAATTTTAGACAAGTTGGATGTCGAAAAAATGCTTGCCGACAACGACGGCAAATTCAAAGGTTCGCTGCTCGAAGAACTAATAAATCAACTGATTGAAAGATTAGTCGAAGAAGGTTACTTAAATGTGAAAGAAGTCGAGCAACAGCAACGCCAGCAGCAAAACGGACAAGGACAAGGCGAAGTCGGCGAAGCGCAGCCGCGCGATGTGCGATTTGAAGTTACAGAAAAAGGTTTAGATTTTCTCGGTTACAAGACTTTGCAAAAACTTCTCGGTTCGATGGGCAAATCTTCCATCGGCAGACACGACACGCATTATCTCGATACAGGCATCGAAGCCGCGCAAGCATCAAAAGAATATGAATTCGGCGATACGATAAATCTGGATGTCAACACGACGCTTTTGAGCGCGATTATGCGCGAAGGTTTGGGCGTTCCGCTAAATCTCGAATACAAAGATTTGCACGTCTATCAACAGGATTATCAATCTTCGTGCGCGACGGTGGTGATGCTCGATTGTTCGCATTCGATGATTCTTTACGGCGAAGACAGATTTACGCCCGCCAAAAAAGTTGCGCTTGCTTTGGCGCATCTTATCAGAACACAATACGCGGGCGACAGCTTAAAAATCGTGCTGTTTCACGACGGCGCGGAAGAATTGCCGCTGGCAAAATTGGCGACGACGCAAGTCGGACCATATCACACAAACACGGCGGAAGGTTTGAAACTCGCCCGCCGCATCTTAAACGCCCAGCGCAAAGATATGAAGCAAATCGTGATGGTTACGGACGGCAAACCGACGGCGTGTTTTATCGAACCTTCCAACGCCGCCTATCTCGCGCATCGCCGCTACTCACAACAGGTCAAAGACGAAAAGAAATTGCTCTACAAAAATTCGATGGGCAACGACCCGTTTGTCATGGCGGAAACTTTCAAAGAAGTGCAAGCCTGCCGCAAATCGGGAATTATGATAAATACATTTATGCTGGCAAGCGATTGGTATTTAGTGGAGTTCGTCAAACAAATGTCGGCGATGACTCGCGGCAAAGCCTATTTTGCCAACCCGAATAATCTGACGCAGTTTGTGCTGATGGATTTCATGAAACGTCGGACAAGTCGGGTTAAATAAGCTCTTTAGATTTTAGAATTAAGGAAAACAGAAACTATTTCAGATTTCCAAATGAAATAAAATCCGAAATTATCTTGGTATGTTTAAAAATTCCAAAGAGCAATTGGCTGAAAATAATTATTCGATTGTTTTTATTAAATTTATTGTTTTGCTCTTGGTTGGGTTGTGCGGATTGTTAAATTTGAACGAAATGTTCAATGGCGACCAAGCATTGTTCACGGTTTATGCCTCGGAGATGAATCAAGGGGCAATACTTTACCGCGATATTTGGGACATCAAACAGCCCGCAATTTTTGTCTTTTTTCTGATTGGCGGAAAACTTTTTGGATTTACTGAATTTGGTATTCATCTTTTTGAATTGATTTATTGGCTGATTTTTTCAATTGTTCTTCAGTCAACCTTAAAAAAGTATTATCGTAATGAAATCTTTGCTCAATTAACACCCTTATTAACTGTTGGTATTTATTATGCCGTTTGCCGTAATTGGCATTTGACTCAAGTTGAAGGACTCGCCTCGTTTCCGCTTTATCTGACATTGTGGGCATCGGCGGAGAGTTTTTGGACCGAATCAAAAAATCAGTCCAGATTTATTTTAGGTTTATTATCCGGTTTTTTCGGCGGCGCGGTCCTAGCCTTCAAATTAGCATTTCTTCCTTTATTAATAATTTTTTGGCTAATGTCCATTAGCTTATTTTTCAATAAAGGCAGAAATTCATTATCAGAAATTTTTCGCCTTGTAATTGCCCCCATTTTTCTTGGCGCAATTATTTTACCGACAATCATTTTGATTTATTTTGCGTGGCATAACGCATTGCCTGTTATCTTGTATACTTTTTTTCAGTATCCTTCACAAGCAGTTGTCGAAGTGATTTATGAAGACCGATTTGATGTTCTAAAGAATGGTCTTTCGTGGTTTGTTCTGAACTTTAAAACATTAATTCTTATTTTAGCAATCGGAATTTATTTGAAGATAATCGCGGAATATAAACAATTTTTCGGGTATTTTTCGACAATTGCGAAAATAAGTCTGTTTGATTTTGGCTTAATGGCTTGGTTAATCATTGGTTTTGGAATTATCTTATTTCAACGTCTTTCTTGGTGGGAATATCATTATCTCTTGCTATTTGTGCCGCTCGGAATTTTAGGCACAAAAAGTCTTGAAATTATCTGGGAAACGGCAAAAAGCTACGGCAAATATTTTGAGAAAAGTTATGGAAAAGCCATTTTGCTATGCGCGATATTGGTTTTGTTTTTGCCGCATTTAAAGCAAATTATCCGCAAAACGAAAAGTAACCTCGAAGCATTTTCTGCAACTTCGGATGTCAAATTCGATAACAGCGATTTTACTGAAAAATATGAAGCCATTCGGGATGAAACTAAATTTTTAGCCGAAATGAAAGATCCCGACGAAAAGATTTTTGTCATCGGACAGCCGCTTTACTATTTTCACTCAAAACGACCTCCGGCAATCAGCAGCAACGGTTGGATGACAAGATTTTTTCTGCCAAAACAATGGCAACAGCTAATTACTGAACTAAAAGAGACGAAGCCGAAATATATTTTTATAGAACTGAACGTCTATGAAGAAACTCTTTCTAAATCCGCTGAAATAGCACAATTGCTGCAAGAAAATTATCGGTTGCGAAGCCGAAATAAAAACTCCGTCTGTTATGAGATAATTTTGAAAACCGTTGAATTTTAACTCAAAGTTTTTGTTTTTATGAACAACCTCATAGCATAAACATTACGTTTGTCAGTAAAAATTTGATGCAGATTTTCTCTAAAAGCGAATAAGTCGGGTAAAATAAAAGAATGGTTCAAGATGAATTGCGCTCACTAATCGAATCGCATTACAACATTGAAAATATCGGCGGAATTTCCAAATTAGAAGGTGGTTATTGGAATCAAACTCTAAAACTTGAAACCGATAAAAGCGAATTCGTTCTCCGCCTGAGTCCGCCGCGCACAAAGCCTGAAAGCGTTTTTTCGCAACACGAATTGATGCGGTTTATGAACAAATTTATCGTGGAAGTTCCATTGCCGATTGCTGCAAAAAACGGAACAACTTTTTTTGTTCACGAAAATCAGGTAGTTTCGCTTTTGCCTTTTATGCGCGGTGAAATGATTGAACGGGGAAATCCGATAATTGAAAAAAGTGCCGCGCAGATGTTGGCAAAACTCCATCGCACCGCACTTGAATATCCGAAAAACTTTGTCCGTCCAAATTATGAACGATTGTCCGATTTTAATTGGGATGAAAACAGCAATTGGAGTTGGACGGAGATTCAAAATTTATTGGAAAGCGGCACGAAAAGTTTGAAAAAGCGATTGATTGCGCCGATTGGTGAACAGGCGTTTGATTATATTCATGAGATAATTGTCCGCACAACGCAAATTGAAGAAGAAAGAGATAAGGCGAAAAATTGGGTTGCGGATTTGAACGATTCAAGGGAAGAACTCGTTTTTGCGCCAACGCACGGCGATTATTATCCGAGCAATCTTTTGACGGTTGATAATCAAATCAGCGCAGTTTTAGATTGGGACGAATGCCGAAGCGATTGGCTGGTTGGTGAACTCGGACGCGCAACTTGGGAATTTTGCCGTGATGAAATCAGCGGCGGCTTAAAACCCGCAAGCGCAGCGGCTTTTATCAAATCTTACACGCAAGTAGGCGGTGTTGTGCCGACATCGGAATTTGATTTGTTGATTCCGTTTATTTGTTGTATTCGCATTCAAGAAGTTTTATTTTCATTAGGCGAAGCCTTACGCGGTGAGTGGTGGGAGCCGGAATATATACTTTACAATCTGATGGGATTGGACAATTTACCAAACACAAATTTATTATAAAAATGCTTTTTCGAGAACTTTTAAAGAGTGAACTAAACAATCAACGCGCCGATTTTCGGCGTTTTGCTCAAACACAAGCCGGCGATTTGACCGATTATCTGGAGAAGTTGCAGAAACTCGCAAACACACCAAGCGCGGAAATTTGGGAAAAATTAAAAAGCAGAGATGATGCGGGTGCTTTGCCATCGGCGGAATTGGACGACGCGAAAACTTTTTCATTTAGCTTTACTGAAAAATGGCAAAATCACGAAGAAGCGCGGGCGTGGGCGACTTTGATTTTACAAAACCGCACGACATTTGCGGCGGACGGAAGCCAGCTTTATGCCGAAAAGGAAACGTCTTTGCCCGTTGCGGCAATCCAAATCGGTTGGTTTGAAAATCCGCACGACGCAAACCAATCTTACGAAAAAAACGCGAAATTTTCTGTGCTTTCTCCCGAAAAACTTTTGTCGCAAGACGAACCCGTGATTCCCGAAACCAAAGTCGGACAATTGCGTTTTGAAGCGGAAGTCGAAAAGGTAGAGGAATTTTTGCAAAAGAAAAGCGGTTGGCAGGCGCGTGGCGAACGGATGCCGCTTGCCTTTTATGACGGGACGCTTTTGCTTTCCACGCCGCATCCGAAAACGGCACTGCAAACGAGTTTTACCAACAAATTGGTCGAACTCGCACGCTTTTCGATTGCCGCAGGCGTTCCTCTTGTCGGCTATGTTGACCGAAGTTATGCGCGTGATTTATTGAGTCTGCTTGATAATTTTGAACAGGGCGCGATTTCCAGCGAAAGAACGCTTTACGACGCAACGATTCTTCACGCCGAAACTTCAAATTTTCCGCAAGTCTTGAAATATTGGGGCGACAGAACTTGTTTTTGTTATTCAAAACGGCGCGGTTTGAGCGCGTTTATAGACACGGAAACCGACAAATCAATCGTCGGTTTCACATATTTGCAAACCACATCTGACAGCGCACCGGCGCGGCTCGATATTCCGTCTTGGGTTTATGAAGTAGGTCTTTTGGACGAAGTTTTGGACGTTGTTCGCGCCGAATGTGTCATAGGTTTGGGTTATCCTTACGCTTTGGAAACGGCGGACGCGACGGCGGTTATCACGATGCGCGACAGGGAAGTTTTTCTTGCGGCTTTACAAGACTTTGCAAGTCGTGAAAAACTAAACTTTAGCGTATCGCGCAAAACCGCGAGTAAAGGACGAAGGCGGTAAAGTAAAAAGTAAAAAGTGAAATCAAAGACGGAAGATAAAATTTTTAAAGTTGTGTGTGTCGCGTGTGGAACGAGAACGCGGCGCGGTAATGCTAAATTTTGTCTGGTTTGCGGAAAACTTTTGCGCGAAGATTATCAACCGCTTGACACTTTGCGGGCTTCTTATCGTTTGCAGGGGCAATCTTTTTTAATCGAAAACGCACGGCGCGAAGAAGTTACAAATTTATTTAAGCAAAACGAAAACTCGGTTTCGCAGATGGCTTGGGCGTGTTTTGTTTATTCGCTCGTGCCTTATTTGGGAATTTTATTTATTCCTTTTACGTTTTTGGTTGGCGGTTTCGGCTATGCCGTGTCGCTTCGCCAACCGCATTTGGGCGGACGCAAACTCGCGCTTATCAGTTTCGGGCTGAGTTTTGTGGTGTTGGCGGTTCAAGTGTTTTTGTGGTGGCTACTTTATATTATTCCAGAATTGGCAAAACAAATTTAGAAAGTAAAAAGTAAAAAGTAAAAAAGCAAAAATTTAGATTATTTTACTTTTTACTTTTGCGTTATTTTCTTCACAGCAAAAAAATATGAGTGATTTACTTACAGGTGAAATTATCGGCGCGGCGATTGAGGTGCATAAAACTTTGGGCAGAGGTTTGCTCGAATCAATTTATGAGGAAGCCTTGTGTTATGAATTGGAACTTCGTGAAATGAAGTTTCAAAGACAATTTGACATTGACATAATCTACAAAGGCAAGGTTCTTGGTGGTCAAAAAGTTGATTTACTCGTTGGAGACGAGGTTATCGTTAAAATTGAATGTCTTCCAAAATCGCTGGGAAATTCCACGCCGCAAGTTGTTTCAACTTTGACAGCCGCTGGGTTAAATCGTGCGCTAATCTTTAATTTTGGGGCAAATCGTCTGATTGACGGCACAACAAGAATTGTTATATGAACTTCGGCGGTTAATAGCTTATGAAAATTGCCCGAATCATCAGTTCAAACTCACATATTGATTATGTCGGGCGCGTGATTGATGCGCTGGATGTGGAAAATCCGCCGACTTCGGAAGATTACGGTTTCGCGCAGTTTGTCAATTTACCGTTGGCAGACGAAACAGAAATTGTCGGCGTGATTTACAATTCGATGCTCGTCAATCCCGAATATGCCAGTTTCGGTCCGCGTCTTTCACCAAAACCCGAACTCGGCTCGTTTAGCCCGGATTATCTCAACGAACAAGGTTTTTTGATTGGAATTCTCCTTCTCGGCGTGAAAGATAAAGCGGCAAAAATTACGCACGGAGTTCCGCGCCGCGTTGTTCCTGCCGGACAAGATGTTTATAAAATCGAAGAACACGAAGTAATAAATTTTCACACCGACGAAAACGATTGTTTGCAGATTCATTATTATTCGCAAATCGTCGCCCACGCCGGACTTTTCGCCGTTCCGTTGCTCGAAGCAATCATCGAACAACTCACTCTGGATTGCCGCGAAGACGACAAAAAAAGGCTCGGTATCTTAAAACAAACTCTCGCGTGGCAACGCGCCTTTGGCGGAATGCGTCTATAAGGTTGAGTTTCAAATTTCAAATTCTAACTTTCAAATTTTAATTATGAAAAAAATATTATTTCTGTTTGTGTTTAGTCTGTTTATTTGTGCCGCGTCCATTAGAGCGCAGCCGCGCCCGATGGAGAAAAAACCTGAAGCGAAAACGGAGCAAAATTCGACACCGAAAACGCCCGCACCGGCTTCTTTTAACGCCAAATACGAAGGCGGATTGTTTGGTTTCAGCGACAAAGAAAAGGGAACATTGAGATTTGACGACGACAACGAAAGGCTCGTTTTTTTCGGCAAAGACAAGAAGGAAAAATTTTCGATTCCCTATAAAGCAATGCTCGTTATTTTCCCGGAAACGAAATTAGTGCGTTCAGCGACCGGCACGGTTGTCAGCGCGATTCCACTGCCGGGCGCAGGTTTAGCCGGATTGATTCGTGAAAAACGCCGATATTTAGCGATAAATTTTGATGACCCTGACATTAACGCCAAAGGCGTTGTAAATTTCAAACTCGACAGCCGCCAATTACTCGACTCGATTATTGACGTATTAGGCGAAAAGGCAAAACTCACACAGCGCGGCGACGCTTATTATCGTCCTAAAAAATAGTAGGCAGTAAGCAGGAAAGACGCGACTGTCAACTGCTTTCTGCTTACTGCCTACTCATCGCAAGTCTCCGAAACTATGTTGCAAAATGGCGGTTACTGAAATTGCCGCCGTTTCCGCCCGCAAAATTCTTCCGCCCAAAGTTATAATTTGAAAACCTTTTTCCCGCGCCATTTCGATTTCCGCATCTTCCCAACCGCCTTCCGCGCCGACAGCCGCGATTATTTGTTCGGCAGTTTTGATTTCCGAAAAACTCGCGCCACCTCTTTCGGCAAATAGAATTCGTGTTCCGCTTTCCGCTTCGACAAATTCTTTAAAATCAATCGGTTTTTCAATCTGCAATAGTTTGGCGCGTCCACATTGTTTAGCGGCTTCGAGCGCGATTTTTCGCCAACGCTCCAATTTTTTCTCGCCGCCTGTGAACTTTACGTCAGCGCGTTTTGTATTGAGTGGAATAATTCGCATCACGCCTAACTCAACCGACTTTTGCACAACTAAGTCAAATTTTTCGCCTTTCAACAGCGCGATTGCCAAGGTCAAATCCAAATCCGATTCGAGTGCCGACGGCGTAATTTCCCGGATGATTTCAAGAAGCGTTTCACTTTTTGAAATTTTCTTAATCGCGCCTAAAAACTCTCTGCCTTCGCCGTCGAAAACTTGGATTTCCTCACCTTCGCGCAGACGCAAAACGTCGCGCAGATGTCTGGTTTCTTCGAGTTTAAGAATCGCTTTGTCGGCTTGGAAATTTTCTTTCGGAGTATAAAAACGTCGCATTATCTAAAAGCCTGAGTTTGATATAAGATTTTTTCACCGCAGAAACGCAAAGACGCTGAGAAAAATCATTAAAAATATTTTCATCACTTTGGCAAAAAAACTTTGCGTCTTTGCGTCTCTGCGGTGAAAAATAAGTTAAAAAGTAACCGCTTCGGCATTTACATTAAAACTTGACGGATTTTGCGAAATTGTGCCGATGGCGAGAAATCGTAAGGCAAATTCAAATTCCGCGTCGGTTATTTTACCCTTGTCTTTGAGAAACCAAATCGTGCGGATTTCGCGTGCGCTGGCATTATCGGTTGTTTTGCCCAAAGCCTCGATAATGCTTTGCAAAGCGCGTGGTTTTCCCGCCGCGCCGCGGTCGTAACCGGCGATTATCAGTAAATTGTCGTCCGCCAAATTATTGGCAAGCGTGATTTTTAATTCGCCCAAAACGGGTAGCATCATTTTGGCGACTTCTAATGGATTTCCCGGCGCGTTGCCGATTTTTGTCAGAGCCGCGATTGCCAAAAATTGCGGTTTCAGATTTTTTGAACTCGCCAAGGTTTCAAATTCCGCCGCGTTTTTTTTTATATTTTTAAGATTGTCTGCCAAAGCCGCAGAACTTTTGAATTGACTGATTTTTGAATTGACCATTTCGATTTGCTTGTCCTCTAAATAAGCCTTCGGGTCATTCAGCGCGATGCGTTGTAAAAACGAGGACGAATTTTGTCTGACTTTCTCAATCTCGCTGGAAACTTTTGGCAGTGGCAGAGAGTTTGTCGGTTCCGGCGTTTGGATGGTCGTCGTGTTGTCATTCACGCTTTTTGGCGATGATTGTTGTCTTGGCTTGGGCGTTTCGTCCGTCGAACTGTCTTTCGGGGTTTTTGAATCGGCAAATCCATCATTGTTTTGCACGACTTCTTTTTCGGGTTTTCCGCTAAAAGTGATGAACAATCCGCCGACAAACATCAAAACCAAAACGCCGAAAACCGGTGCCAGCCAAAAAAAACTCATCGGAATTGAACTTCCACCTGCGGCGGAACTGCTCAAAGCGTTTGCGCCGACGGATGTTTCCGCGTCGTTGTTTTCGCCGTCGCCGTTTGCCGATGAAATAGCGGCATCATCGGAAACGACTTCGATTTCGATTTCAAAACCGCCGCCCAAATTTAATGTGTCTTTATTTTTGAGCGCGACCGGTTCGGTCAAATTCGCGCCGTTGAGAGCCGTTCCGTTACTCGACCCGCAATCGGAAACGATATAAATATCGCCAAACCGTTCGATTTTTATATGTTCGCGAGATAGTTTTTCGTTGGCGATGCTCAAACTGTTTCCCGAATGTCTGCCGACGACAAACTTGTCCTGTTCCACCAAAACGCTCTTAGCTTCGCCCGCTTCATCCGTAAATTTGAGCCAAAATTCGGTCATAAAAAGAGTAGAGAGTAGAGAGTAGAGAGTAGAGAGTAGAGAGTTAAGAATTTTTTTTACTCTCCACTCTCTACTCTCTACTCATTTCGTATAAGTTGAAAGCGGTTGCAGATTAACGCCGAAGTCTTGCGGGTTTTCGCCGATAATCGCGGTGGCGAAAAATTTCGGGACGTATTTTATATTTTCAGCGTTAAATTGTTTTCCCGCTTTGCCTTCCATCGCGCTTTTATTTGCCGCCAAAGTCCAGAAACTACGATTTTGACTTGCCGCCGCCGCCATCACCGTGTCCAGATTTTTGCTCATACTGCCTTGTCCGCTGTTGTAGCTGGCGATTGCCAACGGCACACTGTCGGCGGCAGTTCCGAAACGCCCGACTAAAGATTTCAAGTATTTTGCCGCCGCTTTTGCCGATGGTTCGGGTTCGCAACGCTGGTCGGGATTCAAACCGTAATCGGGCGCGGACGAAGCGAGAAATTGAAACATTCCTTTAGCGTGCGTCGGACTTTCCAAACAAGTGCAATGTTCCGATTCAATCATCGCTACATAAATTCCCAGATGCGGTGCAACCCGTTCGGCATAAAAAGATCGGCTGACAAACGGCGTAGTTTTGCTGGCGCGTTCCAAAACGGTGGTGAAATCGCTCGAAACCCAACCGCCTTGCGAACAATCGTCTTTTCGGGCTTTGGCTAAACGCGAAGCATAGCCGTTGACATATTTTTTGATTTCTTGGACGGCTTCCAGCGGAATCGGTTCGCTTTTTTGGTTGCCGATTATGCCTGCGATATTTTCGGCTTTGGCGGCGATATAGCGATTTTTTTCGTCGTCCGACATACTTTGATATTTTTTGCCGGCGGGCAGCGGAATCGAGGGACCGGAATTTGCCGGCACCGTCAGATTTCCTATATCTACGTTGCCGATGGTTTGGTTTGCCGTTGGTGCTTTTTCGGGTGTCGGCGTTTTTTCAGGTTTCTTTTTATCGTCTTGGTCATCGTCGTCTGAATCTTTTTCAGGTGTGTTGAAAGTTTCGTTGTAAGTAATTTCCGGACTGTTGCTGCCGAAAACTTTGAAACCGATAACAACCGCCGAAACTCCGATAACGAGAAGCGCAATCGCCGTTACCGCCAACGGTATCAGCATCGAAGGATTTTCTGAAGAAGCCGCTGCCGCCGCAGTTTTTGCAGGTTTGTCAGTTGAGGTTTGATTGTCCGCTTGCGTGGAGATTCTGACATTTAATTTTGTGAAATTCCCGATTTTTATCGCGTCGCCGTTTTTCAGCGGTGTGCCGCTTCCGCGAACTTCTTGCCCGTTGACAAAAGTTCCGTTTGTCGAATTTTCGTCAACAATCCAAACCCGCATCCCGTCGCGGTAAATGGTCGAATTCAGCCGCGAAAGTCCGTCGTCGTCAAGGCGATAATCGGCATCGCCACCGCGCCCGAAAGACATTCTTTCACCTTGAACGACAATTTCTTGTGAACCTTCAGGAGTCGGGTATGTCAGAATAACTTC
>MWVX01000478.1_pt1 | contig 12684 bp, 7 predicted proteins | sample 1047311 | NCBI WGS metagenome assembly MWVX01 (sample SAMN06349984, study PRJNA376086) | soil metagenome | isolation source: MtG-4 sample Antarctic (ecotone) soil | place: Antarctica | collected 2015-01-13 | reverse complement strand
CACATCTATTGCGAGAAGCCTGTAGCTGTAGATACAGCTACTGCACCGGAGCTATATAACCTCTGCACACAAGCCGGGTTAAAACATGGAGTAGTGCAGGATAAACTTTGGCTTCCGGGTATTGTAAAATTGAAGCGCCTTATTCAAAGTGGTTTTTTTGGAGATATACTTTCCGTTCGTGGGGAGTTTGGCTACTGGGTTTTTGAGGGGCATTCGATTCCTGCACAACGTCCATCGTGGAATTACAGAAAGGAAGATGATGGAGGAATTATTGTAGATATGCTTTGCCATTGGCGTTATGTTCTCGATAATATTTTTGGAAAAGTAAAATCTGTTTCCTGCATTGGTGCCACCCATATTCCTGAACGGGTAGACGAGCAAGGACGACCATATAAATGTACATCCGACGATGCAGCTTATGCAACATTTGAATTGGAAGGAGGCATCATTGCACACTTCAATTCTTCGTGGGCAGTACGAGTTCGGAGGGACGATCTGTTGACCTTGCAGGTAGATGGTACAAAGGGATCAGCAGTGGCAGGTTTGCGTGAATGTTATACGCAGCCTTACGGCAATACACCAAAGCCTGTATGGAACCCTGATGTGGAGCAATCCATAAAATTTTTTGAAGGCTGGAGTAAAGTACCCGAGCAGGAGTTGTATGACAATGCTTTTAAAGTTCAGTGGGAATTATTTTTAAAGCATGTAGTTAATAACGAACCCTTTCCCTGGGATTTGAAAGAAGGAGCAAAAGGTGTACAGCTTGCAGAAAAAGGAATTGAAAGCTGGGAAAAACGTTGCTGGGTAGACATTGATGAACTTTAAAATTAACACATGAATCGGGTAGCATTCATTACAGGCGGCAGCAGGGGAATTGGTTATGGTATTGCAGTTGAACTTGCAAAAAACGGATTTGATTTAGCGATCAATGGTGTGCGTGATGCTAAGGAAGTAGAAAATGTTATTACGGATTTAAAAGCATTTGGTGGAGATGTAATTTATTGCCAGGGGGATGTTGCTTTAAAAGAAGCAAGGGCTGTTATGATTGAGCAAATCAAAAAATATTATTGTCGTCTCAATATTTTAGTTAATAATGCCGGCATTGCTCCAAAAGAAAGACGGGATATTTTAGAAGCTTCTGAAGAAAGCTTTCAAAATGTACTAACCACAAACTTACAAGGGCCATATTTTCTAACACAAACTATTGCCAACTGGATGGTTGAGCAACAACACCAGGCTTCAACTTTTGAAGGTTGTATCATCAATATCTCCTCCATTTCTGCAACGGTTGCTTCAGTAAACAGGGGAGAGTATTGCATAGCAAAAGCAGGTATTAGCATGGCTACCCAATTGTTTGCAGTTCGCTTAGGTGAATATAAAATTCCTGTTTACGAGGTGCGTCCCGGGATAATCCATACAGATATGACAGCAGGTGTTACGGAGAAATATGATAAGCTTATAAGCGAAGGTTTATGTGTGCAAAAACGCTGGGGTGAAGCAAGTGATGTTGGAAAAGCAGTTGCAGCATTAGCGACAGGATTTTTTCCTTATTCAACAGGGCAGGTGATTATGGTTGATGGTGGAATGACAATTTCAAGACTTTAAAGATTTGAGGTAAATAACTAATGAAAAAAATAATTCTCATCGTTGCCAGTGCTATTGTATTTCGATTGTTTTTAATTTCTTGTATTCCCGGAACGTATTTCGATGATCCTCCCACAATTGAAGACTCGGCAAAAATTGCCAGGGGCGAGGCGACTTTCAATCAGTACTGCATTGGTTGCCATAATTTCAGGCAGGATGGTATTGGGCCTCAACTTGGCGGACTTACCACTAAAGTTTCTGCTCCCTGGATTGAACGGTTCATTAAAAATCCTCAAAAGATTATTAGTTCAGGCGATAAGAGGGCTCAGCAATTGTTTAGGAAATATAAAGTAGTTATGCCCTCATTTCCCGCTGTGCAGCAAGATGATTTGAAGAACATTATTGCTTATATGAAGACTCAAAAAATGCCTTCAGCAACTGTCGGCAAGGATAACGCTTTGGCAATATCAAATCCAATTCCTGAACCAATAAGGCTTTCAGGTTTAACAGTAGGAGCAGAGTTGATAGTGGTCATTCCTCCTTCCAGCACTAAGGCACCACTTGCCAGGATCACTAAGCTTGACTTTCATCCCAATAATGGCAATTTATTTATTCTTGACATGAGAGGAAAGTTGTACGAACTCAGGAATAATATACCATCTGTTTATATGGATATGGAGCAGTTAAAATCTAAATTGACCACCCAGCCAGGGCTTGGTACTGGCTTTGGAAGCTTTGCTTTTCACCCGGATTTTGAAAAAAATGGACTCTTCTATACAACCCACACAGAACCGAAAGGTTCGTCTAAAGCTGATTTTAGTTATCCCGACTCAATAAAAGTCTCCCAGCAATGGGTAATAACCGAATGGAAAGCAGATAACCCTGCTGATACCACGTTTACAGGAAAAGGAAGGGAACTTTTTAGAATAAACATGTTCAACCCAATGCATGGCGTTCAGGACATAACTTTCAATCCTCTTTCCAAACCGGGAAATGAAGATTATGGACTTGTTTATATTGGGATAGGAGAGGGTGGCGGGGTGGAGAACGGATACCCCTTTATTGCTCACACCCTCGAAAGTATTTATGGTACTATTATTCGCATTGACCCTGGTGGCAATAACAGTAGCAACAAACAATATGGAATTCCTGCACACAATCCATTTGCTCAAAACCCAAATACCAAAATACTTAAAGAGGTCTTTGCCTACGGTTTCAGAAACCCTCACCGGATTACCTGGACGAAAGCCGGAAAAATGCTTGTAAGCAACATCGGACATGGTAATATTGAGTCAGTAAACCTTGTAGAACGTGGTCATGATTATGGCTGGCCAATCAGGGAAGGAACTTTTTCTGTAGACCCATATGGTAATCTAAATAAAGCTTTCCCCCTTCCGGATAACGACCATATTTATAATATCACTTATCCTATTGCACAATTTGATCACGACGAGGGGAAAGCCATATCCGGTGGTTTTGAATATACAGGCACGGAGGCGCCACAGTTAAAGGGGAAATTCTTATTTGGTGATATTCCTTCCGGCAGGTTATTTTATTTTGATATGGCTGATATGAAACAAGGAAAACAGGCAAAGGTTAAAGAATGGAAAATTACCATTGATGGCACTGCAAGAACGCTCAAAGAGGTTTGTGGGAGTGACCGTGTTGACCTGCATTTCGGGAAAGACTCAAGAGGTGAATTATATTTGTTTACTAAAGCAGATGGCAAGGTGTATAAACTAGTGAGTGCAGTAATTAAGACTTCGCAGGTTCAGTAATCAGGCTTCATAATAAAAGCTGGTAAAATTTTTTGAGCCAGACTGTATGGCTACCGGAATCATTGTTGCGTCGCCCTCTTGTACTTAAGAATAAATGGCTTCTATAATATAAAAACTGACAGTATTAGTAATGATTAATTCCACCACAAGATCTATTTCTAAAGAACTTTTACGTATACCGGTAATTGTAGCAGCGCTTGGGTATTTAGTGGATATGTACGATTTATTTTTGTTTAGTGTTGTTCGGGTACCAAGTTTAAAATCATTGGGTATAACAGGCGATGCGCTATTAAGTAAGGGTGTTCTTTTATTGAATGTGCAAATGGCCGGACTTTTATTAGGAGGAATTTTTTGGGGTATCCTGGGAGATAAAAAAGGAAGATTGTCTGTTCTCTTTGGCTCCATTATTATTTATTCGTTAGCGAACATTGCCAATGGCTTTGTTACCTCAATTGATCAATATATTATACTCAGGTTTATTGCAGGTGTTGGCTTAGCAGGTGAGTTAGGAGCGGGCATTACATTAGTTGCAGAAACACTTCCAAAGGAGATTAGGGGATATGGAACAACGCTTGTTGCAACAATGGGGGTTTTAGGAGCTGTACTTGCTTATTTTATAACTGATCTTTTTAACTGGCGTGTCTCCTATTTTATTGGTGGTGGCTTAGGGATATTGTTATTGTTTCTTAGGATGAAAGTTTTTGAATCGGGGATGTTTATAAAGGTTAAAGGAGAAAATATTCAACGTGGTAACATGCTTATGCTTTTTAATAACTGGAATCGTTTTGCAAAATATTTTAAATGCATACTTGTTGGTGTTCCTATATGGTTTGTAGTTGGCATATTAATAACTTTTTCGCCGGAATTTGGTAAGGCTTTAGGTTTGGAAGAACCGGTTGAAGCAGGAAAAGCTGTTATGTTCGCTTTCTCAGGTCAGGTGGCTGGAGATATTGTAAGCGGATTAATGAGTCAATATTTTAAAAGCAGGAAGAAAGCCATTTTAATTTTTCTTTGCCTGTCTCTTTTATTCATAATCACATATCTATTATTTCCTTCAAAGCAACTATTTCTTTTTTATACTGTTTGCGTTTTCTTAGGTTTCGCCAATGGTTATTGGACACTCTTTGTAACTATAGCCGCAGAACTTTTTGGAACAAACCTTCGGTCAACCGTTGCTACTACTGTGCCCAATTTTGTAAGAGGCGCTATTATCCCTCTAACAGCTATTTTTATTTATTTGAAAAGTAGTTTAGGAATAATTAATAGTGCTTTATTGGTTGGGATGTCTACCATACTTATCGCTTTTATAGCGCTTAAATTTCTTGATGAAACTTTTTCAAAAGATCTGGATTACACTGAAGAAGGCAATAGTTAAGAACATAAAGTTGGCGGAATAGATTAGATTAAAGGAGGAATGTTGGTGATTGCATTCCAAAATAAAGTTGACATTTAGCGTGTTTACAAAAAAGCAATTATCATTTGTTCCCATTCTTCAGGTAAAGATATTGAAGGTCTTTTTTTCCCGGCTTTGCTATACCAATAATCTGCATTCCCAATATCGCCTTCTTTCCTATGCAGGTAGGCATGAATCCATGAGGCGTTTTTATCTGGCAAATCCTGTATCAGCCGGTGAGATTTATCCCATTCATTTTTAGCATCGTACCATAAAGCTTTTAAGTAAACAGATAATTCAGAGGGAGGATTATTGGCTGAAACGCTTTCTTTAAAATCTGTTAGGTTCATATGCAGGTAAAGTTTTGTTTGGGATTTAATATTCAGGAGGTCTTCTCCCATGTGCCTTGTATTGAACTTTGAAAAATACCTTCTATCACTTTCATATTGCTTAAAGCATCTTCCAGAGGCGTGGGCACAGTAGTATTATCAATGATGGCTTTTGAAAACATATCTCCTTGAATAGTATATTGGTCAACGGCATCAAACCTAATTTTTTCGCTTCCGCTTTTAGTATGCAACCATAACCCTGTTGCTTTATCAGGAGGAGCATTAAAAGGGATCTCAATTTCTATCCGTCCTTCAGTACCCAATATATTTACTCTTTGATATGGCATTAATTGCGTAGAACACGTAAATGTAGAAGTGCCGGTTGAAAAATCAAGTATACCCGAAGCGAGCCGATCCGTTTGGGTATCAGGATCATATTCCGCCATTCCAAAAACCCTTGTGGGCTCAGCATTAAATATAAAGCGCGATAAGGAAATGCAATAGCAACCAATGTCCATTATACCACCACCACCTGCATCTTTTTTGTTGCGAATATTATTTGGATCGATGTTATAATAAGAAAAGAAAGAATGAATTGTTTTTAGTTCTCCAACCTTACCATCAGCTACGAGCTTTTTTGCATGCTGCCATTGGGGATGAAAGCGATACATAAATGCTTCCATAACTTTTAGATGTGGTCTTTCTTTTGAAGCATCCAACAACTGCTGAACCTCTGCAGATGCCAGCCCGATAGGTTTCTCGCACAACACATGTTTGTTTGCCTCCAAAGCTTTTATTGCCCACTCAACATGCAGATGATTTGGAAGTGGAATATAAACAGCATCTATCTCAGGATCGGATATTAAAGCTTCGTAAGAGTCCAATACTTTATGGATATTAAGACTTTTTGCTACAGCATTAGCACGTTCTAAATCTCTTGAAGCTATAGCAACAATATCACAATACTTTCCGGCCTGCATACCCGGAATAACTTTTTCGCGGCCAATTTTAGCAGTACTTAAAATGCCCCATCTTACTTTATTCATTTTACATTTTTTTAATAGAATATGACTTTAATAACTAAATAGAAACCATTACAGTTGCAATTTGAAAATTTACAATAACTATTCCGTCACATCATCTTTGTAAAGTAATATTTTATTTTCTTTCCTTTAGTATTGTATGTACTTAATATGTACAACTTTCTGTATTCCGCACTTGTATCAATTGATGATAAAAGTTTCCCATTACTTCCTTCTCTATGTGGAACTTTTACTTAAGAAAAACTCCAGTATATTGTAAATTGTAAATGACAATTTCTGATTGATGTACCATTTTTTTCGATTGCTTTTTTCACTTCTGTTTTATTGTGCAAACCTGCATGCACAACCTTATTATTTCAGGCATTACCAGGTTGAAAATGGTTTATCAAACAATTCTGTTTTTTGCAGTACACAGGATAAGCAAGGCTTTATGTGGTTTGGAACAAAAGACGGGTTAAATCGATTTGATGGCTACCGCTTTAAGACATTCAATATAAACAGTAAAAACGAGAGTAGTTTAACAAGAGACCTTATCTACTCCCTCTTTCCAGGTAAAGACGGAAAATTATGGGTTGGTTCGCAAAAAGGATTATATCAATTTGATGGACAAAAAGAACGCCTTGTGCCCTTTATTGATACTTTGGCTGATATCTACGGAATATTGATTGATAAGAGTAACCAGCTTTGGTTCATATCATCATATTCAGTTTACCGGTATAATTTCGAAAAAAAATACTTACAAGCTTTTCCCGCTGACAAAAATTTTTATGCTACATCGCTATGCGAGTTGGACGATGGCAGCATTTGGTTCTCTACTATAGATGGGCATTTGCAGCGGTTTGATAATATTTCTCAAACCTTTAAGTCATACAATGTTTTTGTTCATTCTCCCTCGCCTTCATCACGATGGATCAAAAAAATAGTAGCTGATAAAAATGGTATAATACTTATAGGCACTACAAGTCAGGGTATTAAAAAATTTAATTATTCTACAGCAGATTATGAAGATTTGCTAACTCATAATGCAAATAAAACTGCTGTTTTTGTTCGTGATATTTTAAAGGCACAGGATAATGAATTTTGGTTTGCTACAGAAACAGGCATTTTTATTTTAAATACAGAAACCGGGAAGTTTACGAATGTCAGGAAGAAAAATCTTGATCCCTATTCTCTATCAGACAATGCTATTTATACACTTCATAAAGACAAAGAAGGAGGTATTTGGGCAGGTTCTTATTTTGGAGGTATCAATTATTTTAGAAAGCAATATTCTTCTTTTCAAAAATACTTTCCTGATTATACAGCCAACTCTATTAGCGGAAGCGCCGTACGAGAAATTTGTGAAGATGGTTATGGAAATATATGGATTGGAACAGAAGATGCAGGTTTAAATAAGCTTAATCCAATAACAGGGAAAGTTACCCGTTTTGAGTCAACCGGCGCATCAAATAGTATTGCCTATTCAAATATTCACGGCCTGTTGGTTGACAAAAATAATTTATGGATTGGCACCTTTGAACATGGACTGGATATAATGGATGTAAGGTCGGGCAATGTAATAAAACACTTTGCAAACGGCCCTGGGAGTAATGATCTTAAAAGCAATTTTATAGTTAGTTTATTACAAACAAAAAGTGGGGATATTTATATTGGATGTAGCAATTCCCTTTATAAGTACCTTCCCAAAACATCTAACTTTGAGCTTTGCACGGAAGTGCCTTTCAATATTTTTGTTTCCTCTGTTAGGGAAGACCATGAAGGCAACGTTTGGGTTGGAACACATGAGGGGGGTATATATTATTTTAACCCTGTTACAAAACAAAAGGGTCATTTTAAAAACGAGCCCAACAATAATAACAGCTTAACTACAAATACCATTAATGCTATTTTCGAAGATAGTTTTCAGCAGTTATGGTTTGCTACAGAAGGCGGAGGGCTTTGTAAGTTAAGTAAAGACCGGAAGTTATTTACCCGTTACACCACTAAAGAAGGTTTACCCAGCAATTTCGTTTTTAAAGTTTTGGAAGATAATAAACAAAACTTGTGGATATCCACATCCAAGGGCCTCGTCAAATTGGACATAATTCGTAATGCAACCACCATATACACACAGGCAAAAGGTTTATTAAACGATCAGTTTAATTACAATTCGGGTTATAAAGACTCCAATGGTAAGTTATATTTTGGAAGTGTAAGGGGGATGATCACTTTTAATCCTGAAGAATTTCATCAAACTAAATTTGTTCCACCAATCTACATTACAGGCTTCCAGGTGCATAACCGCGAATTAGAGGTTAATAAGGACACAAGTGTATTAAAAAGATCAATTGTTTACACAGATAAAATCACTCTTCCTTACGATCAATCCTCAATTAGTATAGACTTTGCTGCCTTAAGCTTTACTTCGCCAGAAGTAACTGAATATAGTTATATTATGAAAGGCTTAGATAAAGACTGGACCTATATAAAATCAAATCGGAAAGTTTACTATACCAATCTTGAGCCGGGTACTTACACTTTTAAATTAAAAGCTGCTGCTAATAATAATATTTGGGATAAGCTGGAAAAAAATCAGTTATAAAATAAGCAAGTACAGCTCCTAAAACCCCCATTGTTGCAACAAGCGTTGTTCCATATCCCCTAATCTCCTTTGGAAGTGTTTCTGCAACTAATGTAATGCCCGCTCCTAACTCACCTGCTAAGCCAACACCTGCAATAAACCTGAGTATAATATATTGATCAATTGAGGTAACAAAGCCATTGGCAATGTTCGCTAACGAATAAATAATAATGGAGCCAAAGAGAACAGACAATCTTCCTTTTTTATCTCCCAGGATACCCCAAAAAATTCCTCCTAATAAAAGTCCGGCCATTTGCACATTCAATAAAAGAACACCCTTACTTAATAGCGCATCGCCTGTTATACCCAATGATTTTAAACTTGGTACCCGAACAACACTAAACAAAAATAAATCGTACATATCCACTAAATACCCAAGCGCTGCTACAATTACCGGTATACGTAAAAGTTCTTTAGAAATAGATCTTGTGGTGGAATTAATCATTACTAATACTGTCAGTTTTTATATTATAGAAGCCATTTATTCTTAAGTACAAGAGGGCGACGCAACAATGATTCCGGTAGCCATACAGTCTGGCTCAAAAAATTTTACCAGCTTTTATTATGAAGCCTGATTACTGAACCTGCGAAGTCTTAATTACTGCACTCACTAGTTTATACACCTTGCCATCTGCTTTAGTAAACAAATATAATTCACCTCTTGAGTCTTTCCCGAAATGCAGGTCAACACGGTCACTCCCACAAACCTCTTTGAGCGTTCTTGCAGTGCCATCAATGGTAATTTTCCATTCTTTAACCTTTGCCTGTTTTCCTTGTTTCATATCAGCCATATCAAAATAAAATAACCTGCCGGAAGGAATATCACCAAATAAGAATTTCCCCTTTAACTGTGGCGCCTCCGTGCCTGTATATTCAAAACCACCGGATATGGCTTTCCCCTCGTCGTGATCAAATTGTGCAATAGGATAAGTGATATTATAAATATGGTCGTTATCCGGAAGGGGGAAAGCTTTATTTAGATTACCATATGGGTCTACAGAAAAAGTTCCTTCCCTGATTGGCCAGCCATAATCATGACCACGTTCTACAAGGTTTACTGACTCAATATTACCATGTCCGATGTTGCTTACAAGCATTTTTCCGGCTTTCGTCCAGGTAATCCGGTGAGGGTTTCTGAAACCGTAGGCAAAGACCTCTTTAAGTATTTTGGTATTTGGGTTTTGAGCAAATGGATTGTGTGCAGGAATTCCATATTGTTTGTTGCTACTGTTATTGCCACCAGGGTCAATGCGAATAATAGTACCATAAATACTTTCGAGGGTGTGAGCAATAAAGGGGTATCCGTTCTCCACCCCGCCACCCTCTCCTATCCCAATATAAACAAGTCCATAATCTTCATTTCCCGGTTTGGAAAGAGGATTGAAAGTTATGTCCTGAACGCCATGCATTGGGTTGAACATGTTTATTCTAAAAAGTTCCCTTCCTTTTCCTGTAAACGTGGTATCAGCAGGGTTATCTGCTTTCCATTCGGTTATTACCCATTGCTGGGAGACTTTTATTGAGTCGGGATAACTAAAATCAGCTTTAGACGAACCTTTCGGTTCTGTGTGGGTTGTATAGAAGAGTCCATTTTTTTCAAAATCCGGGTGAAAAGCAAAGCTTCCAAAGCCAGTACCAAGCCCTGGCTGGGTGGTCAATTTAGATTTTAACTGCTCCATATCCATATAAACAGATGGTATATTATTCCTGAGTTCGTACAACTTTCCTCTCATGTCAAGAATAAATAAATTGCCATTATTGGGATGAAAGTCAAGCTTAGTGATCCTGGCAAGTGGTGCCTTAGTGCTGGAAGGAGGAATGACCACTATCAACTCTGCTCCTACTGTTAAACCTGAAAGCCTTATTGGTTCAGGAATTGGATTTGATATTGCCAAAGCGTTATCCTTGCCGACAGTTGCTGAAGGCATTTTTTGAGTCTTCATATAAGCAATAATGTTCTTCAAATCATCTTGCTGCACAGCGGGAAATGAGGGCATAACTACTTTATATTTCCTAAACAATTGCTGAGCCCTCTTATCGCCTGAACTAATAATCTTTTGAGGATTTTTAATGAACCGTTCAATCCAGGGAGCAGAAACTTTAGTGGTAAGTCCGCCAAGTTGAGGCCCAATACCATCCTGCCTGAAATTATGGCAACCAATGCAGTACTGATTGAAAGTCGCCTCGCCCCTGGCAATTTTTGCCGAGTCTTCAATTGTGGGAGGATCATCGAAATACGTTCCGGGAATACAAGAAATTAAAAACAATCGAAATACAATAGCACTGGCAACGATGAGAATTATTTTTTTCATTAGTTATTTACCTCAAATCTTTAAAGTCTTGAAATTGTCATTCCACCATCAACCATAATCACCTGCCCTGTTGAATAAGGAAAAAATCCTGTCGCTAATGCTGCAACTGCTTTTCCAACATCACTTGCTTCACCCCAGCGTTTTTGCACACATAAACCTTCGCTTATAAGCTTATCATATTTCTCCGTAACACCTGCTGTCATATCTGTATGGATTATCCCGGGACGCACCTCGTAAACAGGAATTTTATATTCACCTAAGCGAACTGCAAACAATTGGGTAGCCATGCTAATACCTGCTTTTGCTATGCAATACTCTCCCCTGTTTACTGAAGCAACCGTTGCAGAAATGGAGGAGATATTGATGATACAACCTTCAAAAGTTGAAGCCTGGTGTTGTTGCTCAACCATCCAGTTGGCAATAGTTTGTGTTAGAAAATATGGCCCTTGTAAGTTTGTGGTTAGTACATTTTGAAAGCTTTCTTCAGAAGCTTCTAAAATATCCCGTCTTTCTTTTGGAGCAATGCCGGCATTATTAACTAAAATATTGAGACGACAATAATATTTTTTGATTTGCTCAATCATAACAGCCCTTGCTTCTTTTAAAGCAACATCCCCCTGGCAATAAATTACATCTCCACCAAATGCTTTTAAATCCGTAATAACATTTTCTACTTCCTTAGCATCACGCACACCATTGATCGCTAAATCAAATCCGTTTTTTGCAAGTTCAACTGCAATACCATAACCAATTCCCCTGCTGCCGCCTGTAATGAATGCTACCCGATTCATGTGTTAATTTTAAAGTTCATCAATGTCTACCCAGCAACGTTTTTCCCAGCTTTCAATTCCTTTTTCTGCAAGCTGTACACCTTTTGCTCCTTCTTTCAAATCCCAGGGAAAGGGTTCGTTATTAACTACATGCTTTAAAAATAATTCCCACTGAACTTTAAAAGCATTGTCATACAACTCCTGCTCGGGTACTTTACTCCAGCCTTCAAAAAATTTTATGGATTGCTCCACATCAGGGTTCCATACAGGCTTTGGTGTATTGCCGTAAGGCTGCGTATAACATTCACGCAAACCTGCCACTGCTGATCCCTTTGTACCATCTACCTGCAAGGTCAACAGATCGTCCCTCCGAACTCGTACTGCCCACGAAGAATTGAAGTGTGCAATGATGCCTCCTTCCAATTCAAATGTTGCATAAGCTGCATCGTCGGATGTACATTTATATGGTCGTCCTTGCTCGTCTACCCGTTCAGGAATATGGGTGGCACCAATGCAGGAAACAGATTTTACTTTTCCAAAAATATTATCGAGAACATAACGCCAATGGCAAAGCATATCTACAATAATTCCTCCATCATCTTCCTTTCTGTAATTCCACGATGGACGTTGTGCAGGAATCGAATGCCCCTCAAAAACCCAGTAGCCAAACTCCCCACGAACGGAAAGTATATCTCCAAAAAAACCACTTTGAATAAGGCGCTTCAATTTTACAATACCCGGAAGCCAAAGTTTATCCTGCACTACTCCATGTTTTAACCCGGCTTGTGTGCAGAGGTTATATAGCTCCGGTGCAGTAGCTGTATCTACAGCTACAGGCTTCTCGCAATAGATGTG
>MWVX01000477.1_pt1 | contig 12685 bp, 13 predicted proteins | sample 1047311 | NCBI WGS metagenome assembly MWVX01 (sample SAMN06349984, study PRJNA376086) | soil metagenome | isolation source: MtG-4 sample Antarctic (ecotone) soil | place: Antarctica | collected 2015-01-13 | reverse complement strand
TGCCACACGGGTCTATTCAAGGAGTTGGCACGGGTTATGGAACACGCTGAAACTCAAGATGTTAGATTACAAATTGTGTTTTGCAAACGTAATTTCTTACGCTTAATTTCTACTCAGGACTCTGGTCAAGTTAAATTCATTATTAGATATTCCGTCATTGAGTTACATTTTTGCGGCTCAATGACTTTCATAATTTTTAGCAGAATTTATTTATAAAGTAATTATTTATGGCATTTTTTTGGCGAAGAAAAAAAGACGAAGATAAGTTTTCGACTTCGGTTTTGGGTTTAGACAAATCCATCGAAGAACTCAAAGCGCAGGAAGAAGCGGTTGAGCGTGAAATTGGCGTTAGATTTACAAAAGCGATTGAGAAAACGCGCCATTCGATAAACAACAAACTCGATACGATTTTTGAAAACCGCAAGCAGATTGACGAAGCGTTTCTAGACGAACTTGAAGAAATGCTGATTTCAACCGACATCGGCGTAGCGACGACTTTGCAGGTTTTAGATGCGGTTCGGCGCGGCGTGTCAAGACAGGAAATCAACGATTTACAGGCTTTGAAAGCCGCGATGAAAAAGGAACTTTTGGGAATTCTTCACGCATCAGAAAACAAAGGCGTGGCTTCGGAAACAAGCATTTCCGATTCGATAAAACCTTATGTTTTAATGGTTGTCGGCGTGAACGGTGTCGGTAAAACAACGACTATCGGCAAACTCGCGCAAAGAATAAAAATGGAAGGCAACGAAATTTTAATCTGTGCGGCGGATACGTTTCGCGCCGCCGCTTCCGAACAATTGGAAATTTGGTCGGATCGCGCCGGAGTTCCGCTGATTCAGCAAAAACAGGGAACCGACCCAGCAGCGGTTTTGTTCGACGCTCTAAAATCGGCAAAGGCGCGAAACGCCGACGTTTTGATTGTTGACACAGCCGGAAGGCTTCATAATAAATCAAACTTGATGGCGGAACTCGAAAAAATGAAACGCATTGCCGGGCGCGAAGTGCAGGACGCGCCGCACGAAACTTTGCTTGTGATTGATGCCGTAACCGGACAAAACGGACTTGAACAAGCCAGACAATTTTTGAAAGTCGCCGATGTTACGGGAATCGTTTTAACAAAACTCGACGGCACGGCAAAAGGCGGAATCGCCATTGCGATTGCTAAGGAATTAAACTTGCCAATTCGCTACGTTGGCATTGGCGAAACGGTTGACGATTTGATGGTTTTCGACGCGGAAAAATATGTCAATGGTTTGTTTAATTAAGAAGTTTTGAGTTCCGCCTTCAGGCGGTTGAGTGTTTAACAAGAAGCCAACCAAGCAATCTTGAAAGTGTCGTGTCCAACTTGTGAAAATATAGAGAAAGCAAACTGGCAAGATATAGAAATAATTTATACAAAATAAGAATTAATTTTGGCACAACATTTTCCTGATTTTGATATAAAAATGTCGCGTCGCGCTTTAGATTTAGCGGCGAAAGGCATCGGGCAAGTCAGCCCAAGCCCGCTGGTCGGATGCGTAATTGTCGCGGAAAACGGCGAAGTTGTCGGCGAAGGCTGTTATGCGTTTGACAAATTAACGCACGCCGAAGTTATTGCATTAAATCAAGCGGGCGAGAAAGCAAAAGGTGCAACGGCTTATATTTCGCTCGAACCGCACAATCATCACGGTAGAACGTCGCCTTGCACCGAAGCATTATTAAAGGCGGGAATAAAAAGAGTTGTTAGTCCAATTGAAGACCCGAATCCATTGGTTGCGGGCAAAGGTTTTGAGTTTTTACAGCAAAACGGAGTGGAAGTTATGACGGGAGTTTTAAGGGAAGAAGCGACGCGGCAAAACGAAAAATATATTCATTGGCACAAAATGAAAAGACCTTTCGTGCATCTGAAAATGGCGACATCGCTGGACGGCAGAATTGCCACCAGAACGGGCGATTCGCGCTGGATTACCGGCGAAGAGTCGCGCCGGAGAGTTCACGAACTGCGCCACGAATACGACGCGATTTTAGTCGGCGCAAATACGGTTGTCGTTGATAATCCGAGTTTGACCGACAGAAGCGGAAAGAAACGCCGCCGCCAACTCGTGCGCGTTGTTTTGGACAATTCGCTGCGAATATCTCTAAATTCACAGCTTGTTTTAACTGCAAAAGACATTCCGACAATTGTTTTTACCGACAACGAAACGGACGAAAAAATTAAATTCTTGAAAGACGAAAGCGTGGAAGTCGTGCGGATTGCCGAAGGCGGCAGAAACCTCTTTGGCGTTTTGCAGGAGCTTGCAAAAAAAGATATTCAGAGCGTTTTGGTCGAAGGTGGTGCGGAAGTTTCCGGTTCATTTTACGACGCGAAACTAATTGATAAAATCTCGTTTTTCATCGCGCCAATCGTCATCGGCGGACGCAATGCGCCGACGGCAATCGGTGGACACGGCGCACAGCAGCTTTCAAGCGCAATGCGTCTGTGTGATGTTGAAATCACGCATCACGGCGACGATCTGGAGATTACAGGTTATCCGAAAAATGAAGAAACAACGGATTAACACAGATTTACGCTGATTATATAAGCAAAATTTAATCTGCAGAAATTCGCGTTAATCCGTTGTTCCAAAATATGAAAACATCTTTCGCTAAAAAATCCTTCGGGCAAAATTTCCTTATTGACCGAAGTTACATCAACAAAATAATTTCCGCGTTGGGTCCAAACAAAGACGAAACAATTATCGAAATTGGCGCAGGTCGCGGCGCGTTGACGGAAAAGTTAGTTGAATCAGGCGCAAATGTTTTAGCAGTCGAGTTTGAAAGAGATATGATTGCGGTTTTGCGCGAAAAATTTGCGGAAAATGAAAACTTTCAACTTATCGAACAAGACGCGCTGAAAATTGATTTCAATGAATTAACAAAGACCAAAGACCAAAGACCAAAGACCAAATTGATTGCAAATCTGCCTTACAATATCTCAACTGCGATTCTGCAAAAACTTATCGAGCAAAGAAACTGTTTTTCGGAAATGGTTTTGATGTTTCAGCGCGAAGTTGTCGAGCGGATAACTGCAAAGGCGGGAAATTCCGAACGCGGTTTTTTGACCGTTTTGGTTGAAGCATATTTGGAAACGGAAAAACTTTTTGACGTTCCGCCGACGGCTTTCCGTCCCGCGCCGCAAGTCTGGAGTTCGGTTGTGCGGTTGCAGACAAAAGCTAAAACCGACATTAAAAATGGAAAATTGTTTAGAGAAATTATTAGTTTGGGATTTCGGCAAAAGCGCAAAACTATCCTAAATAATCTGAAAATTTTTTCAGTTTGTAATTCCAAAAAACAAGAAATGAGCCAAATCCTCGAACGAGTTGAAATTCTACCCGACCGACGGGCGGAAACTTTATCAATTGATGAATGGAAAAGGCTCGCCCAATCTCTGACAGATTAGTTTATGTTTTAATTTCAAGGTGTCTTTTTTGCTGAAAAATTAACGAAGCAATGACAGAGATTCCGATTACTCCCAAAATAATTCCGAGCGAGTAAGAAATCGGAAATTTTCCGCCGTAAAAATCATTGAGCCAAACCATTTTCAAACCGACAAAAATCAGCACCACCGATAATCCGTATTTGAGCAGATGAAATTTATCAATCGCGCCGGCGAGCATAAAATACATTGAGCGCAAACCCAAAATTGCAAAGATATTTGAAGTGAAAACAATCAAAGGCTCATTAGTCAGCGCAAATATCGCTGGAACCGAATCAACCGCGAAAACAATGTCGGTTGCTTCGAGAAAAAGAAGTGCGATAAACAACGGTGTGGCGTAAGTTACGCCGCTTTTTTTAACAAAAAAATCTTTGCCTTCAATCGTATTTGTAACTGGCATAAAGCGCGTAAAAATGCGGATGAGAAAATTCTTTTCCGGCTCGATTTCTTCCTGATGCGAAAACATCATCTTGATTCCGGTGATGATTAAAAATCCGCCGAAAAGATAAATTACCCAATGAAACTGCATCAACGCCGATCCGACGGCGATAAAAATCGCCCGAAAAAACAACGCACCCAGAATGCCGTAAAATAAAACGCGGTGTTTATATTTGGCGGGAATAGCAAAATAGCTGAAAACGAGAACAAAAACGAAAATGTTGTCAATCGAAAGTGAGTATTCGACGACATAGCCCGACAGAAATTCGAGCGCGAGCGTTTTTGCAGTTTCAGCACCGAATCTGTCGAGCGCGTATTGGTAAAAAAGAAAATTAAAAGTCAGCGCGAGAACAACCCAAATGATGCTCCAAACAGTTGCTTCTTTGAACGAAACAACATGCGCTTTGCGGTTAAAAACACCTAAATCAAGCGCGAGCATCGCAAAAACGAAGAGCAGAAATAAACCGTAAAACCACCAGTAATCGGCGAAGGGAAAAAGACTCATCAAAAAACTCCTTTATTTTTAATTGCATTATCGTAAAAGGAAAAACCTTCTGCGATAATGTAAAAGTCTTGTCGCAAAAGGTCTCGATAATTTTTCGATGAGCCGAGCTGTTTTCGACTTAAACAACTGTATTGACGACTTCACCAAACCTTTCAGGCTATCTACTCCCCTAACCAAATTGTTAAATTGAACTTAGCAAACCGTTATCGGAAAAGCAAGTTTGAGAAAGAGAAAAGCAATTCATTGTGGTATAGTTAAAAGTTTAGAAATTTGATGTAAGGTTGATTTAATTAAAGGAAAGTTACTGTGGAAAAAATTGAAATAATACCTCTGGGCGGAATCGGTGAATTTGGAATGAATTGTATGGGCATTCGCTACGGCGACGAGATGATTGTCGTAGATGCAGGAATGGGTTTTCCCGAAGAAACGCCTTTCGGAGTTGACATTTCAATTCCGAATTTTGATTTTTTAGAAGAATACCGCGACGATTTGACCGCGCTGATTTTGACGCACGGACACGAAGACCATATCGGCGCACTGCCTTATTTTTTGAAAAAATTCAATCTGCCCGTTTATGGTTCGCGTTTTACTCTTGCGTTGGCGGAAAAGCGGCTGGAAGAACACGATTTGCTTGATTCGGTTTTGCTTCATCGCGCCCGCGCAAACGATGTAGTGGAAATCGGCAGTTTCAAAATAGAATTTATCCACGCTTCGCATTCTTTGGTTGATTGTTTTTCTTTGGCGATAAAAACGCCAATCGGAACGTTGATTCACACGGGCGATTACAAGATTGACGACCAGCCTGTCATCGGCAAACCTTACGATTTGAAAACTTTGGCAAAATACGGTGATGAAGGCATTTTGGTTCTGCTTTCCGATTCGACAAACGCAACTGTTGCGGGCAGAACGCCTTCCGAACAAGCGGTTATTCCCGCATTTGAAGAAATTTTTGCACAAGCGACGGGCAGAATTTTCGTGGCGACATTTTCTTCTTCGATGCATCGTTTGCAAGTTGCTTTCGATGTGGCAAAGGCTTTTAACAAAAAAGTCTGCGTTCTCGGACGTTCAATGCAAAAAAATGTCGAAATCGCCGCCGAACAAGGTCTTTTGGTTATTCCGCACAATACTTTGATTGCTTTGGGCGAATCGCGCAGCTTGCTTGACGATGAAATCGTCTATCTCGTTACGGGTTCGCAAGGCGAATCAAGAGCGGCACTGGCAAATCTGGCAAACGGCAGCTACAAAGGAATGGAAATTGAAAAAGGCGATACGGTTTTGCTTTCGGCGCGGATTATTCCGGGCAACGAGAGAGCAATTTCGCGGCTCATCGGTCATCTTTATAAACGCGGCGCAAATATCATCGAAGAAAAACGCCGTCTGATTCACGTTTCGGGACACGCTTCGCAGGAAGACATTCGGATTATGACCGAAACGGCGCGTCCAAAATATGTCGTGCCGATTCACGGCGAGTATTGGATGCTGTTTCGCCACAAGGAATTTATCAAAAATCACATCGAAGGTTATTCGGACGAAAACGTAATTTTGATTGAAAACGGCGATACTTTGGAGATTGACGAATTCGGCGCGAGAATTTCGGCGCACAGCGATCTCGAAAAAACATTTATTGACCAAGCCGCATTCGACGAAATTGATTATGACATTGTCCGCGAACGCAAAAAACTTGGCTTTAGCGGAATGATTTCGCTGGTCGTAACGATTGACAAAGACACTAAACAGTTAAAACAAGAACCGCAAATCACCGTCCAAGGCGTAGCCGGAATTGAGCCGCTTAACGGGCTTCTGCAAACCGCGCGAGAATCAATTGCCGACGCAGTTGCGGCAATGAAGCGCGAAGAATTTATCAATAAAAATGGGGCAAAAGAGAGTTTGCGCGTTCATCTGAAGAGATTTATCCAAAAGGAAACCGGCACAAAACCGGTGATTGTGCCGACGATTGTTGAAGTTTAAAATGAATTGTTTGAAACTTTTAAAATCAACAAAAGTTGAAATCGCGCCCGAAATATTTCATCTCATTTCTTTTCGCCTTTGCGGGAAACTAAAACATTTATTACAGATATCGGCTTTTAATTTCGCAAAAACCTCCTGCAAAGACGCTAAGGCGCAAAGTTCGATATAAATAAAACTTTTGAGTAAAACTGATTATTGATTATGTTGGATTTGAATTTTGTCAGAGAAAATTTAGAAGCGGTAAAAACTGCTTTGGAAAACCGTAATTTTCCGACGGCGAGTCTGGATAAGTTTGTCGAATTAGACGCGGAACGCCGCCGCGTGATTAGTGAAGCCGATAAAATAAATCAACAGCGCAATGTTTTAAGCCGGGAAATCGGCGCGTTGATGCAGTCAGGCAAACGCGCCGAAGCCGAAGCGAAAAAAGCGGAAGTTGCGGGCTTGCGGGCAAAACAAGCCGAATTTGAGCAAAAGCGCACCAAAGCCGAAAGCGAAATGCGCGAACTTCTTTCAGGTTTGCCGAATATCCCCGCGAGCGATGTTCCGGTCGGCGCGGACGAAAGCGCAAATGTCGAAGTCAGAAAATGGAGCGAGCCGAAAGAGTTTGATTTTGAGCCAAAAGACCACGTTGATTTGGGCGAAAGTTTGGGCATTTTGAATTTGGAACGCGCAACAAGAATAGCAGGTTCACGTTTTGCAATTCTAAACGGCGCGGGCGCACGACTTGAACGCGCTTTGGTCAATTTTATGCTCGACGTTCACACCACCGAACACGATTACACGGAAACTCTGCCGCCGTTTATTGTTAATGAAAATGCGTTATATGGAACAGGACAACTGCCGAAGTTTGAAGATGATTTGTTTAAATTAACCGACGAGCGCGGGTTTTATTTGATTCCGACGGCGGAAGTTCCCGTGACAAATTATCACGCCGGAGAAATTTTGGAAGCAAACGATTTACCGAAGTATTTCGCGGCTTATACGCCTTGTTTTCGCTCAGAAGCCGGAAGTTATGGAAAAGACACGCGCGGTTTGATTCGCCAACATCAGTTTGAAAAAGTCGAATTGGTGAAATTATCTTTGCCGGAAAATTCTGAAGAAGAACACGAAAAACTGACGGCAAACGCCGAAAGAATTTTGCAACTGCTCGGTTTGCCGTATCGGACAGTCGTTTTGTCAACGGGCGATTTGGGTTTCGGGGCGAAGAAAACTTACGACATCGAAGTTTGGATTCCATCACAAAATACTTACCGTGAAATTTCTTCTTGTTCAAATTGCGGTGATTTTCAGGCGCGACGAATGAATCTGCGTTTCCGACGCGCGGGCGGCGCAAAACCGGAGTTTGTGCATACTTTGAACGGTTCAGGTTTAGCCGTCGGGCGCACTTGGATTGCGGTTTTGGAGAATTATCAACAGGCGGACGGCTCAATTTTAATTCCCGAAATTTTGCAATCGTATATGAATGGCTTGGAGAGAATTGAAAAAATAGGTTTTTGATTGTTCTGCAAAACTGCGAAATATTGGTTAATGAAAAAGAAAAAAGCAGTGTCGATCATTTTGGTTGACACTGCTTTTTCTTTATTCACTTTAACTTGCCTGCTTAAGTCAAGCCTTGGTTTTTTGCTTCTTCTTTGACGGTTTCTTTAACTTGTTCGGCGACTTGCTGGACTTTTCCAACCGCATCGCGGGCGGTTTCTTCCGCCACTTGCACCAGGTTTTCCCGCGTTTCGCCCATCCAGCGATTTTCAACCTGCGTCGAAGGAATCGCCAAACCGACTGCCGCACCGAGTGCCATTGCCACCGCGCCAACCGCTAATGGATTTTCCTGCATATAATAATCGTATTGGTCTTGCGCTGTTTCGGCAAGATCGGCGGCTTGCGAGCTAACTTTATTGTATGTTTTACTTGCAGCATCGCTGACCGTATCGGAAACTGCGCTGACTGCGCCGCTCACCGAATCGGAAACTGCGCCCGCCGCGCCGCTCACTTTATCCTGCGCCGCCGCCAGCGTTGATTTATTATCTCTTGACGAAAACCCGCGCCCCTCATCCCGCTCGTCATAGACAGCTCTCGATGAAAATCCGCGCCTGTAATTTCGATTGTCGCGTTCATAATCGTCATTGTAACGATAATTTGGTCGCTTTTTCTGATAACCCTTTATCAAAAGTATTCCTGTTCCCAATCCGATTAAAGCTATTGCTAACGGGTTTTGGCGTGCGGTTCGCACTACTGTTGTATCCGCCACTTCATTTATTCCCTTGTCTACATAATTCATAACATCTCCTATTTTTCCTATTGTTGCATCATAAACAGTGTTTTTTGCCGTTTGAATTGTTTCACCGACATATTCCGAAACTTCTGTTTTAACTTGTTCGCTGATGTTTGAAAAACTCAGCTTTTCTTGAATGGCGTCAATCGTTTCGCTCATTTCGGCGCGTGTTTCTTGGATATTTGCCTTTATCTGCTCAGTATCATCGGAAGTTTCGTTCTTGTCTGTTTCTCCGTCATTTGAATATTCCACGCCGCTTGAATAATTTTCATCCAAACTGTCCTTCAAATTAATGTTGTCCGACGGTTCGCTGATTACCACAACGCTGGTTGTTTCTTCAACAATTATCGGTATTTCTTTATTTAACTCACTTGGTCTTTCAGCCATTTTGCATCCTCCTTGATTGTTTCAACCGTTTGACGCGGTGCCAGGTTAGTATTCTTCAAAGCATTTAACGCCGACGTAATAACTATCACTGCCGCGATAGCGACGACGATTCCGACAAGCAATGCCGCTGTCCACGCCGGAATCATATATGACAAAGCGAGAATCAGCGCGGCGATAAAAGCCAGCAAAGCCGCATAAGCGACCGCGCCGCCAATTACTAAATACCCGACATTTTTTCCGGCTTTCGTTGCCGTTCGTGTTAGTTCTGTTTGGGCGAGCGCAACTTCCTGCCGGACCAAAGTGCCGGTTTCGCTAGCAAGTTCGGAAAAAAGGTCGCCTAAAGAGCGTTCATCTTTCATAATTTGTTGTTCCATAAACTACACTCCTTTATTCGGTGAAGCGAAACTCGCCGATGTTTTAGTGTCAGTTCCGGTCGCCTCTGTATTTAAGTCTGTTTGATTTCTCTCAGGTTTCATTTTCTCGTCAAAATTTTCCGGCAGATGAATGCCTCTGTTTTGTTTTGGCAGAAATCTGTCTTCCCGTTCATAACGCGGGCGACGCATCAAGGCTTGATTCGGATTGCCGCTTCTCAAAAATCGTGCTGCCAAAATTCCGAGCGCAAATGCTCCGCCGAGAAATAACGCCGGATTACGTTGAGCAAAATCTTCAACATCGCTCATTAGTTCACCTAAATCCTTTTTCTCCAGATAACCCGAAAATTGTTCAACTTTATCGGCTACCGTGTTGCTATAATTGGCAGTTACTTCAGCGACACCGTGCGTTTGTTCCGCGCCGCGCAAATTATCGCCCAATTGCCGGATATTGTCGGCAACGCTCGATAAACCTTGAGCGAGATTAGTTTTTTCCTCATCAATTTTCGATGCCGCTTTTTTGGTTGCTGCGCCATATACTTGGCTGGCAGCTTCACTAGTCGATTCTTTTGCTTGTTTATAAACGTCTTTAGCCGCATCGGTGTCGCCGCGCACTATGTTGCCGACCTTGTTAACAATGTCGCTGTCCGGTTGAGCGGTTTGGCTGCCCGTTTTTCCGCTTTGCGAAATGTTTTGCGTTCTGTCAGTTGTGTTGTTTATTTTGTTGTCTTGTTTTTTGTTTTCAAAATCTGTCATATCTTTAATCCCCTTTTCGAAATTTTACTACTTATTCCATTCTCAATAATTATTTGTAAGAAAATCAAACAAATTTTTGAGATAAAAATACGACGTGCAAAAATTATGCCGTGAGAAAAAACTCGTTTTTTGAATAAAAAACAGAACTTTTTAAACAAAAAGGCAGTTGATTAAAATTTGTGTATTAAATTGCAACGCTGGGGAATTCAGCACAACCGAAGTAATTAAAATTTGCTTTGCTTTTCATCATTTTGTAGGGTGAAATAATGAATTCGCGGCAAATAAATAAAATCGTATCCGGCGGGCAAACGGGTGTTGACCGCGCCGCATTTGATTTTGCATTGGAAAACGAAATTGAAATCGGCGGTTTTGTTCCAAAAAATCGCCGCGCCGAAGACGGCAGAATTTCGGAAAAATATAAGACTTTGGTCGAAACCGAAACGGAAAATCCAGCAGAAAGAACCGAGTTAAATGTGAAAATGGCGGACGCAACTTTAATTCTTTCGCACGGCGAACTTACGGGCGATTCACGCTTGACAAAAGAATTTGCGGAAAAATATCAAAAACCAGTTTTGCATCTTGATTTTTCGGTTTTGACGATTGCCCAAGCAACTGAAAGAACTCGCCAATGGATTGCTGCGGCTGATTATAAAAATTTGAATATTGCAGGTCCGCGTGTTTCGGAAGATGCGAAAATCTACGAGAAAGCGAAGGATTTTTTTCGAGAGTTGTTGAGTTAAAGTTTCAGGCGAAAATTTTTGTAGTTTGTTTGCGTGTCTTGCAGGCATAATAAAAATAAAATTGGTATAGTTGACAACTTAAACTTATGATAAAGATATTTCCAGACTTAAATCAGTTAAATCAGTTTGCCGCCAAAAAGTTTAACACAATCGGAAACCGGGCAATTGAAGAAAATGGCAGATTTGCCGTCGCACTAGCGGGCGGTTCAACGCCAAAATTGCTTTACCAGCTTCTGACAACCCCGCGGTTTAAAAATAAAACAGACTGGACGAAAGTTTTTTTCTTTCTCGGCGACGAGCGCAATGTTTCGCCCGAAAATCAAGAAAGTAATTTTCGAACGGCAAACGAGAATCTGTTTAAACCTTTGCAAATTCCGACAGAAAATATCTTTCGCTGGCAAATAGAGTTAAAAGATACAGAAAAGATTGCCGAAAATTACGCGCAGACAATCAAAGATTTTTTTGATTTAACAGAAAACGAGTTCCCGCGTTTTGATTTGATTTTGCTCGGAATGGGCGACGACGGACACACGGCTTCGCTTTTTCCTTTTACTGCTGCTTTAGGCGAAACCGAAAAAATTGCAACTGCAAATTATGTCGAAAAATTTGACACAACCCGTTTGACCTTTACTTTTCCAACTATTAATAATTCTTCAAACGTCATATTTTTAGTCGGCGGCGTATCAAAAGCCGAAACCTTCCAAATGGTTTTAGAAGGCGAATTTCAGCCCGAAAAATTTCCATCTCAAGTCGTAAAACCGCGCAGCGGAAATCTGTTTTGGTTGGTTGATGAGCAAGCGGCACAGCTTCTAAAATAAAAACTCAATTTACCATTCACCATTTATCATTTACCATTAAAGAAATATGGAAATTGAAATAGCCATTGCCATTTTGATTTTGCTTGTCCTGACGTTTTTGGCAACGATTGATATGGCTTTCTCGCAATTGAGCGACGTTAGCCTACGGCGCACTTCAACCGATTGGGAGGAAAACTCCGCGTCGCGTTCGTCTGCATTTTTGCGCGAGATTTTAGAAAATCGTCCGCGCTTTCGCTTTGCGCTGTCGGCGGCGATTCAGGTTTTGCTGATTAGTTTTTCCGTTTTAGTAACGCTTATTACAGTTAGTTTTAATCCGCCGTATTGGGAAGTTTTAACAATTGCCTTAATTATCGGTTTGGTCGCGTCCATTACTTTTCGTCAAATAATTCCGCGTTTTCTAACCTGGAAAAATCCCGAAACAAAATTGCTTTTCCTGCTTCCGTTCGTTCGCCCGTTTTACGGTTTGTTGTCAGGTTTGGCTGACCCGTTTCATTTTTTTACAAAAGATAACTCACCGCTCGAAACAACGGTTGTTTCAAATCAAACGACCGAAGAAGAACGCGAAGATTACGCCGAAGACATTCAGGCACTAATCGAAATGGGCGAAGCCGAAGGAATTTTGGAAGAAAAAGAGCGCATTTTAATTGAAACGATGTTTGAGTTCAGCGAAACTAAAGCGGGCGAAATTATGACACCGCGCACCGAAATTTGCGGTTTGCCGATTGGCTCAACTGTCAAAGACGTGCGCGATTTGATAATCGAAGAAAAATTTTCACGTCTGCCGGTTTATCGAGATACGATTGACAATATTGAAGGCGTGATTTACGTCCGCGATTTGCTCAACGCTTGGTCCGAAGGCAATGAAAACCAGACTATTTAAACTCTCCTTCGTCCGGCTTTTTTTGTTCCTGAAACGAAATCCGCCGCCGACCTTCTGCAAAATCTGCTAAACAGTCATATTCAAATTGCTATTATAGTG
>MWVX01000476.1_pt1 | contig 12697 bp, 11 predicted proteins | sample 1047311 | NCBI WGS metagenome assembly MWVX01 (sample SAMN06349984, study PRJNA376086) | soil metagenome | isolation source: MtG-4 sample Antarctic (ecotone) soil | place: Antarctica | collected 2015-01-13 | reverse complement strand
AATACCTTCTTTTGTTCCTGTAACTTTAAAATCCATATCACCTAAATGATCTTCATCACCCAAAATATCAGTAAGTATTGCGTATTTATTTCCTTTTGAAATCAATCCCATTGCCACTCCACTTACATGCTTTTTAAAAGGAACACCTGCATCCATCAAAGCTAATGATCCTGCGCAGACTGTGGCCATAGAGGAAGAACCATTGCTCTCTAAAATATCACTAACGATTCTCACGGTATAAGGATACTCTCCACCCGGCATAATTTGTTTTAAAGACCGCAGGGCCAGATTACCATGTCCTACTTCACGACGGCCAACGCCTCTCATCATTTTTACTTCTCCGGTTGAAAATGGAGGAAAATTATAATGCAAAATAAATTTGGAATAGTCACTTTTGGCAGCGCTCTCAATCAGTAATTCATCTAAAGGAGTTCCTAAGGTTACAGTTGTAAGTGATTGAGTTTCACCTCTCGTAAACAATGCTGATCCATGGGGAGACGGCAAGATATCAGTTTCCATTGTCAAAGCACGAACGTCATCTAATCCTCTTCCATCTAATCTTACTTTTTTATCGAGAATCATATCTCTTACATAATGATATTGAAGCTCACCAAAATAAAATCTAACGAGTGGTACGTCTTCATTAGGCAATACTCCCAGGTGCTCTATCAACTCATCTTGTAATTTTTTGAAGGCGTCACTCCTATCATGTTTGGCAGAAGCAGATGCTGCGATTTTTTTAATCGATTTCTCAGCGAACTTATCTATTTTTTTATGCAGTTCTTCATTACGATAAGGTTTGGTATAGTCTCTTTTACCTTTAACACCTACTTTGTCTCTTAATTGTTCCTGTGCTTTTACCTGTACCTGTATTGCTTTATGTGCTAATTCAATGGCTGCAATTAAATCTTCTTCCTGACATTCTTTACTGCCACCTTCAACCATCATTATATTTTTTGCGGTTGCGGCAATCATAAATTCCATATCAGCATCAAGCAATTCACTTCTGGTAGGATTTACTATAAATTTTCCGTCAACTCTTCCGATTCTTACTTCAGAAATTATTTCCTGAATGGGGATATCAGAAACAGCGAGGGCTGCAGAAGCCGCCAGGCATGCCATAGCATCCGGCATAACCTCAGGGTCAGATGATATTAATGAAACCAATACCTGTACTTCGCAAACATAATCTTCAGGAAACAAAGGACGTAAGGCCCTATCTATTAACCGGGACGTTAAAATTTCATAATCGTTTAGCCTTGCTTCTCTCTTAAAGAAAGAGCCAGGGATGCGGCCGGCGGAGGCAAATTTCTCCTGGTAATCTACTGAAAGAGGGAAAAAGGATTGTCCTTCTTTTGGTTCTCTATTGGCTACAACGGTTGCTAAAATTATACAATTGCCTAAACGAACTGTAACCGCACCATCGGCCTGGCGGGCAAGCTTGCCGGTTTCAATGGTTACTATTCGTCCATCACCTATGTCAAATGTTACGGAAATCGGGTTGGGGGTCGTCATTATTTTGTTCAGATTAATTGTAAAAAAAGTATTCCCAACTGGTATATTTTCAGTTGGGAATAGCTACATATTATCAATATAAATTATTTACGGAGGCCTAATTTTTCAATTAATGAGCGGTAGCCTGTAAGATTATGCTTGCTTAAATAAGTAAGCAATCTTTTGCGTTTACCAACCATTTGCATTAACCCTCTTTGGGTAGAGAAATCTTTTTTATTTGATCTGAGATGATCAGAAATATGATTAATTCTTTCTGTGAGCATGGCAACCTGGGCTTCTATTGAGCCGGTGTTTGCAGCAGCAGCCCCATATTCTGTGAATATATTTGCTTTCTTTTCTGTTGTTAAATAAGGCATCTTTAAAAAAAAATTTATTAATTACGTTTTATAAGGCTGCGAAGGTAAGAATAATTTAGTAAAGTGTAAAAATGTGTTAAGATGAATCAATTATCTAATATGCCTAATCAATTAAACCAAAACTTTATTTCATACTCTTAAGATTCATTGCATAAAATATTACAAACAAAATTCCTATAAAACCCATAAACCCTCCCGATAGATTGGTTATTAAATTACTACCAAACATATAAAAAGGTATAATTATGCTTAAGATAGTTCCTAAAGTATAAATATAAAAACCTGGCCTGCGCAATTTCCACATCAAAAAAGCCCCGAGGAGGCAAAGGATAGAAGTAATAAAAGTTCCAATAGCAGCTTTTTGAAGATTGGCAGGGTTACTCATTTCCGTCAGATTATTTGTAACATTGGCCACAATACTTTTTGATTCGGGATCCCTCTCTTTTTTTTGATCTTTACTCATCTTGTCTTTGGTCTCAATCATTATGATAGCTATATCATTTGCTTTAAAATATGTAAATGCGCTATTAATAATTCCATAACCACTCCCGATAAAAGTTAGTATACATAAAACTTTTAAAAAAAGCGGCCTCTGTGGGGCAATCAATTCCGGCTCAAGTAAATCTTGTTGCATATTTAAAGCGTTAGGTTAAAAGATGAGAAACATTTAAGCTATGGAAATACTGGCATTGTCATGCACCTTACCTTTTTCGGTTTTTATTGTTCTGGCAGGAAATTTTTTTACCACGATATAGTCATGGGAAGCCATAACAACTGCAGTTCCATAATCACGGCTGATATTAAATAACAATTGCATAATCTCATCAGAAGTTTCAGGATCGAGGTTGCCCGTAGGTTCATCTGCCAGGATGAGTTTAGGGGAATTTAATAATGCTCTGGCTATATCCACTCTTTGCTGCTCGCCTCCGCTTAGTTCAAATGGCATTTTAAAACCTTTCGTTTTTAATCCAACTTTGTCCAGCACATCAGAAATCTTTTCGTCCATAAGTTTTTCATCTTTCCAGCCGGTAGCTTTTAAAACAAATTTTAAATTGTTGTTTACATCCCTATCAGTAAGCAATTGAAAATCCTGAAAAACCACTCCCAGATTACGTCTTAGAAAAGGCACTTTTTTCCAATCTAATGTTTTAAGATCATACCCTACAACTTTTCCTTCACCCTCTTTTAATTCGAGGTCGCCGTATAACGTTTTTAGCAGACTTGATTTTCCTGTACCCGTTTTGCCAACCAGGTAAACAAATTCTCCTTTATTTACAATAATGTTTACATCTGAAAGTATTAGTGATCCTCCCTGGTAAATATTTACATTTCGTAATTCTAAAATCGGTTCGGCCATATAAATGGTAGTTGTTAATCTACAAATGTAAAAATTATAATGGCATTCATTTTTATTAACTAATAAACCAAAGTTAATAAGTTTTTTGAAATAAAACTAAATAAATAGTTGTTAAACTAAATAATTAGTTATAATTTTGTTTTTGAAAGAGAAACAATTATAAAATGAAGACATTAACAAAAGCCGAAGAACAGATAATGCAAACCATTTGGAAACTTGATAAAGCATTCCTTAGGGAGATAATTGACGAATTGCCCAATCCAACGCCTCATCAAAATACAGTGGCGACCATTATAAAAATATTGGTGGAAAAAGAATTTGTAGGTGTTAACGTCTATGGCAGAACGCATCAGTATTATCCGCTGGTTAGTAAAGATGTTTATTCCAAAGGTTCTATTAAAACACTGGTGAAAGGATATTTTGAAGGCTCTTTCAGCAATGCAGTTTCTTTTATGGTTAAGGAAAATAATTTAAGCATCGAAGAACTGGAACTTTTATTAAAGCAATTAAAGAAGACGAAATAATCTAACCAATTAAAATAATTTTTATGCTACTATTCGCATACTACCTTTTAAAAGTAATAATCTGCTCAGGCATTTTATATGGATATTATTTATTGGCGCTTCGTAATAAAATATTTCATGGGTGGAACAGGTTTTATTTATTAAGCGCTATTATATTATCACTTGTAGTGCCACAAATAAAAATTAATATTTTTCAAAATTCGGGAGGACCACCGCAGGGTGTACAGTTGTTGCAGGTAGTAAGTATGGGTGATGAATTTGTTTATGAATACTCCAAAAACAAAGGCTTTCATATAGATGCAACAAACCTTTCTGTTTTTATTTATACAGTTGTTTCAATTTTTTTGTTAGGGTTTCTAATTCAGACATTGGTTAGAATAGCTAAACTCAAAAAAAACAACAACCAAACTATTGTAGAAGGAGTAAATTTTATAAATACCAAAGCTGAGGGCACACCTTTTTCTTTTTTTAACGATATTTTCTGGAATGATAAGATCGATTTAAATACCACAACAGGTAAACAAATATTTAAGCACGAAGTGGCACATGTTCAGGAAAAGCACAGTTATGATAAAATCTTTATCAATATTGTTTTAATATTTTTTTGGTGCAATCCATTCTTCTGGCTTATACGCAAAGAATTAAATATCATCCATGAATTTATAGCAGATAAAAAAGCGTTGGAAGACAGTGATACAGCCGCTTTTGCTGCCATGATATTACAGGCAACCTATCCACTACAACGATTTACATTAACCAATAATTTTTTTTATTCACCTTTAAAAAGAAGATTAGCCATGTTAACCAAAAACAAAAACCCGAGAATAAATTATGCAAGCCGCTTGTTGGCTTTGCCTATGGCTGCTTTGATATTTTTTGCTTTTACAGTAAAGATGAGAACAATCGGATCAACTAATTACAATACGCAACAAAGGTTAAACGGTGACATGATACAGGATACAGCAATCAGAAGTTTTAAAGATGAAAGGAAAAGGTTTTTGCAGCAAAAAATATCGGAATTAAAAGACAATGATCCTATAAAAGATTATTTGATCAAAAGGCTTTCTGAAATTGATACAATTCCAAAAATGTTTTACAAAAACCGAAAAGTAATTGACTTAAAAGTTTTTAAATCTGAAGATAAAGTTATTGCCACTTATTCTGATGGTACTAAAGAAACTATCACAAAAGAGGAAGCGGAAAAGCGTGGATTTGTTTTACCTCCTCCCCCACCTTCAGATTCTTCTTATAAAGGAAAAGACCGAGGGATAGAAATGGCAAATCAGAAACGACTTTTATCTATCAATGATTCAATTCCAAAATTTTATAAAGGCAAAAAAATGAAAGGAGCCCAGGGAGATAAACTCAATAAAACATTTATTTATTATGATGATGGAAGCTCCGACACTATACCAACAACAGAAGCAGAAAAGTTAAGGATTATACCTCCACCTCCGGCTATGGTCGCCTTGGATGCTGATAAAGTTTTTACCAAAGTAGAGGTTGAGGCTTCTTTCCCCGGTGGCGATATGGCGTGGGTACGATATATGAAAAAAGTAGTTGAAACTAATATTAATGAATTAACAAAAGAAAATAAATCAGGTACTTGCAGAGTAAGATTTATTGTTCATGAAGATGGAAGTATAAGTCACGCTGAGGCGTTAACAATGAAAGGGACAAAGCTTGCAGAGATAGCAGTAAATGCTGTAAATAAAGGTCCTATATGGATTCCTGCAAAACAAAACGATCGTGTAGTGGCAGCTTACAGGGAGCAGCCTATTACTTTTACAATTCAGGATCAATAAAAACCCTTAATAAACTTTGGAAAGTTTTTAACTTTCCAAAGTTTATTAAAAGATCAATTTGTTTCCGCCCAGATCAATAACTAATTCTTTTTTCTCACTATTCTCCACCCTGCCGATAATTTGAGCATCAATATTAAATCTCTTTGCTTCATCGATTATTGATGAAGCAAAGTTTTCATCGGTATAAATTTCCATACGGCATCCCATGTTAAATACCTGGTACATTTCTTTGTCATCACTTCCGCTGTCTTCCTGTATCAATTTAAATATCACCGGAGGTTCAAACAAATTATCTTTTATAACTTTTACATTTTCAGGTATGTATTTTAAGCATTTTGTTTGTCCGCCACCGCTGCAATGTATTAACCCATGAATCTTATCAAAATTCTTTTCCAACAGATTTTTTATAAGAGGTGCGTAGCTACGGGTAGGACTTAAAAGCATTTGGCCAACGGTAGTATTATCAGCATTGTGAGATGGCAAAGCCCCCTCTATGGGAGGGGGTTTGGGGGAGGCCGAAAGTGTATGCCTTCCTATGTAAACAACATCATCGCTAAGTGAATTATCATAACTCTCCCTGAAATTTTCTGCATAAAACTTACTTAACAAATCATGCCTTGCAGAGGTAAGTCCATTACTACCAATTCCGCTTTTATACTGTGTTTCATAGGTTGATTGTCCATAACTTGCAAGACCAACAATTACATTTCCTGCTTTTATTTTTTCATTGGAAATGATTTTGCTTTTTGGCCAGCGTGCAGTCATAGTTCCGTTTACGGCAATCGTTCTTACTACATCGCCAACATCTGCCGTTTCTCCCCCGAGGTAATGAATATTGATACCAAAGGTTTTCATCTTGTCAAAAAATTCCTGTGTACCATTGATAATTTGTTCCAATATTTCACCCGGGATAAGATTTTTATTCCGGTCAATGGTTGAATTAAAAATAATATTATCATATATGCCAACGCATAGCATGTCATCAAGATTCATTACGATGGCATCCTGTGCAATCCCTTTCCATACAGAAATATCTCCCGTTTCTTTCCAATATAAATAAGCTAGAATACTTTTAGTGCCTGCTCCGTCGGCATGCATTACGTTAACAAAATCTTTATCTCCTGCTAAATGATCCTGATAAATTTTGCAGAAAGCCTTTGGAAATAACCCTTGATCTAAATTTTTGGTTGCAGCATGAACTTCTTCTTTTTGGGCAGATACCCCACGCTTTGTATATAAAGACATCCTGTTTTTTTGATAATTGTAAAAGTAATGTTCAATGCTCAATTATCAATTTTCAACTATCAATTAACTAAATTAGTTTTGCACCTCTTTTATATGCAGGTACATCGGGATATAAATAATTTGCCTTTTTTTAAAAATGCGGTAATAACCATAGGCACTTATGATGGGGTACATACGGGGCATTTACAAATTATAAAGCAAATTAAAGAAGAGGCAAAGAAAATAAATGGGGAAAGTGTTATTATCACTTTTGATCCGCATCCCCGGATGGTTATTACTCAAGATACATCTGGAATAAGACTCCTAAATACTTTAGAAGAAAAAATAGCCTTGTTGGAGGAAAATGGTATTGATCATTTAGCTATCGTTCCTTTCACAAAAGCGTTTTCTGAACAAACAGCTGAAAAATATATATTAGATTTTTTGGTTGATAAATTTCATCCACATACTATAGTTATTGGATATGACCATCATTTTGGGAATGAAAGAAAAGGGAATTATAAATTACTGGAAAATTATGCGACAGAATATAATTTTAAAGTGAAAGAGATTCCAAAACATGTTTTAAACGAAGTAACGATCAGTTCTACAAAAATTCGTGATGCTATTCTAAATTCCGACATTGAAACCGCTAATAAATACTTGGGCTATGAGTATTTTTTTGAAGGAAAGGTTGTTGAAGGTGATAAGATTGGAAGAACTATAGGATACCCAACGGCGAATCTTGAGATTACTGATAATACTAAACTAACACCTGGTAATGGAATTTATGCGGTGACTGTGATGGTGGATTATGAAGGATTAGGGGCTAATACTCAAAAAATGTTTCACAATCAAGAATTAATGAAAGGAATGATGAGTATTGGCACCCGGCCTACTGTTAGCAAAAGCAAAAGAACCATAGAAGTTAATATTTTTGATTTTGATAAAGATATTTATGGTCAAGTTGTACGAGTGTTTGTAAAAAAGTATCTTAGAGAAGAAAGAAAGTTTTCCGGTCTGGAAGAATTAAAAGATGCGATTGCAAAAGATAAAATTGAAGCATTGAAATATGTCTAACGTTAATTTTTGATAATTATAACTTCCAGAACTTAATTATAACATACTTGTGTTCACTCCTTATCCCCTTATATCTTTGAATCCCCAATATCCTGGTTTAAAAAGACTATGTATGATTTATAATTTTTACTGCTAACTCTTTCATGAGTGAAGCATCATTAATACTACTGCTATTTACACCGAGACTTTTTAAATTGTATTCATGCAATAATATCAGCGTTTGCTCAACACCCGAATAAGAATAATTTAAAACAGTTTCCAACGCTTGTCGTGCTGCATAAGGATTATTGTAAAACATTGGCTTTAATGCTTTTTCTGTTTTATCCGATATTTGAAAAACGCTAAGCACTTTGCTAAAATGATTGTATAAAGCGGGTAACAACATTTGTATTGGTGCTGCTTTAGGATTCCCTTCAAAATATTGTATAATAGTAATTGCTTTAGCAAGATTTTTATTGCTTAATGCCTCCTGCAATTCAAAAACATTATATTCTTTGCTGATGCCAACATATTTCTCAATATCATCTTCGTTAATATTTTTTCTCTCATCAAGATTCATAGAAACTTTCTCAAACTCATTAGCAATACGGTTAAGATCATTCCCAATATGATTTACCAATAATGAAAGTGCCCGTGGGGTAATAGTATATCCATGTGATTGCACAAAATCATTTGTCCAACCGGGTAATTGATTATCGTATAATTTTTTGGATGATAAAATTTCACCATGCTGTTTTAACAGCTTAGCTAATTTACTTCTGCCATCGATTGTTTTTCCTTTGTATGATACAACAAGAAGGGTGGACGCAAGAGGATTTGTAATGTAGTTTTCCAGTTTATCTATTTCTTTCATTTGCTGGGCTTCTTTTAAAAGAACAACCTGCCTGGTAGAAAACATCGGGTAACGGCTGCATGCGTTAACTACTTCTGCCCAATTAGCATCTTTGCCATAAAACACACTTAGATTGAATGCCGCATCTGATTCAGAAAGAATACTATGTTCAGCATAATCCATAACCGTATCAATATAAAACTCCTCTTCACCTTCCAGCCAATAAAAGGGTTTAAAAGAATTTTTCTTCCAACTGCTCAATATTTTTTCAGCACTCATATTATTTCAAAGATATATTAATGCCACAACCTTATTTTAACACTATGTTTTGGTTTTTAATTGGATGGGTTGGATAAAATACTGAGTTTTGCGGACACGGCTTTGAAAATCTTAGTTATTTAATTCACTACTAAAAAATCTATTATGAGTTTTGAAAATTTTCCGGAAGGAACAGAACAAAAACAAACCGTAATTCAGAAAAAAAATAATACCACGCCAATATTGGTAGGTGGATTATTAGTGGCATTACTTGCCACCTGGGGTTACATTATATGGGACAAAAATCAAACGAACCAAAAAACGCAAACCTTAACAACACAAATTACAACAAGTGATTCCTCTAAAAATGAGTTACAAAGTGAATTGAATGATGCCACGATGCGATTGGATATGCTTAAAACTACTAATTCGAGAGCTGATAGTCTTATTAAAACAAAAGATAAAGACATTGAAGGCCTTAAAGTAAAGATTCAAACTATCTTAAATAATAAAAATGCCACAGCCTCAGAATTAGCCGATGCAAGAAGAATGATATCTCAATTAAAAAGTAATATAGATTCGTATACCGCTGAAATTGAAAAATTGCAGGGCGAAAAGATTAAGCTTACGGAAGAAAAAAGAGTTGTTACTGAAGAGCGGGATATTGTTACAAAGGATTATGACTCTGCGAAAACTGTAATAAAAGATAAAGAGGATGTGATAGACGTAGGATCAACCTTGCAGGCTTTCAATTTTAAAATTATTGGAGTACAGGAAAGAAAGAATAAAGAAAAAGAAACAACTACCGCGAAAAGAGTTGATAAATTAAGAATAAGTTTCGATCTTGAAAACAGGATAGCAACCAGTGGGTCTAAAGATGTTTTTGTAAGCATAACAGCCCCTGATGGAACACCTGTTGCTGTTGAAGCATTAGGTTCTGGAAAATTTGTAACACGTGAAGGGATTGAAAGATTATTTACCAAAAAAGTGCAGGTAAATTATAATCAAGGCGAAAAGCAAACTGTAACGGTAGAATGGAAGCAGAACAGTGATTTTCAAACGGGTAATTATAAAATTGAAGTTTACAATAACGGTTTTAAAGTTGGCGAAGGAGTACGCAACTTTAAAAAAGGCGGATTATTTGGTTAAAATAAGATATAGATGTTAATAACAAGGGCTTGCATTTCGCAGGCCTTTTTTTATAATTCAAAGAGGTAAACAAAAATTAATCCTCTGCTGTGGTGCCTGCCCCAAAATATTCCCTGTTCATTCTGGCGATATTGGAAACTGAAATTCCTTTAGGACACACAGCCTCACATTCATAAATATTAGTGCAGTTGCCAAAGCCTTCTTTATCCATTTGGGCCACCATATTTAATACCCGTGTTTTTCTTTCAGGATTACCTTGTGGCAAGAGTGCAAGCTGGGAAACTTTAGCGCTAACAAACAACATGGCAGCACCATTAGGACAAGCCGCTACGCATGCACCACAACCTATACAGGATGCAGCAAAAAATGATTCATCTGCTTTTTGTTTTTCTATCGGCATGGCATTGGCATCTACCGCATTACCTGTATTTACAGAAACATAACCGCCAGCTTGTATAATTCTATCAAAGGCCTTTCTATCAACAATTAAATCTTTAATTACTGGAAATGCCACAGAACGCCATGGTTCAACAACAATGGTATCTCCATCTTTAAATGCACGCATGTGTAACTGGCAAACAGTATTTTTTTCCCATGGACCATGTGCCTTTCCATTAACATACATGCTACATGATCCACAAATTCCTTCCCGGCAATCATGATCAAATGCAATAGGGTCTTTACCCTCGATTATTAATTTTTCATTTAATACGTCAAACATTTCTAAAAAAGACATCTCTGAAGAAATATCAGCAACTTTAAATGTCTCAAAATTTCCTTTCGTTGAAGAATTTCTTTGTCGCCACACTTTTAATTCAAGATTCATTTTGTAATGTTCCATAATAATCAATTTGGCTATTTATCAATTTGACGATTTGACAATAAGTTGCTGTTTACTTGTTGAAATTATTTTTGTAATTATTTTGTCGATAGCGTGTAAATCATTCAATAATTTTTCGCAATCAGGATAGTTCTGTGAATGCTGGCAAAGGATCAACCAATAGCGGGTTTCCTCAATTTCTTTTGCAGCAATTTTAAATTTATGAATAAAATCAATTTTACTTTCTGCATTTTGTGCTTCATGAACATTTGCACCTATTGATGTTGCTGATCTTAATAATTGTTTTGCAATAACATATTTTCTATTTTTTTCTAATAGCTCAACATATTCAATTATGGCTAATGAAAATTCAATAGTTTTCTTAACGATAATATTTTCATTTACTTCTAATCTCATTTCAATTCATTATCAAATTGTCGAATTGTCATATTATCTAATTATTTATAACTTCTCTGACTTGGTTTAACCACATCAAAATGCAGTTTCTCTTTGTGTAATTCCTCTTCTCCCTTAGCGTTAAATTCCCATGCAGCAACATAACTATAACTTGAGTCATTCCGTTTTGCTTCACCTTCTTCGGTTTGCATCTCTTCTCTAAAATGGCCTCCACAACTTTCATTTCGATTTAAAGCATCCATGCACATCAATTCTCCTAATTCAATAAAATCTGCCACACGGCCAGCTTTATCCAGTTCAATATTCATTTCGTTTATTTCACCTGGTATTTTAACGTCACTCCAGAATTCAGTCTTTAATTGCTTAATCTCTTCAATTGCGGAGCGCAAACCTTCTTCATTACGGGCCATTCCACATTTGTCCCACATAATTTTTCCTAAGCGTTTATGAAAACTTTCTACAGTCTTGGTACCCTTAATATTAATTAATTTTTCAATTCTTTCTCTTACTTCATTCTCTGTTTGCTCAAAAGCAGGATGCGTTAATGGGATAGCAGGAGTTTTAATATCATCAGAAAGATAATTTCCTAAGGTGTAAGGAATTACAAAATATCCATCTGCTAAACCCTGCATAAGTGCAGATGCCCCCAACCTGTTGGCACCATGATCGCTGAAGTTAGCTTCACCTAAAGCATATAATCCGGGAACCGTTGTCATGAGTTCATAATCAACCCATAAACCTCCCATAACATAATGGACAGCAGGGTAAATTCTCATGGGAATTACGTAAGGATTTTCTCCTGTAATCTTTTGATACATGTCGAAAAGGTTCCCATATTTTTCTGCAACAACTTCCTTTCCTAGTTTATAGATTGTTTCATCCTCGGTTGCTAAGCCCTTTTTGCCAATTTCAATTAAACCATAACGCTTAATGGCATCGGTAAAATCCAAGTAAACAGCAAGTTTTGTAGTTCCTACGCCATAGCCTTCATCACATCTTTCCTTTGCAGCCCTGGATGCAACATCTCTGGGTACCAAATTTCCGAAAGCAGGGTATCTTCTCTCTAAATAATAATCTCTTTCCTCTTCAGGAATATCAGTTGCTTTTCTATTATCACCTTTCTGTTTTGGTACCCAAATTCTTCCATCATTGCGTAAGCTTTCACTCATTAAGGTAAGTTTACTCTGATAATCACCACTAACCGGTATACAAGTTGGATGAATTTGCGTGAAACATGGATTACCAAAATAGGCCCCTTTTTTATGCGCCTTCCATGCAGCCGTAACATTACTTCCCATAGCATTGGTACTTAAATAAAATACATTTCCATAACCACCCGAACATAATAATACTGCATGAC
>MWVX01000475.1_pt1 | contig 12704 bp, 6 predicted proteins | sample 1047311 | NCBI WGS metagenome assembly MWVX01 (sample SAMN06349984, study PRJNA376086) | soil metagenome | isolation source: MtG-4 sample Antarctic (ecotone) soil | place: Antarctica | collected 2015-01-13 | reverse complement strand
AAAGATAAAACTATAATTTACTTGAACAATTCCTGGAAAACACGTTTTGTTTCACTTGCTGGTTCAATGCCAAGTTCGGTTTTCAGCAACTTTTGTAATTTTTCAAATTGTTCTTTGACGGCGGAGCGTTTGCCTTGTGCGGCATAAACACGCATGATGAGGGCGTGAATATCTTCCCGGAAAGGATCATCGCGCAAAATTTCCGATGTTAAATTTAAAGTTTCTACCCAATTTTTTTCCTTAAAAGTGAATTTTGCCATTGATTTCAAAATACGCGAATGTTGCTCGCGGAAATAACTGCGTAATTCCTCAGCCCAATCTTCATAAATACCCGCCATAAAATCGCCCCGATAAAGCCGGTGCGCGGCTTGGACATTTGTCCAGACACTTTCTTTGTCTTGATTACGGTGCGCTTTTTCGGCTTCGGCAATATAATAACTAAACTCTTCAGTGTCAATTGAATAGGAAAGTTCAGGATTAAGTTGATAGGCGCCCTCACGGAACATCAAAAAGTTTTGTTTGAACGGCTGACGGCTGTTAAGAGCTTTGCGGATCAGCGAAATTGTCGGGTGAAAATTCTTTTCAATCACCTTGAGCTCTGCGTCTCCCCAAAAAGCGTCAATCAGCGTATCCTTCTCAACCCGGCGGTGTCGACTCGTGGTGATAAAGCAAAAAATATCGCGGGCGCGCCTCGTCGTCCAAGCATCGGTTGCAAATGGCTTTGAGGGATCACGATAAATTTCCACGTGACCGAGCAGTTTGAGAGTCAAATCAACTACTGGAGCATTTGAGTGTGGAGAATCGAGAACTGAAATTGTTTTGATTTTTGATTCTCGACTTTCTGTTATAGTTTCTGCCTTTGGACTCTCTGCGTTCGACTCGCAACTTTTTTCAATACTTTCGCGCAAATCGAGCGGTAGTTTTTCACGGATTTCCTCATCGGAAAACAAAGCGGGATTTTTTTTGACTTCCTCACGCAGCCAATATTCGTAATCAAAGCGCGCAGCCAGATCTAAAGCTCTTTGAACGTGCATTAGCATTTCTTTGCGCTCGCCGGTCGAAAACAGCGCCAGTGCCAGAACAAGCGCTGTTGAAGCTTCGTAGTAATAAAGATTTTGACCGTGAAAAAAAGCGCGAATTTCTTCAAGCTCGGCTGTTACACCGTCAACCTCCATTTGTTCCAGTCGAACGCGGCACAAGTTTAAGCGAACAATTTGCCAGCCAATTTCATTTTTATTTTTCTGCCGAATTTCAAGCAGATTTTCGAGCAAACTTCGCGCTTTTCCCATGTCACCGCGCAGCATTGCAAGAGCCGCCAACTCTTCGTCTAACTCACGATCAATCGGGTTAATGCCGGATTCCTCATAAGATTTTCGCGCCCGTTCGTAATATTCATCGGCGTGTGCAAAATCTTTTTTGTCACGATAAAAATTCGCGTAACATTCGAAAATTTCGCCGCGCAACGCATTCAAATTATACAGCTGACAAAGTTCCAGGGCTTTTCCCAGATGCGTTTCGGTCTCTTGAAATTCACCGCGGTAAAGATGCAGCCGTGCGACGTTCAAATGTCCGATTGCCTCTTGCGGCAACTGTGCTTCGGGTTTGTCCGCCCGAAATATTCGGTTAAACCACCGCAGACCTTCGCCGAAATCACCGCGCAAACCCGGCGGTAATGCCAAATTATGCGTAATTAAGCGGATATACCGTTCGTTCGCGTGTTTTTCAGCAAGTTCGAGTGCCAGGCGAAATTGTTGTTCCGCTTCAGTCCACGCCCCGCCCGCGATAAGGCATAACCCGCGCGTATTCCCGCATTTCATTCGTACCTCTGAATCTTCCGCGGCTAAAATTTCTGCTTTTTTAAGAAAATTCAATGCTTCGGCGTTATTGCCTTTTCGCCGCGCGATGCTAGCTAGTGAGTGTAGGGCTTCGGCTTCACCTTCAGTATCGGCAGACTGGTGGAGAAGATTAACCGTGCGATGCAGTAAACACGAAGCTTTTTCGTCGTCACCCTGCAGCCTTGCAACTTCAGCCCAATACAAAAGAGTGCGCGGAAATTCATTAAGAAAGACATCTGGAATTTTCTCGGCAAAAGTTCCGAGCGCGGTAATCGCACCGCTGGCTATCCATTCACTGCCACGTTCGGCAATCGTTTGCGCTGCCCGCTGGTAATTTTCCGCTTCAAGCAGATACGGCAGAGCTTTTTCCCAATGCTGTCCGGCAAGAAAAAATTCGGCGATACGAACCAGCTCCTTGGCAATTCCGGTGCGTCCGAGTTCTGTTCTGAGCCGTCTTGCGAGAAAATCATGAAAAAGCGGATGAAGCCGATACTCTTCGCTAATACGGTCGCCCGCAACTGTCAAAAAAACATTTCTTTGAACGAGGGTCGGCAGAACTGCTGCGCATCTCATGTCCGGGAAAAGACGGCTGCAAACATCAAGCGGCAGAGAATTTAGTAGACTCAAATGAAGAAGCAGTTTTTGCGTTTCTTCCGGTTCACCCGAAAAAACTTCTTCGGCAAAATAATCAAAAATGTCTTTTTCAGACTGCTTGAGCATCTCGCGTAAATTCGGTGGTTTGAAGGTGCCGGTGTGCGAATCGAGTTCTTGTTCTGTAATTTGCCGAACAAGCTGCAAAGCGGTAATCCAACCGTTGGTGCGAGCACGATACTCGACAATTTCTTCGGTGTTGAGTTCCAAGTTTAATGTTGTGCGAAAAAGTTCGCGCACTTCGTTGTCGGTAAAAAGCAAATCTTCGCGGCGAATTATCAGCGCCGTGGATTTAGAACGCAGACGCATAATCGCGAGCGGCGGCAAATCGCGTGTCGTAATTATCAAATGCAGCATATCGGATGAATACTGCAAGAGACGGTCAACCATACGGTGAACAATTGTTTCGCGTCCAATGTGGTGATAATCGTCAAGAATTAAAATAAAAGGCTGTTCAATATTTTCGAGAATTTCGTTGAGCAGCAAATCAACGGCGCGTTCCGGGTGAGCCAGCAAATCATCGGTTGCTTCGTTTAAATAAGGCAGAAAAGTTTCACCAAAATTTTTGGAAAATTGCTTGATGCCGTGACAGATGTAACCCAGGAAAACGAATGGATCGGCGTCTGTGTGGTCAAGTTGATACCAGACGGTTTGGCGCGGTTGTTGATGAAGAAATTCCGCGACTAATGTCGTTTTTCCGCAACCGGCATCAGCCATCACCAATGTTACTGGCAAATCGAGGTTAGCTTGCAATTTTTGGGTCAAGCGCGGACGGGGTAAAATTTCCGGCACATGACGCGGCGGCAAAAGTTTAGTCCGCAGAAAAAAGTTCGCTCTGTCCATCAACCTTCCCAACAAAATATCTTTCGTTTCTGTGTGTTCGGCGATTTAGTATCAATAATTTTCTTGACTGTATCGTGTTTATGAATTTTAACAAATAAATTATTGGCTCTGCAAAACCTTTTATTCAACAGCCCTTTCCTCAGCAATCTGTTTTAATTTGCCAATTCTGCCGTAAGCCAATTTATGGGCTGCCTGTGCCGCTTTTAAGCCTAACCCATAGTGGGCAAAAAGTTCGGTTGTTTCTTCCAGATTAAAAGCCAATAATTTTTCGTCCATCACACCTAAAATTTGTTTTGAACGAAGTCGCCAGAGCGGAAATGGCGGTGCAGTCCGGGCAACAAGAAGCAATTGAACGCCTTGAGGCCGCAGAGACAACAAGGCGTTAAAAAATTCGGGGAACCACTCGGCATCAAAAACTGAGTGTAAATCGTCTATCACGATAAGAAGAGGCTTTTCAGTTTCGAGCGCGGCGAATTGTGCGGCTAAAGATTCAGTAATCGATAAACTATTGGTTTCGTCCTTTTGTTCTATACCGAAAACTTCCGACGGCTTGCAATCAAGCTTGGATTGCCGCAAACTTTCGGCGAAATAACTCCGAAAAACTTTCCAGTCAGAGTCACTCGTCTCGGCTTTATACCAGGCAACGTTACGACCAAACTGTCGCGCAAAATCTGCTGCCAGCGTAGTTTTGCCTGTCCCGGCGCGTCCCGTTATGAGCGTTGCCGAAAATTGCTCCAGAGATTTTTCCAAATGCATGTTGAGTCGCTGGCGCTTGATTTCAGCTGAATTTTGCGGTATGCACATTTTATCAGCAAACAGTTTTATCGAATCGTTTGGGGTTTTGATTGTGGGTGTTGGGTAAACGTATTCAAAGCTACTACTCGTTTCACACCATTCGCTTAAATCATATGTGCCGAAAGTCATCATGGATTTTACTGTACGACAGCAGACTTGAGTAAAACTTGAATTTTGAGCCGGTGAATCTTGTCGCTTCCGGCGAAGTGTGTTAAAAACTTAAAAACATCTACCGAAGACGCACCAAATAAACAGTTGAATGGTCGCTTCCGTAAAATTTATGCAGAAGGCAAAACACAAACGTTTTTTTTTAATTGTTCATTTAACTGTTATTTGTGTAGTGCTTTTATTCGCAGCGTTGATTTCAGCCTGCTCGATTCCGAACGAAAATGAATTATATTTCGGAAAAACAACGCCGCCGCTGAAAGATGTTTTGCGCTATGTTTCGGGTCCAGAACCTGAATCACTCGATCCACAAGTTGGAACGGGACAAGTCGAGCAACGAATTTATCTGGCATTATTTGAAGGATTGGTCGAGTATGACCCGCAAACGCTCGAACCAATTCCGGCAGTTGCCGAGCGTTGGGAAACGAATGCCGATTCCACCGAATTTATCTTTCATCTGCGCCGCGATGCAAAGTGGTCAAACGGCGAGCCGATCACGGCGCTGGATTTTGTTTATACGATGCGACGGGGACTCGATCCAAAACTGGCATCACGGGCTGCCGGACAAGCCTTTTACATCAAAAACGCCAAAGCTTTTAATGAAGGCGCGTTATTCGTGCAGGACGCGTCGAGCGGCGAATTTTTATTTGATAAAGATGCGGCTACACAACTTCACTTAACTGTGCCGGGCAGCGAAAAAGAAAAAGCCGTGCTACTAAAAGCAAAACCCCAGCTGCAAGCGTTGATTGAAGGAAAAAATCTCGTTCCGGTCAAAGCCGAAGACATTGGCGTGGAAGCGATTAATGATTACACGGTTCGCATCATTTTGACGCAACCTGTTCCTTTTTTCGTCAAGATTCTGCCGCATAATTTCTTTCGTTTTGTTCCTCAAAAAGCCATTGAGCAATTTGGTAAAAAATGGACGCAGCCGGGAAATATCGTATCGAGCGGAGCTTTTCGTTTAAAAGAATGGAATCCGTATGATGAAATCTCGGTTGAAAAAAATTTGAATTATTGGGACGCGGGAAACGTGAGATTGGAAGAGATTTATTTTTATCCGGTGGAGGAGCAGGCGACGGTAATGAATCTTTATAACGCAGGAGCGGTTGACGCAACTTATAATCGTTCCGTACCACGCTCTTGGCTTTTTATGATGCAGGAAAAACGTGATTATCAAGACGCATTTGAAGCATCAGTTGAGTACTACATTATAAACACCACTAAGCCGCCGATGAATGATGTGCGTGTGCGTCGCGCTTTCGCGCTGGCGATTGACAAAAAAATTTTAACCGCGCAACGCCGCAACTCGAAGCCTCTGTCATCGCTGATTCCGCCGGGTATTTTTTTTGGTTATCCGTCGCCCGCGCCGGCGGAGTTTAATCCAGAACTCGCTAAAAAATTACTTGCCCAAGCCGGCTACGCAGACGCAGACGGCAATTATGACGCCGACAGATTTCCGCTTGAAGAAGTTGCCATTACTTACAACACCAGTGACGGTAATCGCTTTTTCGCGGAAATTATTCAATCACAATGGAAACAAAATCTGGGCTTGACTGTGACGCTCAAAAATATGGAAACTAAAACCTTTATTAGTTTGACCACAAAACTTGAGTATAAAGGTTTTGCTCGGTTTGGTTACGCTGCTGATTATATTGACCCGTATAGTCTTTTAGGAGTTTTTGCCACTGCCGAAGGCGACAATGGAACCGGCTGGGCAAACGAACAGTATGCCAAGTTACTCGATACGGCGAATCAAACGCTTGAGGCGAGTGAGCGAAACCGACTTTTGTCGGAAGCAGAAAATCTATTGATGAGCGAGCAGCCGATCATTCCGCTCACGACAACATCGACAAATTGGCTCAAAAAACCATATGTTAAGGGAATGTATCCGAATGCTTTGACTTTACACGCCTGGAAATTCGTGTATTTAGAGCGCGATCAAACAAAGTGGTAAATCAAGACTTTAAAACTCAAACTTCACATCTACTAAGAACACAAATTTTGAAAAAAGAAAAAACCACAAATTTCAAAAGTCTTGTGGTTTTAAAAGTTCACTGCGTTAGAAAATAGTCTTACTGAATTGCCAAATGATTTAACTTATTCATTGCTTGAGCCAGTTCAATGCGTGTCAGTGGGCGACTCGGCGCAAAATTTGTGCCATCGGTTGAAAGCAAATTTTGTTGTAGCGCAACAGCAACATAACCCCGCCATTCGACGGGAATTTGCATCGCGTCCGTAACGGTTAATGGCGTTGACGCAGCCAGCGACTGTAAATTCGCCGCTTTAACCAGTGCTACCGCCGCAACAAGTCTCGTGGTAGATTCGTCAGGACGAAACACGCCGCCAATCGAAGCATCAAAAAAGAGTTTCTCGCTTGGAAATTTTTGTGCACTCTCTACTGCTTGTCGCGTTGTTAAGTCACGAACATCACTAAAAAGCGGAGTTGACGCAACATATTGTGGAACGCGACCGCCGCGAACAAGCGTCTGTGCCAATTCACCGCGCGAAACCCATAACGTGGGGCGGAAGCGCTTTCCGATTGGTAACATTACAAATGAGCGCAAACTATCTTTGACTGCCATTTGCATTTGCGGCGAGAGATTTGAGACGTCGCTCAAGGGCGCAAATTCGACGCGCGTCGTTTCAACTGCGCCAAAAAATTCTTGATTTGTACCGATGCCACCTGTGTGACTAACAGAGGTCTTCCAAACTCCTGAAGAAGGTGCGCTAATCGATACTTTTTCACGCCGTCCGGTTATTCCAGGCAAATTCAAATAATTTGATTCACCGCGCAAAATGCCCCCAGCATCAAAGAGCTTCAAAGCCAAGTCATTTGGAGTAAGCAAACCGCCCCAAGCCAAATGAACAGTCGTTTGAACGGCATCGCTCGGAACGCTAATGTTGATTTCCGATTGCGCACTAGCAGCGTTCAAACCGTTAAAATAAGTAGTTGGATCGGTAATAAATTTTACTTGTTTCTGGTCTAAGGAAGCTCGAAAAAGTCCAAATCGTCGCACGGGAAATGCAGACTCCAAGACCGCTGCGTGAACATTTAATATTCCCGCACCGACTTCGTGTAAATAAAACGGCGGCAGAGGTGTTGCCGTTCGTTGCAAAATATCTTTAATTTGTTCCGGATTCAAATTTGGATTTGCTTCAAGCATCAAGGCGATAGCTCCGGCAACTTGTGGTGCGGAAAAGGACGTTCCGCTGGCAGTCGTGTAAAAAGGTATTTCGCCAGGGGTCAGACGGCTGGCGTCTGCTCCGGCTGCGACGCCTAGAACTCCGGTTTGCGAACTTGAACTGCGAAGACTAGCAACGTTTACGCCCGGGGAGACAAGCGATGGGCTAAACTGCCGATTTCCAAAAATGCCCCGCGAGGAAAAACTTGCTAATCGACCTTTTTCATCGGATGCACCGACACTAACCACCCACGGCGCGGCAGCGTAGGGATTTAGTGTCGCATTGCCCGAGCCAGTATTTCCTGCTGAAAAAACAACATTAATTCCGTTTTCCGTCAACATCTTGGTGGCGACATTTACCGGATCGTTATAATCAAATATTGTGTTTGCTGAAAAACTACAATTAACAACGCGCACGTTGTAAGCTGAACCGCGCTCAAGTAAGTAATCAAAGCCCGACAACACGTGTGTTAAGTTTGCATCCCCGGCGCTTAAACCAAGAATTTTTGCTCCCGGAGCAACGCCGCTATATTTTCCGCCCGAAGCGGCACCGCTGGCGGCAACTATTCCGGCGACAAAAGTTCCGTGTCCGCTTAGAGGATCGGTGTTGGTGACATTTTCAATCGATGCGGGATAAAGAAAACCAACACCTGCACTCTGCGTGTCGGCAAGACGAACATTTTGCACAACCTGACCGGCGAGGTCGTTATGTTGCCCATTAACGCCCGTATCCAAAACGGCAACGGTAACGTTGCGTCCTGTAATTGGCAAGTTGCGATTATGCGTCTGCAATTCGCGGTCAGGTGCAACCCGCGTTATTCCGGTAGAATTAAAAAAAGGATCTGAATTAAAACTCAGCGAACGATTGCCAAAAATAGAACGAACACCGGATAAATGCGAAACCGCGATTAACTGGTCGCGACTTGCCGTAATGGAGATAAACGGTAAACGTCGAAATCGCGTGCCTCCGACAATACCAATTTGTCTTAACCGTGATAAATCAATTTCGGTTGGGTAGTAGTGAAAGACGATAACGGCGTTAATATTACTATCATCAGTTATTTCATTAAGTTTTATTAGGAGTTCCGGATCAACACTTTGAAAACCGATAGTTGGATTATACCCATTATCGGCGCCGGTCAAGGTAATACCGTCAGCCCCCGTCAATGTAATGCCGTCTGCTCCAGTAAGTGTAATCCCATCGGCACCGGTTAAAGTAATTCCGGTTGGCGAAGCAATATTAGAAATTGTTCCATCGGCGCCAGTCAGAGTAATCCCATCCGCCCCCGTTAATGTGATACCATCCGCCCCCGTTAAAGTAATTCCGTCAGCACCAGTTAAAGTGATTCCGTTTGAGCTAATTTGTTCGTAACCGTCGGCACCGGTTAAAGTAATTCCGTCAGCACCAGTTAAAGTGATTCCGTTGGGGCGGCGGACAACAACTGAATCAGCTTGTCGAGTTACACCGTCGGCACCGGTTAAGGTGATTCCGTCAGCGCCAGTAAGCGTTATGCCGTCGGCTCCAGTCAGTGTAATTCCGTCAGCGCCGGTTAAAGTTATTCCATTTGTCCCCGTATAAGTAGAATTATCAGCGCCGGTCAGAGTTATTCCATCAGCACCGGTCAAGGTAATTCCGTCAGCGCCGGTTAAAGTTATTCCGTTTGCTTTGTAGCCCAGAAAATTATCGGCACCGGTCAAGGTAATTCCGTCAGCGCCGGTTAAAGTTATTCCATCCGCCCCGGTGAGGGTAATTCCATTTGTTTTTGAAACAAGAATTCCAGCGTAGGTTGAATTAAAACCTAACATTAAAAGCAACAATACACAGACAATTGTTCGGCAAGAATGCATAAATTTATCTGACCTCTAGTTTTTAAGCAGCAACTTACTTTTATAAACGAAAATGATAAAAAAAATCACTGTAATATCTAGCTTAATGCAATTATATTTCCAGCAAAAATATAATTATTTTAACACTTCTACAGCATTACTTGCAAGGCGGGAGATAAAGATCTTGTTTGTTATCATTCTGCTGTCGCTTTACCGCTTCATATTGGAGTGGCAAGACAAAGACAGATTTCATAAGGCGATGGGATAGATAAGTGCTGAAACACTCACCTATCTATTAACATCAGCCTTTAACTTGGAGAAAAAGAAGGTGCAGAATCAGAATACGACGACAAAATACAAAATAAAGTTCTGTTCCCGTTGGGGCAGGGATTGGAAAGAAAATGATTTTTCAGTTAAAGAACGTTTTACAATTTTTTCTAACTATAAAACTTCATAAAGGAAAAAAACTTTGGCTAATTACAGAGGCAGATAGGAGTTCCTCACCTGTTTTGCTTCCGAGTGAGTAAAGGTGTGAGTAAAAGAAAAGACATCTTTTTACATGTCTTAAACTACTGAGTCTATTGGAGCCGGTGAACGGATTTGAACCGCCGACCTGATGATTACAAATCAACTGCTCTACCAACTGAGCTACACCGGCTGAGGATTACTTCGACAAAGCAATCGCAAGCTAAAAATACTACAAAATCATTTTATTTTGTGCAAGCTGGCAGGCGAAAAAACGAAAATTTAAGTGGTGTTTTTATTTGCTTAGAGGAATCGTTTCCGGTTTGGTTAAAACGGTTTCTTGCAGAATCCGTCGTTTTTTGTTTTCCGCAAAAAAATATTTAAAGTAACCGAACATTGACCAACAAGCGGTAACGACAGCAATCCACAGGGCGCCGCGCCCGACCAGGTAACCAAAAACGCGCCAGTCGTCGGTGTTAAGCGTGAAGTTTGAGAGATGTGTGAAAGCTGTCTGAACTTCCGCCACTTCCCAAAAACGAAACGAGGGCAAAACCCAGCCGAAATTTGAAACCGGCGGATTGCCGTTTGCGCCGGCGACCAATAAAGCGACGATCGCCGTACACTGCGCCCACATTTTTACTTTTCCGACTTTCTGCGCGGAAATAACGATGCCTTCGGTTGCCGCGATTGAGCGCAAACCGGTAATAATAAATTCTCTACCCAAAATCACGACTACCGCCCAAGCCGGTGCCAGATGTTTTTCAACCAGAACGATTAAAGCGGCAGAGACGAGCAGTTTATCGGCAATCGGGTCAAGCAGCGCGCCTATTCTGGAAACTTGTTGGCGACTGCGCGCCAGATGTCCGTCCAAAATATCGGTCAAAGATGCGGCAAGAAAAATTGCAATCGCCATTGCGTAACTACTAATTCCAAACCATTCTTCGGCAAACGGTGTGAGCAGAACTACAACCAGCAGCGGGACGATTATAATACGCGCCAATGTTAGATAATTCGGTAGATTCACAATGTTAATCGCCCCCGAGCAACTGATTTTGTTCCGCTTCAAGTTTAGGTTTGTATTGTAAATTGTGTCAAGAAACGTGTGAAATCTTGTAATGTGGATTTAAAGTAAAAAAAAGGCGAAAGAGCAAAACTCATCGCCTTTTTTATCAAAATTTGTAAATTGCCGTCTACGGCTGCATAAAACCGAGATTTGTGTTTGGAAAGTTTGCAAGATTTGGAAAAACAGTAGTCATATCGGCTTCGGGCAAACCGTACCAACGCGCCAGAGTTGCCGCATATTGTTCGACAGATGTTGTCGGAATCCAGCGTCCACGGGCGTTTGCGCCGCTGTCGGCATCGTCGGGACCGTTCATCGTTAAAGTTGGATACGGTGTTCCATTTGACGTCGGTGTTCCGTAGAAATTGCCACCCAAAACCGCGCCGCCGATGACAAACAGATGATTTCCCCAGGCGTGATCGCTTCCGACATTGGCGCCTGAACCTGCGGGATTTAGCGTGCGCGCAAAATCCGACATCGTGAAAGTAGTTACTTGATTCTGCATTCCCTGCGCAGTCATCTCGTCATAAAATGAGCGAACCGCCTGGCTGAATTGCGACAGCAAATTACCTTGTCCGAGAAGTTGTCCGTTGTGTGTGTCAAAACTACCAATTTGAACGTAGAAAATCTGCCGGTTGACACTCAAATCCGTTCGTTTTTTTATTAGACGGGCGACTTGTTTGAGTTGATTGCCGATTGATGTGTTCGGAAAAGCTATCGTTACTTCCTGAAAAGTTGCTAATGCCTGATTAGCTTTGATTGCCTGGTCGGTGATGTGGCTCGCGGCGGCAACATAATTAGAACTTAAATCCTGCATTCTCAGCTGATTAAATGCCGCCAGCCGCGCTTGTGATGCCGCGGATGTGTCGTAGCCCTGCGGATTTAAGACATCGCTCAGACGAGTTCCGGCATTATTAATTGCTAAGGGCAAAGTCGATTGTCCGGAAGTGAAGAGTTGCGCGCCGTTGATCGAGGTAATCATCGGAACTAATCCGCCCGGATTGTCCGCAGAAGTGCGGCGGTCGGAGATTCTGCCGCCCCACCCCGTAAAGGATTGTCTGTCGGAGCGTCCCGATTGGTATTGACTAACCTGGTCGGAATGCGAAAAAAGCTGGAACGGTTTTTGTACCGAATTGCTTTGATACTGGGCGCGCGTCATCGGTCGGACGAGCGTGCCGGTGTTGGCTACAATCGCCATCTTATTTTGCGCCCAAAGTTCGTGGATGCCGTTGTTGACTCCGCCCATTACCGTGCCCAGACTCGGGTTTAAACCGTAACTCAAATTGTTCATAGACGGCACGGATATGGGTAGCAGAGAGTTTTGCGCAAGCGCTAAACCTGCCACGCTTCGCGCACTAAAATATGTCGAATAATTGCTTAAACTAGCGTCGCTGTGATTCGGAATAACAGTATTATTACCGTCGTTTCCGCCCGCCATAAACACACAAACCAGCGCGCGGTAATCATTTGGGGCATTTACGTCGTTACTATCTTCGGTCTTTTGCGCCAGAGCGCTCATCAATCCGAAATGCTCAACCTGCGTGGCAAGCGTGACCATTCCGAGAGCGCAGCTCGATTTCTTCAAAAATTCTCGTCTGTTCTGTTTCATAGTTTTTTTTACCTCTGGACTTGATACTGCGACGAAGTCGCGATCAGATAAATTGCCGTTTGCGCGCGAACCAGCGGATTTGTGCTTGGCACTGCTTGAACTGCGGTTAAAATTGTATTTTTCATCTGCGCCGACATCGTGCCGTGCATCAACTTCTGGTTGAGCGTGTCAAGAAGCAGATTGCTGCTCGGATCCCCTGCCGCTAACGCCTGCATTTCCATTAAATTGATTGAGGTTCCCAAAGGAGCTAGTGAGCCTACATTAACACGACC
>MWVX01000474.1_pt1 | contig 12706 bp, 7 predicted proteins | sample 1047311 | NCBI WGS metagenome assembly MWVX01 (sample SAMN06349984, study PRJNA376086) | soil metagenome | isolation source: MtG-4 sample Antarctic (ecotone) soil | place: Antarctica | collected 2015-01-13 | reverse complement strand
TCGCGTGGGATTTGGACGGCAAAGGAATGACGCACATCGGGCTTGTTTCAAACATTTTCAGCAAAGAGACGAAACGCTATTTAATCATTCACAACATCGGCGGTGGCACACAAGCCGAAGATAGAATGCAGACAGCTCTGACGAAAATATACGACCCGGCGTATATTGTAATTCCGTATCCGAATGGCGATATACCGATTGAAAAAGGCGTTTGCACCGATGTCGTTATTCGTGCCTTTCGCAAGGCGGGCGTTGATTTGCAACGAGAAGTTCACGAAGATATGACGGCGAATTTTTCGGTTTATCCGAAGAAGTGGAATTTACCAAAACCTGACACAAACATTGACCACCGGCGCGTGCCGAATCTGCAAACATTTTTTACGCGCCAGGGAAAATCTGTTTCGATTACCGACAAAGCGGAAGATTACAAACCGGGCGATATCGTCGCGTGGGATTTGGACGGCAAAGGAATGACGCACATCGGGCTTGTTTCAAACATTTTCAGCAAAGAGACGAAACGCTATTTAATCATTCACAACATCGGCGGTGGCACACAAGCCGAAGATAGAATTTTCGATTGGAAAATCATCGGACATTATCGGTATTTCTGACCCGCCTTAATCTTGCTTACAGCACAAAATAAAAGATTTATTCTTTATTGAGCAGGTTCGTAGTGCGCTCGGTAACGCTCGGCGGCATAACCATTTCCGCCGTATTTACGCTTGGCATAATCAAATCCGCCGCCGGAACGCTCTGCGCTTCGGGCAGAAACTTTTTATTTCGTGAAGTAAATTTGGAAATTACTTTCGAGGCTGAAAAATCGTCCGCCGTCGGAGCCGAATCATCGGCGCGAAGAAAATATTGAATTATCGGCTTGATATTTATCAGCAGAGAAAGAACGAGCCAAGCGATTGCCAGCAAAAAGATTCGTGCGCTGTGTGCAGACGGCATATCAACCGTAATTGCGGCGACGATAAACGCGAAAAGAAACATCAGTGCCGCGCCAATTGTCATATCGCGCTTACGCAGCGAACGGTCGGGCTTCGTAATTTCTTCATTTTGCGCCGAATTGTCGTCGGAAAGAAGTGCCTTCACGACATTAAGCTGAAAACCACAACGCGAACAAAATCGTGTTTCATCGGAAATTTGTTGTTGACTGCATTTTGGACAGAACATAAAAAACCTCACAAGTTTCTGGATTTGAGAAGAACCGTTTCAAGAACCTACGAAGCACTTTAAGAAAAAGTTCGCGTTTCGGCTAATTATTTCTGCCTTCGCTTTCTTCAATCTTTCCTTTTCTATCGCGGCAAAATTCAGTAACGAGTTCGACAAATTGTTCAGGCTTTTCTTCGTGCGGAACATGCCCGCAATTTTTCAGCACGACAAGGCGCGAATTTAAGATTTCCTGATGAAGTTTTTCGCCGTTGTGAATTCCAATCACATTATCTTCTTCGCCCCAAATAATCAGTGTCGGCTGATTTATTAAATTCGCGTCCGCTTCGACGCGGCAAGCGTCCCAATTTCGCGCCGTTTGCAACAGCGAATAATGTCCGTCAGCCGCGTTTAATGGACGATGAACCGCTTCGATTCTCTCCGTCGTTATCAAATGATGATTGACCGGCGCAATCGTGCCTTGCATCCGACGTTTGAGCAACGCTTTTGAATCGGCAAGAAACGGCGTGAGAAGTTCGCCCAAACCCGGAATTGCGGCGAGTTTCAGTAGCCGATGTTCTTTGGCTTCATCGTTGCAAACCGCGCCGATAAGCACGAGTTTTTCGACTCTTTCCGCGTAATCGAGCGCAATCGTCGAAGCCACCGCGCCGCCGTAAGAACTGCCGACAAGCGTTGCGCGTCCGATGCCCAATCTGTCCATCAAACGCTCAATCATCCGCGCTTGCGAAGTAATCTTATAATCGAACCACGCGGGTTTATCAGAATAACCGAAACCGAGAAGGTCAACCGCGATGACGTGAAAATGTCTGTCGGCAAGCATCGGCGCAACCGTTTTCCAAACATATGTCGAAGCCGTGTAGCCGTGAATCAAAATCAATGTCGGATTGCTTATATCGCCAAACCTCTGATAATGAACCGTCGCGCCATCAACTTCGACAAAATGCGAATTTTCCGCGTGATGCACTTTTTCGGCAAAATCTTTCCAATTGACTCCGCTTGCCCGCGTCAAAAATTTCCAAGCAATCAAACCGCCGATTGCGCCCGTCGCCGCGCCTGCTGCCAAGTATTTTTTCTTCATTTGTTTTCCTCTTCGCTCAATTTTGTAGTGTTTCAAATTTTATGATGGAAAAAATCACTTCGGAATAGATGAGAGATGAGAGATGATAGATAAAATCTCTCATCTATTCCGAAGAGTTTTTCCAATCAGCATAAATTTTGAAGCTACACCCATTTTACACCAAAACCAATTTCGGTTGAATATTTTTTTCCGCCGCGTGATAAAATCCGACGGCGATTAGATTAGCGTCTTTGTCGGTCATTCGGCAAAACTCGTCGTCGGCAATTTCATCTGATTCTATTTTTAATTTGATACCGTTTTTCGCCCGGTTTATTTCTTCCGCCGACAGTCTGATTTCGGGCAGATGCGAAACGGCTTTGTTCATCGAGATTAAAATTTCGCCGAGTTTTTCCGCCGCGCCAATTTTTTCCAAATCTTCCAAAGTTATGGCTTTTGATATTTCAAATTTCCCGGCGCGGGTTCTTCTCAATTCGGCAAGATGTGCGCCGACATCGATTTTTCTGCCGATGTCCTGCGCCAAAGTTCTGATATATGTTCCCGCCGAACACGATACTTTGAGTCCCAAGTCCCAAGTCCTAAGTCCCAAGTCATCGGTCTTTTCTCGTAATTCGCAATTCGTAGTTTGTAACTCGTAAATCGTAACTTTGACAGGTTTGCGTTCAATCTCAATGCCTTTTCGCGCAAGTTCATAAAGTTTTTTACCGTCAACCTTTTTCGCCGAATACATCGGCGGCGTTTGTTCGATTTCCCCGCGAAAATTCGCCAAAACATCTTCAAGTTCATCAGCCGAAACAAACTTGGGACTTGGGACTTGGGACTTGGGACTTCCTGTAAAATCGCCCGTGTCCGTTTCAAAACCAAAACGCACAACCGCTTTATATTCTTTCGCGTCTTTGTCAAGAAATTGCGCGAGGCGCGTCGCTTTGCCGACAAGAATCACCATCACGCCCGTTGCAAACGGGTCAAGCGTTCCCGTGTGTCCGATGCGTTTCATTTTCAGTATTCGCCGCACACGCGCCACGACATCGTGCGAAGTTATCCCTTCAGGTTTGTCTATAACTAAAATGCCATCCATAATTACTTTGTAAATTGCTAATTGTTAATCGTAAATTGTTAATTGTTAATAGTAAAAGTTCCAATTAACAATTTACGATTAACAATTAACGAATAAAAATTTTATGTGGAAAAAGTGGAAAGAAATCAAAGACGACAAAGACCGCATCATCAAAGATGTTGAAAGAGCGCGGCAAAAAACCTTTGACCGCGCCGTTAATCTGCTCACTTACAAGCCACGTTCAATTATGGAACTGCGAACACGGTTGATGGAAAAAGAATGGACAAACAGCGCGATTGTCGAAGACGTCATCAAAAAACTCGAAAGTTATGGTTATTTGGACGACGCGCAGTTTGCCAAAGATTTTGCCGCGTCGCGCCTTCGGCAAAAACCTGTCGGCAAGCGTGTTTTGAAACAAAAACTAGAGGAGAAAAAACTCGACAAAGAAACGGTGGAAGAAGCGATTGAAAAAGCCTTTGCAGAAACGCCCGAAGAAGAAATCATTGACCTCGCCATCGAAAAACGTCTGCGCGTCAAAGGCATACCGACGGAACAAACTGATGTCAAAAAGTTTTACGATTTTCTGTTGCGGCAAGGGTTTTCTTACGATTTAGTGCGTGACAAAATTCGTGCTTTGCAAAGTAAAAATTTGGAAAGTAAAAAGTAAAAAGTAAAAAGGCAAAAGTAAAAGGTGGTATTTCACAATTTATGTTGATGTGAAAACATTCGGAATAAGTGAAAGATGATAGATAATAGCTGATAGGTAAAAGCAAAAAAATCTATCAGCTATCAGCTATTCCGAAGTAAAAACGTCTGAAAATCATTCAACATAAAATCTGAACACTAGCGTAAAAATTATGGCGAAAAAAGGTTCGATTTTAGTTTGCGACGACGAAGAGATAATGCGCGATGTATTGGAAACGATTCTTTCCAGCGCGGGTTACAAGGTTGATTTGGCGAAAACCGGCGAAGAAGCTCTCGAAGCCTACGAAGAAAAACATTACGACGTGGTTTTAATGGACGTTTCAATGCCCGGCATCGGCGGGCTGACCGCGCTTCAGGAACTTATCAAACTAGACCGCGAAGCCGTTGTCTTGATGATTACGGCTTACGCGACCTTTGACACGGCGATTTCCGCTTGGGAAAAAGGCGCGACCGGCATTATTCGCAAACCTTTTCAAAACGACCAACTGTTGGCGGTTATCGCCAAAGGCATCAAAACCCGCCGCAAAGAAGAAGAGCGCGTAACTCTGCGGCAAGCGATGACGCGCTCAGTCCGGCGCGATGCGATTATCGGGCGTTCCGACAAAATGGAAAATGTTTTTCGGATGGTTGACCGCGTTGCTCCGGCACGTTCGACGGTTTTAATTACGGGCGAATCCGGCACGGGTAAAGAACTTTTGGCAAAATCAATTCACGAATCGAGTCCGCGTGCCGAGATGCCGTTTGTTGTCGTCAATTGCTCAAATATTCCTTCGGATTTGCTGGAAAGCGAACTTTTCGGACATACCAAAGGCGCGTTCACCGGCGCGATTGCCGTCAAAAAAGGACTTTTTGAAGTTGCCGACGGTGGTTCGATTTTTCTCGATGAAATCGGCGATTTGCGCCCTGAAACACAAGTTCGCCTTCTGCGCGTTATTCAAGAGCGCGAGTTTACGCCGATTGGCGATACGACTTTGACAAAAGTTGACGTGCGAATTATTGCCGCCACCAATGTTGATTTGACCGAAGCCGTCCGCAACGGAACTTTCCGCGAAGATTTATATTATCGTCTGTCGGTTGTGCCGATAGAACTCCCACCGCTTCGTGACCGCCGCGAAGATATTCTCTCGCTTGTCCAACATTTTATCGACAAATATAACGAGGAAAACGGGCGCACAATTTCCGAAACACTTTCGCCCGAAGTTCTTTCTCTGCTGGAAAATTATTATTATCCGGGAAATGTCCGCGAACTCGAAAATATTATCGAACGGGCGGTAGTTATTGCGCCAACCGATGAAATCACGGTTGAATGTCTGCGCCCCGAAGTCCGCAATCCCGAACTCGCGCGAAAAATGATAATGGACAGCGAAGGCACTTCCGAAGAAATTGACATCTCGCGCGGCATAAATTTCTACAACGAAGTGCGGCGGTTTGAAACCGATTTAATCCGCCGTGCGCTTGACCAAACCGCCGGACACCAATCCCGCGCCGCCCGACTTTTAGGCTTAAACGCGACAACTCTCAACTCAAAAATCAAGAGTTATAACATCTTGCTGCGCGACTAAATTTAATAAACGTCAGTTCGGAATACGCAAAAGCAAAAAAGAATTGCCACAAATCTTGCTCTTGACGTTAATCGGGAATATGTTCGGAAAGTTTATCAGCGGTTTGCGCGGCTAAATCAATCACGGCTTGAGTTGCGGCGGTTTCGGAGTTTCCCGCGCTGGTCATCACGCGCACCATCGCGCCATCGGAACGCCGCCGCCAGATGCTGTCCAAAACAGTGTAAATTTTGTCGTTGTATTCGCTCGACACGGCGCGTCCGCGACCTTGATACCAATAAATCAAAACTTCATTATAAACGCCGTTTTCGATGATAAAGCGATTTGCCATAAAAGTTTTTCCTGAAGGCGTTTTGATTTCGATAAGTTCAGGCTGTTTCATCACCCATCCCGCGCCCGGCAGACAGTTTTGCGGACTGTGATACGTCACGCCCGTGCGTTGCGAAGCGTAGTAACCGACATAAAGATTTGCCAAGCGACCATTGGGCAAAACATACTCGCGCATCGTGTAATCGGTGGTGCGAAGCACACTTTCAGTTTGCGCGTCAAAGCGGATTTCATCGCCTTTTTGCCGCCATTCGCCAAGTTTTGCAGGAAATTCCGTTAATGATTTTCGCTCAACTTCGACTTCGCCGCGTTGCTGAAACCAATTGATGAAAATGCCGCCCACGACTAAAATTGCCAACAGTAAATAAAAAAGATTTTTTATGTTTGGACTTTGGATTTTGGTCTTTGGTCTTTGAATTTCTTCTGTCTGTTCTTTTCTATGGTCAAATTTTTTTAAGAGGAAATTAAGCGCAATCAATAATCCAAGCGCAACCACATAAACCAACCAACCCGAAACGTCGTGAACAAAACTTTCCGTCGCCTGTTTGCCGTAATAAAACGTCAAAACGCCGGTCGCCGTAACCCGCGCCGCGTTGGTCAAAATCGCAATCGGAATCGCCGCCAACATCAAAATAACGGTTCGCCAAAAATCGTAATTTTTCAGCAAAGATAACCAGCCGTTTTCCACAAAATCACGTTTTGTCCGTGTAAAATATGCCAGAATCAGCGCAAGCGTGACCAAAGTCATCAAGGAACGAATTCCGCTGCACGCTTCGACAACTTCAAGCGCGATAATCTGCGTTGCGCCGCGCGGCAAAATTTCGATAACATTTCCCTTTCTGACCGAAGCCACCTCGAAAAGCCTGATGCCCCAAATTGCGAGTTGCGAAGCCCAAATCTGAAGCGGAAACGCGATTTTGTTAAAAATAATCTGCGGAATTGGAATCGCCAAAAGCAGCAGAGCAAACGGCACAACGAGAAATTTCAAAATTTTTGCGCCGAAAAAATAAACCACAATTCCGACAAGCATCAACATCAAAGAAATTCGCTGTGTAAAAAGTTCCGCCCCCAAAGTTCCGCCCAAAAGTTGAACAAGCGCAAATAAAATTACACTTCCGCCCAGCCAAAATAAAGGCTTTTCCCGCGCGGTTTTGAGTTTGTCAAATTCCAGCCAAACGATGTAACCGATAACAAACGGCACAAGCAAACCGTGCGAATAATTGTCGTCCGTCCACCAATCGCGCCCAAGTTTCATCAGAACCGGCGCGTAAAGAAACGCCAACGCCGCCGCAATTAAAGCCGGTTGCCAAAGTTTGTTGAAATTTATGGTAGACGAATTCATTCAAATTAAGACTTTCTCAAAAATCAAAAAAGCCAACTATTCGCTATTCACTGTTCATTATTAACTATTTTTACAGAAATCCATTTTTTTCTGTTTTAAAGCAGTGAATAGTGAACAATTAACAGTTGATAGTTTTTCTTAACTTTGTCCAATCTCTTTTATTTTGAGAAAGTCCTGTAAAACTTAAAAGTAGGAAACGAAGAATAACGCAAAATTTCCGCGTCGGGTGTAATTATAACAGATTGGATTATTTCTTACGCTTCAAAATAAACTCGGCTATTTCATCTAACAAACTCGTTTCTTTGTCAATTTTTTCCAATTCCTGACACGACCTGGCGCGGACATTTTCCGCAAGCCGGCGTGTTTTTTCTAATCCGTAAAACGCCGGATACGTCGCTTTTTCCGCCGAAATATCTTTTCCCGCCGTTTTGCCTAAAACTTCGGTTGGTTGCGTAACGTCCAACAAATCGTCGGTGATTTGAAAAAGCAAACCAAGCCCGGAAGCATAATTGGAAACGGCTTCGAGTTCTTGTTCATTCGCTTCGGCGATAATCGCGCCCGAACGCGCCGCCACGCAAATCATCGCGCCCGTTTTGCGGTGGTGAATCTTTTCCAACTGCTGAATCGAGACGGATTTTCCTTCGGCTTCTAAATCAAACTGCTGTCCCGCGACCATTCCGCTTGGTGTTCCCGCCGCTTTTGCCAATTCCGAAATTAGTTTGACGCGAATTTCCGCCGATAAATTTTCGTCTTCGGCAATCGTCTGAAAAGCGAGAGTTTGCAAAACATCGCCTGCCAAAATCGCCGTCGCTTCGCCGAATTTTTTATGGCAAGTTGTTTGTCCGCGTCGCAAATCGTCATCGTCCATCGCGGGCAAATCGTCGTGAATGAGCGAATAGGTGTGAATCATTTCAATCGCGGCGGCGGTTCGCCAAAGTTTTTCGTCTTTTGCGCCGAAAGTTTTGCCGACAGCCAACAAAAGTGCGGGACGAAACCGTTTTCCGCCCACCAACAAACTCCAACGAATCGCTTCGTGCAGTTTTTTCGGTTCAATTTGCGCGGACGGCACTAACGCATCGAGTTTTTTCTCAACAATTTCAGCGCAATCGGCGAAAAATGTTTTTAATTTAGACATTATTAGAATTATTGTGAACCAATAGAATAGCAAAAAACGGTTTTCCGAAACAATACAAGCAACTCAATCCAACACGATAATACAGCAAAATATAAAAGCCCTTAACTCGGTCAAGAATTAAGGGCTAAATTGCTTAGATTAGAAATCAAACAAACATTTACTTACATTTTGAATAGCCGCAATCGCGGCAGAAATCGCAACCCGAAGCGTGTTCGAGTTGACCTTTGCATTCGGGACAAGTGCCAATCAGACTCGACATTTTCGTTTTGGTTGCCGGAACATTTTCCGTCGTCGCTTTGCTTATTTGTCTTTCCGACGCGGGCATATTTCTCAACCGTCGGTCAATCAAAAGCAAACATTCGGCAACCGCTTGTTCCGGCGAAGTCAACAGCCGTTCATTAAACCAAACGGCGTGAGTCGCGGTAACTTTGTTCAGACTTCGTGCGACTTCTTTGACATCAAAACCGCCGCGCAGCATTCTCGAAGCCAACAGTCCGACACCTTCGGAAATCGGACCCGCGGCAAAAACTTCCAAAACCGCTTCGCCGTTGTGATTGACCGTTACATAAAGATTTACGTTGTCAAACGGAATGCGCCACGTCGAACCTTGCAATTCACGCGGACGCTCAATCGTTTCCGCCTTTGATGGTTTTGCTTTGGAAATAGTTTCCGTCGGAAGCATCGTTAATTCGTTGCATTCGTCAACCACGATTTGCTCAACCGTTTCTTCCGCTTTCTTTTCTTCGGTTTTCATCGAAGTTAAAACCTGTCCTTCGCGCGACCCGTCGCGGTAATACGACACGCATTTGCAGCCCAAATCTTTTGCCATCCGATAAAGTTCATCAACCACTTCAACCGTATCGTCTTTTGCACCATTGCAGGTTTTTGACACCGAATTATCAACATTACGCTGTGCCGCCGCGAGAACCTGAACGTGCTGTTTCGATGTGATATTCATCGCCGAAATAAAATACGGCGGTAGTTTATCTTCATTTTCGACGACATATTGCGCGGCGCGTTTGATTGATTCTTCATCAGTTTGGTCAACTTTTGTTCCTAATGCTTCCGCCGCGAGTGTGTGAACGTAAGTCCGCGTTCCAATCGTGTCTTGGCGAACGTAAGCCCAAGAAAAATTCGGTTCACAGCCGCTTGAAGTTTCCGCGACGAGTGAAATCGTTCCGGTCGGTGCGATAGTCGTCGTTTCATAGTTGCGCGGAGTTAGTGGAACATCACGAGAAATACCGATTTCGTCGTAAAGAAATTTAGCGTAGGCTTGGCGGTTTGCCTCGAATTCGGGAAACGTGCCTTTTTCCGCGCCTAATTTCAACGACGCTTTCCAAGATTCGCGTCTGACAAAGCCCATCACCTTGTCCATCAAATCAATCGAATCGAGTTCGCCGTAAGTAATTCGCAGTTTCAAACATAAATCAGCAAATCCCATAATTCCCAAACCAACCGGACGAGTGCGTTTGACGACATCATCAATCTCATCAAGCGGAAAATATCCGGCATCAATCACGTTGTCAAGAAATTGTGTGCTGAGATGTGTCGCCCGCGCCAGACGTTCCCATTCAATACATTCATCAGCATTTGTGCCGTCGCCGACTTGCCTATAAAACTTCGATAAATCAATGCTTCCGAGATTGCACGAATTTGAAAAATGGAGAAATTGTTCCCCACATGGGTTACTTGCGTAAATCGCGCCCATCGAATTTATCATATGATTGTGGCGATTTACTTGGTCAATAAAGGCGATTCCGGGTTCGGCGTATTTATGCGCCGAAGCGATAATGCGATTCCAAACATCAGGCGCGTAAATCATTCCGGGCGCGGGCGCATTTTCAATTATGCAGTCTGAAAGGTCGGCGGTTTCAAACGCGAGTTTGTCGGCAAATGTTACGGTTTCTCCGTCGGGACGGTGATAAACTACATAATCCGTGCTGGTCAGCGGGTCAAAAACCGGTTGTGTCCACGCTTCGCCTTTAAATTCGGTCTGAAACCATTCTGTTTGGTCAACCGCTTCCATAAATTTGTCGGTTACGTTGACGGAAATATTGAAATTGGTCAACGAATGTTGGTCATTTTTCGCGTGAATAAATCGCAAAAGATCCGGATGTGTGCAATTATGGACAAAAACTCCGTTAGCGACAAAGTTATGAAATTCAGGCATTGAAATATCAAAAACTTCCTGTTCACCAAGCGATTCGATACGCACGACTTTGTGGTTTGGAGCGCGATGTTGATTGCCAAAACCGTTCGGATAATGAGAAGTGTAATTCTCGCCCGCCAGATTCGCGTTCCAAGTCTTTTGTCCCGTCATTCTTTTTCGCTTACGCTCACGTAATTCAGCAGCTTTTTCGATTCCGTAATACTCTTCCCACGTTTTCCCTTTGCGGTCGGCGGCAATGCGTTCGCGGTGGGCGATAAATTTCGGGTCGTGAGAACCGTGATGAACCCCGTGTTCACGAATGGTCATCAGTTCCAAGTTTTCCGGCGAATTATTAAGCGGATTGTGGTCAATGTGATGAACAATGGTTTCTTCCGGTTTGCGATTACGTCCGCCCGCCGTCGGATAAACGCCGTATTTCATTTCGGCAACGGCGATGTGTTCGGCGATGTGTAGCCGCGAACCCGTAATGCTCACACAAAAGCGATTGTTCACCAGACGTTTATAAAATGCCGCCACCGAATCGCCAAATTGCAAATCACCAGCTTCACGATACGTTTTACAATCAGCCAAAAGAATTTCGTGGTCGGACGTGCAATCGAGATAAGTATCGTCGTCAAACCAAACTCTAATCGTTTCACGAATTCCGTTGGAGAAAACCGCGTCGGCTTGACGCACACGCACTTTTTCGCCGTCAGTGCAATAGAGAAATGGTTGCTTTCCGACTAAATTTTTTATCTCGACGCGACCTTCAATAGTTGAAATCATCGTGTTTCCGGCGAGGCAACGCATCATGCCCATATTGGCACCACGCCGCACACCGCCTTGTTTGACGACTTCGGTCATCGTGTTGACGATGTTCATAAACGAAACCGGACCGCTCGCCACGCCGCGGGTCGAATTAACCATCGCGCCCGCTGGACGTAGAAATTCGTAGGTCATTCCCGTATTGTGAACCATTGCCAAACCGCCGACACCTGCGGCGTAAGTGTTCCAATCCGCCACACTCAAATCGTAATAATCTTTACGCTTTTCGGCTTGTCTCACTTCGGAAACCTCTAAGCCGTATTCGGCAACACGAACTAATAATTCGCCGGCTTTATCGTCCGCTTCCGTCATCAACTCGCCGATACGTTTGAGCGCGTCGCGCTTGCAGCGTCCGTTTGTGTCGCACGACCAGTAATTTAATTCCTTCGCACATTCGCCGGCTGTCGCCGCGCCGCGCTGTTTAGCCAAACCTAGACTTTGCAATTTCTCACGCCACGGCGCGATGTTCACTTTTAAGCGGTCTTGTTTGCGGCTTGAACTTTGCAATCTCTCACGGCGAAGTTCCGAAGCCATATATTGCGCGATGTCCGCCGCCAATTGATTGACTTGCGGCAAAATGCAAATTTGAATTTGGTAATTTACGCTTTTGCTTCTGCCGGTCGGCTGTTTTTCTTGCACACGCGGCTGATAGCCCAATAGTGAACATAACGCGGCTAAATCCTGCGCCATTTCCGCGCTTTCGGTTGAGTATGACGGCGAACCGTCTTTGGCAACATAACCATCGCTGTCCATCAAACCCGCGACAAACGCCCGCACCACGCTTAACGGCGATTTGGCAATTGTTTCCGGCACACGAATAAATTTGCCTTTCGCGCCGTAATTTGCCAAACCGCACGCCTCAAAAACGGTATGCACGGCATCTTGTTTGAAAGTCGTCAAACTGTAAAGTCCGCGTTTGTCTTGATAAATATTGAGATTCGCGCCGAGTTTTGCCAAAACTTTTTTGGCTTTTTCCAAAACGTCGGTTCTGCCGGAAAAAAGACGCAAGCGATGTAATCTTTGAGTTTTTACATAATCAAAACAGCCATCGCCCAAAGCGAAGCCGACCAACCACGCCAAATCTTCATCAACCTCATGACTTCTAATAGTTTTATATTTCTTGTAAAGCCAATAATCATCAGGACGTGAAGGGCTTAAAATAACATCGCCTTGTTTGACTTCATCCGCACGAACTTCGACAAGTTGCGTCCCGCGCAAAACCATAAACGGATGCCACGCGCTTGTTTGAACTTTGATGCCTTGCCGCGTTTTGACGGTGATTTGGTCTTTGTGCGGCACATCGAATTTCCAAACTTGAGTAACTTGACGCAAACCGCTTTCCGCCGTCTGTGGATTGAG
>MWVX01000473.1_pt1 | contig 12715 bp, 10 predicted proteins | sample 1047311 | NCBI WGS metagenome assembly MWVX01 (sample SAMN06349984, study PRJNA376086) | soil metagenome | isolation source: MtG-4 sample Antarctic (ecotone) soil | place: Antarctica | collected 2015-01-13 | reverse complement strand
ACACAGCTTGAGAAGCTTTACAGGGCAGACAAATCAGCATTTAAACGGGCATTTAACGCTTTGTATCCTGCACTTAAAGACAATAACCTCAAGTTTTGGTATGAACGTCTAAACTTCGCCAGAGAAATTAGGCAATGCGATTGTAAAATATATGGAGGATAAAATAAAATTTAAGAAATAAGAATAAAAAACTTTCTGACCATTTACCTCATAATCTAAACAATCGATCTTTTTTTGACTATTTAAAAAAAATCATGAAACGAATAATAAAATTAGCTGCATACTCTTTAATTATTGCAGCTGGTTTTATCCTGCAAAAAAGAACTTTCTTGCAAAGGTTGCAAAGACGGTAGTAAGCCACCCATTGCAAATGCAGGAGCCGATCAAGCCATTAGTTTACCAGGTGATAGTGCAACTCTTGATGGAAGCGGTTCTTCTGATCCGGAGGGAAATATTACAACATACCAGTGGACAAAAATTTCAGGACCCGCATCATCTAATATCATCAGTGCATCTGCTTCAAAAACGACTGTAAAAAACCTTGCCGCAGGCATATACCAGTTTGAACTAAAAGTAAATGACGACGGTGGGCTGTTTCAAAAGATACGGTGCAGGTAAAAGTAGATGTCTTTGCTTGCAATGATATCAACAGATCAAGGATCAATGTTCAGTTAATACCCATTGGTACACTTTCACAAACAAGAGAGGCAATAGCTGTAGCGTCAGCAGGAAACAAGATATTGTTTGCAGGTGCCGGAGGCTGGTACTCAAGTGTCGATATTTACAAAATAACGACCAGCAGTTGGTCGACTGCTGAACTTAGTATTGCTCGGGTTATACAGCAGCTGTTGCTGCCGGAAGCAAGGTATTTTTTGGCGGAGGTGAGATCAGCGATGGAACCTTTCCGACAGACAATGTAGATATTTTTGATTTACGACCAATACCTGGACAGTTGCTCATTTGAGTACTGCCGGCAGTAATATAGCCGCGGCAACAGAATAGATGCTTACGATCAGGAGGGTGGAAAAATGACACAAAGTTTTTTGATCACTAAACAATAATTTAAAGCAAGCCGAATTTAATAGTTCGGCCTTTCTTTTTATAGATCGACTGATGTTTTAATGGGATCTACTTGAATTCATTTAATTGTGTGAAAATCCATGATTAGAATATCTATATTGGAACTAATTCTTACAAAAACTGGCAATCAAAGTTCATGATAAATGCTTAAAAATGCATTTATATGCCAGTGCAGCAATAAAAATCTTGCCCATTTATTTAAACGCTAATTATGGCATGCAAATAAATAAACGCTACTTATGGCATGCAAATAAATCATTAGGTATGTCAACTTATTAGGGTAACCCAAAAGATTGCAAGCAACTCCGTTACCGCGCATTTTCTTGGTAAAAATACCAACATCTTTAAATGAGACTGTGGTTGCAGAGGCATTGGCTTTGGATAGATTATTGTGGCATAATACGATCAATACACATTATTGTTAATATCCTTTTTAAAAAGAAAAAAATTAAACATGATTTATTACATTAATGCTATTTCTCGCAGTGTTCTGCGGATTTTTGGCAGAATAGCAACTGGAGCATAGGATTGAAAAGAAAAGGGGGCAATACATCTATTCGTTTTACAAGACACATTTGATGATCAATAAAAATCCCGGTCCGGCTGTGACGTCAGTTATATGTTTAAAGAAAAAAGTTATTCTAAAACCTGTGTTCATTATTTACTTTACTTCATTAGGGGCTTAAAAATCATTTATATTTAAATCTGCAAAAGCTGCATTTATAATCTTAGGACTATACCATCCTGTTTTCTGTAAAACCAAGTTTTTCAATCTCAACTTTAACGACGTCCCCCGGCGTCAACCACTTTTTTTCGGGCATACCCATTATTACGCCTTCGGGGGTGCCGGTTAAAATTAAATCACCTGGTTCCAGCGTCATGTATTTTGATAAAAATTCTATGATCTCTGCTACAGAAAAAATCATATCGGCAGTATTTGAATTTTGCCTCAACTCGCCATTTAATGTGCAGGTAAGTTGTAAATTTTGCGGGTCAGGTATTTCATCGGCCGTCACTAAATATTTTCCTAATGGCAAAAAACTATCAAGGCTTTTTCCTATTAACCATTGCGATGTTTTAAACTGCAAATCCCTGCACGAAAGATCATTTGCTACACAATAACCAAACACATAATCTAAAGCATTTTCTTTTGAAACATTTTTACATTTTTTTCCAATAACTACTCCCAACTCTACTTCATAATCAAATTGCTCTCCTTGTACGCCAAGCGGAATATCATTGCCATAGTCCGTGAGCGTATTGTTATATTTTGTAAACGTTATGGGCACTTCAGGTATTGCCATACCGCTTTCAACAGCATGTCTGCGATAGTTTAATCCTATGCAAATAATTTTAGAAGGACTGGATACACAAGCGCCAATTTCCAGATTTGATTCTGCAATTATTTCAGATGAATTTAAAAATTTATCAGCAGAATTTATTAATGCTGTTACATATTCTGTAGTAAAATGGCCTGATGAATCTGCTGAGACATTCATACCAACTATACCTTTGTCAGTAACAATACCGGATACCAATTTGTTGTTTTGTTTGTAATTAAGAATTTTCATTTGTTGTAATAAATGTTTGTGAAAAAATTGTTTGCCTATTTAATATATATGGAAATTCAACAGCAGCAATACTTTTAAACCCACAATCTTTTATTACTAAAAGACACCCTGCCAGGGGTTGCTGCGCCAATTCATTTTCGCTAAGCCCTATTTTGGCAGATGTAATGTATAGATCTTCGAAATTTTTACCCCCAAAGCTGCAGGAAGTCACTTTAGCAACGGCAATTTTATTGCAACTATTTTTTCTCCAGTTGCAGGATTCCAGTTGGTTACCTGCCATCCATCCCAATTTGCTATCCAAAGCCCTTCGCTATCAATCGTCATTCCAGCAGGAAAGCCGTCCTCTTTTGCGATTTTTATAATGGTTCTTTTATTGCTGATGCTGCCGGTATTTTTATCATAATCGTATGCCACTACATCGTAACTGGGTGTATCAATAAAATAAAAAGTTTGTTGGTTTAAAGTCCATGCCATACCATTGGGAATGGTAACGTTTTCTATTTTTTTTGATACCGTTATGGGTTGTCATTACCTAGCAACTTGGACAAATACTACAGTGCTGCAAGTTTGGAAAACAAGCAAAAAATGCTTGGTTTGATATTTCCTGAAAAACTGTATTCTCTGATAACACTTTTCAAACCATGGAACCGAACGAGGTACTAACGCTCCTATGCAATGGTCGCAGGGGTTTCAGCGGTTCAAAAAACGAAAAGAGCAGCGGTAGTGCTCAATTCTTTGTGGTGACCGCGAAAGGATTCAAACCTTAAAGCTCCTTATCACGCAGTTAAATAAATCGCCTATTCGGTTTAACTCTATTTAGCTTGGTTTAATCTCAAACATAGAAATCAAATTGTTATTACCCGGTCTCTTGCCACTACTTTCCATGTGTCTTTTACACGCTGATTTTCTATCACATAAACGGAATCATACAAAGCAATGGTAGGACAAACATGAAACGGAACACCATACCATACCTCTCCAATAAAGTGTTTGCCTGTATCCGGAACTGAAACTACCAAATGCTCTTCGCTATGCGTAATTGCTTCCGCCTCTATACCCAAAAATTTAATGCGGGGAAACGGGGTCTCTGATGCAACGGACTTATGGCCGAGGTCTACACATATTTTATGATCATCTATTATTGAAATTACTCTAATGATAATAACAGCAGCAATTGTAAAAGGCAGGTCCGGTAGTGTTGACCGATACCCTTCATCCCAGAAAACAAAAGTTCCAGGGCTTAATTCTACATTCTGATTCTGAGGGTATAAATGAAAAGTGGGCGAGCCGCCGATTGCTATTTTCAATGGATAACGGAGTTCTTTTTGCAGCTTTCCTTTTAGCGTATTTGCAAGGGCATACGCCTCCTCTGCTTCCTTTTTCCGAATAACAACGTTGGTATTATGTATATGCCCTTCGTAGGCATGAATGCCGGCTATCCGTATATTTTCAATGAATTGACAAGCCTGGAAAAAAGAATAAGCGTTTTCAGGTAAAACCCCTGTTCTGTTCATACCCACATTCAGATCAATATAAACCGGTAATACACGGCCCCTGAAAATGGCAGACAACTGGTGAATAGTTTTTTCATTATCAACCACACAGGAAAAGACTGCATCTGCATATTTTTGGCATAATCTCAACAGACGTTTTGCTTTTATGACTGTAGGCTGGTAAGCCAGCAAAATATCTTTAGCGCCGGCTATAGCCAGCATTTCTGCTTCGGCTATGGTAGCACATTTAAATTTAGAAATGCCAGCTTCTAACATCATCACAGCTACCTCTGCCAACTTATGCGTTTTTACATGAGGCCGAAGCGCGGAAGCTCCATTAGCGAGTTGAATCGCAGTTAAAATATTTTGTTTGATCAGATGGGGATATACCAGTAAAGCAGGGGTATCTATGCTCTCTTCGATTTCAATTTTATACATGGCCATCAAATACCGGATGAAGTATAAAGATAGCCTATGAGTTATAACAAAAAGCTTACTTGTTTTGGGTTACAGTTAAATAAAAATGTTCTAAAATATTAGATCTATCATATTAGAAAATAATTCTTTACAGATCGTTTTTTGACATTAACATCATTAATCTAAGTGGTGTAAACAAAAAGCAAATGTAGCATCGCATTTGCTTTTACTAATTTCGTATTGTAGTTATTGTCTAAGCTTCCATATCCAGCTTTTTCCGATACTCTCTGGGAGTCATGGTTTTTAATTTTTTGAACTGCTTATTAAAATTTGATAGATTGTTGTACCCCGATCTGTATGCCGCTTCTACCACATTTACATCATTTTCTGAAAAAAGTTTACATGCATACCCGATTTTCACACGGTTTAAATACTCCACAAAGGTTACCCGGTAATGTTCCTTAAAAAAGTTGCAGAACGTAGTAACCGACATATTTGCTACCGAAGCAATTTCAGGCAGCGAAATATCTTCGTAGAAATTACGCATGATATACTCATTGATTTTATTGAAATGATCAGAGGTATTACTATTAATATTTTGTAACGAGCCCGGACTTGCCAGCAGTTCGTATTCCGATTTTTTTAACCTGGATAAAATATCAAAAATGCTAAATAAAGAAGAAAGGCGCCGAAGACCATTGTTAGGCAACATTTCTTCCATCAACCCATTAATTTTTTCACGGGCATTACCTCGTATCACCATTCCGCGATCGGAGATCTTCAGGAACTGCCGGAACTCCTCCATTTCAGGAATTTGCATAAAGGGTTGACCTAAAAAATTGTCAACAAACTGAATAACGATTGCATCGGCCAGATACTCTTTCTTCCCCTGAACAAACTCCGGGTCATTCACCCATACATGCGGAATCAGTGGACCCATAAACACCAGGTCTCCTTCTTCAAAATGACCAATATGATCGCCCACCATACGACGACCTGTACTTCTTCTGATCATTACCAATTCATACTCCGGATGATAATGCCAGGGATAAGGGAAAAAGGGCCCCACTTCGTTAAAGACTATAAATGATTTATCAATTTCTTGCGGTAAACGCCTTTCTATAGATTTCATTTGATAGTTTTTATATTAACCTTAAGGTATGAAAGTGGCTTGGTTTTCAACTTCCAATTTATGAAAAAGTTGTATAATAAATTCCAAAGAAGGGGGGTTACTAAATAAAAAGTCGGAAATAATTTTCCTGACGCATTCCTATGTTAACCTCCTTTAATAGCAAGCAAAGCTTTACAATTCAGATGCACTATCCACATCTAAATAAAGGGTAGCATTGCTATGTTTTTTGAGTGACGTTGACGGATAATTTTCATTCACTTCACTATTCAATGTATGAAATACTGCCATTGCCTTTTTTTCACCAGGTACTATACAATAAATTGAATTTGCCCGTAGCAATGCAGGAACAGTAAGTGTAATTGCATGAGTGGGTACATCGTGAAGTTGAGTAAAGCAACCATCATGTACCTGTTGCTGCCGGGAAAGTTCATCGAGAGTAACCGCTTTTACCATAAGCGGATCATTAAAATCAGCATTGTGGGGATCATTGAAAGCAATGTGCGTGTTTTCACCAATGCCCATACAAACAATATCAGCCGGATATTGATTTAGCAAAGCGGTATATCTAAAACATTCAGCATGCAAATCCTCCGCATTTCCATTTATGTAATGCACCTCATGAAAAGACACTTTATCAAAAATGTTTTCTTTTAAAAAATGAGCGAAGCTTTGCGTAGCGTTGTCATCTAACCCAACATATTCATCCATGTGAAATGCGTTTATCCTGCTCCAGTTTATATCTTCTTGTTGCGAAAGAGAAAATAGGAATTCCTTCTGAGAAGGCGCTGCGGCAAAAATGATATTTACAAATCTTTGATTCGATAATAGTAATTCTTTGATTTCTCCCGCTACATCTTTAGCCGCTTCAGCACCCATTTGTATCCGTGTTTCATAAATTCTAACTTTTAATTTATCAACAGTTAATTTCCCGATTTGTGTCATTGTCTTTGGTGATAATTTTAGCTATGATAGAAACTGTTTTGTTGCGAGCTATTGGAATGTGGGCTATTCTAACTTTTAAAATGTTGAATTGCTATTTATAAAAATTATTTCTCAAAAACAACCCGTCCACTTTTGATTGCTCTTTCAACCTGTATCTCTTTTCCCTTTAGTTGAAATATTACTTTATCATTAATAAAAATATCATCTTTTTCAGCTAACATTTTTGCTGCGTTTACTGATGCCATTTTCCAACCTTCACCAAGTGTAGAAAGATTATTATGGATAAGATATTCTACATTTTCTAACAATGTTTTAGCTGCTCCGGCAAGTAGCCCGGGTGAGTTTTTCAGAGATACTCTTTTTTCTTTATCAACTATCACCATACCCCCAATATGACTTTCATAATCTCCCGGCGGCATTCCTGCAAAACGGGTGGCATCACTTACTACAATGGTTCTTTTTGCTTTATTTTTCATCACAACTTTTATGAATGAATCCGGAATATGTATTCCATCTGTAATGATGCAAGCGTACAATTCTTCAGCTGCCAATTGATCCCAAATAATGTTGGGATGGCGGGGCAACAACAAAGGAACCCCATTGCCTAAATGAGTGGACAAAGTTGCTCCCGCTTTAACCGCCATACTAATCTGTTCTGAATTTGCCATTGAATGTCCTATAGAAACAAGAATACAATGGTCCTTACATTCTTCTATGAATGAGCGGGAACCTTCCCATTCCGGCGCTATAGTTATCAATTTTATTTTTCCACCTGCTGCTTCCTGAAATCTTTTCAGGAGTTTCCCATCAGGGGCTTTAATATATTTTTCATCGTGGGCACCTTTAGCACCGGCCTCAGGAGAAATGAAAGGCCCTTCCAAATGAATACCCCAAATGCAATCATTTACAATTGCATCTGATACACATGCCATGTAAATTGTACGAACAATATCTAGGATGTTTTTATCTGAATTAGTAATTAGAGTTGGCAGAAAAGTAGTGATCCCTTTACTTAATAAATAATAAGTTGCCTTAACAATATCTTCCCTGGTTAACGAAGGATTATTAAAATCAATTCCGTTGATTCCGTTTACCTGTAAGTCAATTAAGCCAGGGCCAATGAATGGAATATTTTTTTCACTACTTTCTGTTTCTGTTATACTCGTAAGCCTGTCACCCTCAAATATTAATTCTTCTGTTTTTCCTGTAGTACAATTGATACAGGTAATAACTTTATCTTCCTTATAAAGTTTTGTTTCCATAAGTAATTTGCTCTATGTTTTCTTTTTAAGACCAGCCATCAGATTAATTACTTTAACAGGTACTGTTTTGGTAGTCAGCCCTATTCCAATAAATACAATTGCTGAAACCATTGTAGGCAAACCTACCTCAAGCGCCAGGCTGCTTAAATGCATATCCTTTGTAATGATAAAAGTGATTAAACCGGCAACAATCGAAGAAATTGCTGCTTTTGGACCACAGGATTTAAATACCGGAAGCAGACCAAATATCAAAGGCATAGAAGTAGGTCCCAACAGGGCTGCAAACCAGTTAACAATAAGCCCAAGCACGCCACCAAACTTTTCATAATTAAGAGCAATAGCCATCGTTGCCAGCGTAAAAATAAAAGTAGTGATGCGGGCAGTGCGTAGAGAATGTTTATCACTACGAAACCTGTTGGAAACAACCGGAAGTATATCCCTGGTGATTACTGCAGCAATGGTGTTTATATCCGAAGATGTCATGCCCATAGTTGCAGCAAATAAAGAGGCGATGACAAGCCCTATCATACCCTGTGGTAATATTTTTATCATTAATAAACCATAGGATTCGGTTGCGTTTGCCAAACCCGGCAAAATAATTGGAGTGGCCCACATAGGAAAAAATAATATTAAAGGCCAGATTAAATATAATATTCCTGAAAGCCGCGCTGCTTTTGTTGCTTCCTTTTCATTGGGTGATGATATATACCTTGTAGCCAGGCTCCAGCTACCTCCATTATAACTTAAGAAATAAAGAAAAAACATAACCACTACAAAACCTGCTGTATAAGGATCATTAAACAATTGACTATGGCTTGCAGGCAGGTTATTCCAAATCCCGCTAATCGAATCTAAACCACCAAGCCGGTTAACAACAAGTACAAACATCACAACTCCGCCAAGTACCTGAACAATAAATTGAATTAAGTCAGTTATAATTACACCCCATAAACCCCCGAAAGTGACATAGACTAAAGTAACAACTCCTGAAACCAGGATGCCTGTCGTCATTGGAATGCCGGCAACTATATGAAGTAAAATACCAATGGCTGCCCATTTGGCTCCCACATCAAATATTTTCAGTAATACTCCCGCCCAGGCTACGATTTGTTGTGTTAGTATATTATATCTTATACTCAGGTATTCAAGCGGAGATTGTATTTGCAGTTCTTTTCGTAACCGAACCCAGTAAACAGGAAATATTTTAGCAGTAGCTATTATAACAATAGCGACCGGCAAAGCCCACCACATATACATAGTAAAGCCATGCGTATAGGCGACGGCAGCGTATGCAACAAATACTGCTCCGCTGTGGCCGGATACGTGATGAGAAATCCCTGCTAACCACCAGGGTAATTTTCCTCCGGCAACAAAATAGTCTTCTGAATTTTTACTTCTGAAATAGGACAATATGCCTATAACAAGCATACTTAAAAAGAAAAGAATAATAACTACTAAATCCAGCGTATTGAAAGTCATTTAAGTATTTTGATCATTGATAATTCAAGTTGCTTAATGAATAGTTACCGAAAAAACTCCTGTTATCAGAAGCGGAGCTGCTGCATTGAAAAGAATAATGAATGATAGAAGTATCTTTAAAAGTTTCCGGGGAAATAAATTATTATCTGAAATTATACTTTAGGCTCCCAACCCGGCTCATACTCGCGGCTCCAGTATTTCAAAGCTTCTTTATCATTTAAAATATGTCCATTCCCGGGATCAATATTTAAAGTACGACCCGATCGTAAAGCAATGTTACCTAATTGCACCAGCAGTGTACTTTGATGGCCACCCAGTATATCAGAGTTTACTTTAGTGCCTTTTCTAATGCCATCAAAAAAGTTTAGGATATGCAATGCATCCAGTTCCTGTGCAGGGTCTGCAACATTTCGGGCATCTATTGTTCTGTCGTTCTTAACTTCTTTAACCAAAGTATTTTTAAGGTCATATATCTTATAAGAGTTGCCGCTTTCTATTAGCAGCGACCCCGTCTCTCCATAAAACATAACACCAACACTACTGCCCTCAACAGAACGTCCGTTACAACTACGGCCTTCCCAGGTAATTGCAGAATTATTATTAAACTCCAGGTTTATTACCTGCGTATCGGGTGTTTGCCAATCATCCTGGTAGCGGTATCGTCCGCCCGCTGAGCTTACACGAGTGGGATACTCAACACCTAACCCCCACCTTGCAAGGTCAACCATATGCGTACCATTATTTAGTGCTTCTCCTGTACCCCAGTGCCAGAACCAATGCCAGTTATAATGAATTAAATTATCGCGGTATGGCTGGCGGGGCGCCGGTCCCTGCCAGAGTTCATAATTTAACCAGGAGGGGACTTCAACCTCTTTGCCTTTTCCAATAGAGGGGCGGTTATTAGTGTACCATGTTTTTGCAAAATAAGGGCGTCCAATTACGCCTGCATGCACCTCGGCGATTGCTGCTGCTACATTAGGCCACGACCGTCTTTGATTACCCATTTGCAAAACGCGGTTATATTTTACTGCTGCTTTTACAACCAATTCGCCTTCATTAGGATTATGACTGCATGGCTTTTCAAGATATACATGTTTACCGGCAGCGCAAGCTAATATTGCAGCAGGAGCATGCCAGTGATCGGGAGCCGTAACAATTAAAACATCTAAATTTTTATCTTCAAGCGCTTTTCTGAAATCTGCTGAAGGCATAGGGCGTTTATGCTGTATTTTTTCAACTGCATCAATACATTTATCTGCTGCTCTTGAGTCAACGTCACATACATAAAGCACTTCACAATTTTTTTGTGCAGCGAAGTTGGAACCCACTGCAAGACCGCGGCTATTTACTCCCATGCAGGCAACCATGATTTTGTCATTAGCACCTAAAATGTTTCTATAACTCCGGGCACCAAAGCCGGGAAGAATGCCACCTAAAGAAACACCGGCAACGCAGGTTGCGGTCTTTTTTATAAACTCTCTGCGGGTATTTGTCATGGATGACTATTTATGAGTGAGCTAATATTCTACTATTTCTTTTTACCTGCCTTTTGCATAACAGCATCTAAACTTACAGCTTTGCCACTTTTGCGCTTACTTTCATCAGCAGCTTCCATAAAGGCATATATTTCCAATGTCTCTTCAGGGCTTACAGGTGCTTTACCTGTTTTAAAGAAGTTTATTATTTGTACAAGTAATTTTTCATATCCATTAAAAGGGCCTAACGAAAGATTTCCTTTCTCGCCATAAACCGTTCCGCCATAGTCATGCTTGCCAGTACGGGTTCCCCTGAAAGTACCAACTCTTCCATCTTTCCAGCTGCCTGCAACTATATCCGTATTATTGGTATTGATGCGAACAACCTCCTTACATCCTGTTCCCATTAGGGTAAATAATATTTCAATACCATGTATGCCGTACCAGAAAAGATCGGGATGCGTTTTTTCTATTGTAGCTGGGCTAAATGTGTCTGCTCCTAACACTGCGCCAATCTTTCCTTTTATAACATCCTGAACAGTTTCCATGTACCGGAGAGAAGAAGATGAGAATACAGGCACGTTATATTTTTTCGCAGCAGCATATATGGCAATCGTATCGCTTAATGAAGCAGCAACAGGTTTATCAATAAACATTGGTTTACCTGCTTGTAGTACTAATAAAGCCTGTTGTAAACGAGGGCGGCCGTCATTCGTTTCCAACAGAACTACATCTACTTTTTTTAGCAATTCTTCTATTGAACCCACTATTTCAACACCCAATTTTTTTACTTGTTCAATATACCCGGGAATTCTTTTGGTAGATGATTCTATATCATTGCTGCCTTTTGGATAAGCTGCTACTACCTTATATCCTTTCAGTTCCGGTGCGGGATCGGGAGCATTAAGCGCCTTTGTAAAGGCAACGCTATGAGATGTATCAAGACCTATAATTCCGACCCTCCCGGGGCTATCAGTTTTATTTTGTGCATATAGTTTTGGGAGGCTGCCCATTAAACCAAAACCAATACCAGCAGTTGTAGCAGTTTGTATAAACCGGCGACGATTAAAATTTTGTTTCATAAATTTTCTTTATGATTGAGATAATCTCTTTACTGAATATGAAACCTTGTGTTGAAATTGTGATTAATATTAATGCAGGCAGAAGCTTTTTTGATGTTAAACGATAAAGTGCTGAGCCTAAAATTATTCATTACCTGTGAGCTATAAATAACGCCTTGTAAATTTCTACTAAAGAAATACAGTTGGGTTCATAAAAAAAACCGTTACACATTTTTATGCGGCGATAGTTATAAACACATAGCGAGAACAGCATACTACTTACTCAACGTGAAGTAAAGATTGTAATGATGGAAATGCTTCATCGTCTTTGTAATCCCACCTCAAAGCATCCAATCGTTTTTGTATCTTAAACCAATATTGTAGTTCCATATCAAATTTTGCCATAGGAATACCTAAACGAAACGAGGTATATTCATTCAACCAGGCTTTTTGAAACATCTCTTTTGTCTCTACAATTGCATCAAACATATCTACCGTTTTGGAGTGATAATACGCCGTTACTTCTCCCATAATCATTCTGAATTCAGCTGACTCACGTTTCTTACGATACTTATTGTACATCTCGGCAATGTCGCCGGCATATAAATATCTTAAAGCAAGAAGATCCAATTCTTTGGCTCCTACCAGCATAGTAAATAACGTGCCGGTATCAACTCCAAATTTTAAAGCTTCGCTTAAATAAACCTGCGCCTCTTCTGCTGCTAACCGGCCTTTGTGTAAGTTGTCTTTGTTTTTTTCATACATCTTCAAAGATTTTACCGTAAAAGGATTTTCAAATAGGG
>MWVX01000472.1_pt1 | contig 12718 bp, 16 predicted proteins | sample 1047311 | NCBI WGS metagenome assembly MWVX01 (sample SAMN06349984, study PRJNA376086) | soil metagenome | isolation source: MtG-4 sample Antarctic (ecotone) soil | place: Antarctica | collected 2015-01-13 | reverse complement strand
ATTTTTATCGTATAACCAATTGCGATACCTTATTATACCTCCATAAAAAACAGACAGCGGATATAATATAAATCTAAAGCTCTTAAGCATTGGGTAATTTTAAATCCATCAATTAAAAGAAATTGCCGTCGCCTGTCGTTAATCTATTCATTATTGCATTTTACTGAATGCTTCTGCAAACCAAAGCAATTCCTTTATAAATGCACCAGCTCTCCTATCAGTCGCTGCTTTATCTGCAGGCTCTCCTTCTTTATTAAAATTTTTTTGTACCAATGGCACCGGAAATGTTGCAGGCACAGGCACTGCTTTAATTTTTAAGAAAACGGTTTGCAATAATGCCATAGCATTTACACCGCCAAAGTTGCCACCCGAAACAGTAGCTAAACCAATTGGCTTATGGTACCATTCCTTAACCAATAGATCTATAGCATTTTTTACGCTTGCAGGATAGCCTCCATTATATTCAGGGCTAACCACTATTACGGCATGTGCCGCTTTTATTTTTTCTGAAAACAATTTAGCTTCTTCCGCCGGAGCCGGTAAATTTTCAAGCCGCTCCTCTTCTATTGGAAAATTAAAAACTTTCAGATCAAGTATCTCTACAGTGGCCAGCTCATTTTCACGGATATATCTTTCCAAATACTTTGATACTTTATGGCTTTCCCTGCCTATACGTACGCTGCCTGATATTATAGCAATATGAAACATATTATAAAATTGTATTGAAATTTAATTTTTAAAAATGATAAATTGTTTGTGGGGTAACGCAATAATTTAAAGGTATATCAAATTGATTGAGGTCATCTATTGTATCTTCTGCTTCAAAAAAACTTAACCCTATTTTTATTACATCGCCCCTGCATTGTTGTAAAAATTTGTCATAAAAACCTTTTCCGTATCCAACCCTGTATCCATTTTTATCAAAAGCAATTAATGGGGTTAAAACCACGTCTATATCAGTAGCGGCAATCTTTTTTCCACCAGTTGGTTCGGCAATTCCAAAATTATTTATTAGCATTTCCATATCATCTTTAAAAATATAATGTTCTATCCGGCCTGTTTCACTATTTACTTTTGGTACGCTTACCTGCAGGTCAGGATTGATAAATTCAAGGTATTCAAGTATATTCCGGGTATCAATCTCGTTTTGTTCATACATGGCAAGATAAGTATGCACACAGTGAATAAAAGGCAATTCAATTTTTTGAAAATTAATCAGGAGTAAGTCGCTCCACTTTGATTTTTCTTTAGGAGAGATACGATTTCTTTTTTGTTTATAAATATTTCTAAGAGCGGCTTTGGTCATAAAAACAAATTAAGATGCTCTTTCATTTTTATTGAATGAGCATGTATAACACCCTTATTTATTTCCGGAAGGTTTCTTAATGAAGCGATCCAGGGAAAACCGCTCCACTGAACTATTTCAGTTTCATAATCAAGATACTGGTCATTAAAAATCCATCCCAAAACATTTATTTCATTTTGATGTAACACTCTGGCAGTAAGTAAAGAATGGTTTATGCTGCCAAGGTAATTTTTGCTTACAATAATTACAGTTGCATCAAGTCTTTTTATAAGGTCTATTACATATTCATTTTTATTTAACGGAGTTAACAATCCTCCGGCTCCTTCAATAATAAGGGTATTATCTGTTACAGGCATTTCATTAAAAATTTTGTCAAGGGATATTTCAATGCCTTCCTGCCAGGCGCCTATATGTGGAGATGCCGCTAATTTCAATACATAGGTTTCCGGATGAACAGTGCTCTTTTTGTTAGTCAGCATTTCTTTGAGCCATTTGGAATCAGTTCCATTTGCGTAGCCTGCCTGAACAGGTTTCCAATAATCCGCCTGCAAAGCCTCAGTTATTATAGCTGCTATAACAGTTTTTCCAACACCAGTGCCTATTCCTGTTATAAAGTATGAAGTCAAAATAAAAATATATTAGTTGTTTATAAAGATAGAAAAAACAGTAGTGCCATAATTTCTTTGCGTTTTGTACAAAGGGAAATCTTTAAAATTATTTGCAGGGGTATGCTCCAAAACAAACCAGCCTTTTGAATTTAAAAGTTTTAGTTCCGTTATTTTTTTAGGTAGTTCATTAATAGAAGTTAATGCGTAAGGGGGACCTGCAAAAATAAGGTCGAATGTTTCAGGGCATTGATCTAAATATTTAAACACATCCATCTTTAGAACTTTAAAATTTGGTAATTGCAAAAGGCCTGCAGTTTTTTTTATAAATTCAAACATCACAGGGTCCTTCTCTACAATAGTTAGATCAGCAGATCCCCTTGATGCTAATTCGTAACTGATGCAGCCGGTGCCACCAAAAAGATCCAAAGTTTTAAGTGAAGAAATGTCAAAGTTATTTTCAAGAATATTAAAAAGCCCTTCTTTAGCAATGTCAGTCGTGGGCCTTGTCTTCGGCATTTTAGCAGGTGGATAAATTTTTCTTCCTCCAAGTATACCGCTGATTATACGCATAAGGCAATAGAAAACAAATGACTGAAAAAATGTGTTGGTAATTCCTTAATGCCATCTGCATATTCATACTCCCGGGGAAGATCAGTAAATGTTGTGGTTAAAAAGTACTTGTTAATTTCTCTAAACATATTTGAATCTTTTTCTATCATTCCACTTAATTGAACATTTACTTCATTGGCCTGAAACTGATTACATACATTGAGCATATAGTATACAGCATCTTCTGAGGTTTTATAGTTGAATGTTTGTATTATTTGCAACCTGCCTTCTTTTAATAAAGTAACCACAACTTTATTTGGATAAAAAATTACATTAAGTTCACTGCCTGCATTTGGTAATTGTTTTATTAATAAAGAATATTGGTGGGCAAAAGATGCGGTTGGAAATTGAGCGCTCATTGCAGAATGAATGTTGGAAGGGATGCGGTAAGTATTGAATAATTCCTTTTCTGCTACATGATCAGTTAAAATAACTCCTTCCTGCAAATCACCATACACAAGGTTTATGTTCTCATTATTTTTATTTTCATCATAATAAAGACCGGGAATTAACAGGCTCTCATTAAATGAATAAGAGATAAAAATCCTGTTATAATATCTTTTAAGCAATGGCTGTTTATCCAATATCTTATTCAATACAACTGCTATATTTTTTTCTGCATTATTAGTATCAAAATGAAATATGCATGACCCGGTGATCATTCTACTTTCATCATTTATAACAAAATAGCTGAAGCTCTCATCACTAACTTCTACAATAATACTGGTTTGAGCGGCATCAATATCTTGTGGTAATATTTCAAAAACAGGGTTCAAATTTTTTATTTAAGTGCAGCAATTTACATTTTTATGTTTATACGTTATTGGTTTAAAACGGTCGGACAGATTACCGATTAAGATATTATGTTTGCAGACTTTATGAACAAAGTCATAGATACAAGTCTTCAGGTAAAGCTAACTAACCGGCAAATATTAAAAATTGCTTTACCCATAACTGCAGCCCTAATCATACCAAACATTAACTTCATTACAAATAATATTTTTTTAGGTGGATTGGGTGAAAGGGAGCTGGGAAATGCAGGCACTACCGGAGTTTATTATTTAATTATGATGGTATGTGGCAGCGGATTAAATACTGCGGTACAATCGCTGATATCAAGGCGTGGTGGTGAAGGCAATTTAGGGGATATTCATAAAATTTTTTCTCAGGGAATAAGGCTTGCTTTGTCGTTTGCTTTAGTGGGGATGTTAATTACATGGTTTATTGCTCCACTATGTTTAAAGCCTTTTATAAAGCCGGCAAACTTTGAGCAGGATATGGGTTTTTTGCGGATAAGAGTATTGGGCCTTCCCTTTTTATATTTATTCCAGGCAGGTAATGCGTTTTTAATTGGCAGCCTTAATACCCGTTATATGATGATTGGCACTATAGGGGAAGCGTTGGTTAATATATTTTTGGATTATGCATTGATCTACGGCGCATTTTCATTTCCTAAACTTGGGTTCAACGGTGCAGCAGTGGCATCAGTAATAGCAGAGTGTACAGGCATGACCATTGTATATTTTGTTATTTTTAAAAAGCAGTTGAAAAAGAAATTTAATTTGTTTTCCGATTTTTCTTATGATAAAAAAACATCTAATGCTATTTTAAAACTATCTGCTCCGCTGGTATTACAATTTGCCATTAGTTTAATCACATGGCTGGTTTTTTTTATTTTGCTTGAACAATATGGAGAACGTGCTAAAGCCATATCAAATGCAATGCGCAATGTGTTTGGTATAGTAGGAATTTTTATCTGGGCATTTGCCACCACAACAAATACAATGGTTAGTAATTTAATCGGGCAGAATTTACAAAACAAAGTTATCCCCGCCATTAATAAAATTATGAAGCTCAGCTTTACTGCAACCCTGATTATGGTGGGACTATTAAATATAATTCCACAGCAATTTTTAGGCATGTTTGGGCAAGATATTGGATTTGTACATGAAGCCATTCCTGTAATAAGGGTAATATCAATTGGTATGCTGGGTATGAGCATTAGCACGGTATGGCTAAATGCAGTTACAGGCACAGGTAAAACAAAAATGAATTTGCTTATAGAAGTAGTCGCAATAATTTTTTACATCTTCTACATTTACCTGGTTATGGTTAAGTGGAAATTATCACTCGCCATGGCATGGACAAATGAATTTGTATATTGGGCAGTTATATTTGCAATAGCTTTCTGGTATATTAAAAGTGGAAGATGGAAAAAGCCTGAACCGGGGATTGGGGATCAGGGAGATTAAACATCGATAAGTTTGGAGAAACATAATTTTTTCTATGGCCAGTGAAAAAGAATATCAACAAAGGTTAAGACCAGAACCCGGTAAAAATATTACTGAAAATAATACAGCTATCCCTGCCGAAGAACATTCTTCAATTTTTTATGGGACTCAAAGTTTTTTTACAAATAATTACATTACCACGCCTTTTATCAGGCCGGTAGATTCAATCCGTTTTTTGTTAGTGATGTCATTCAATGAATATATTAGCCCTGTATCTTTATTTTAGTATTTTAAGCTTTTTCATTTAATTCCTAACCTCATTTGCCTTTAATACTCTTAAAATATTTTCTCCCAAAATTTTATTGATATCTTTTTTGCTATACCCTTTTTCCACCAGGGCTTTTGTTATTAAGGGATAGGCCGTCACATCATCTAATTGCATTGGTGTAACATTAATACCATCGAAGTCGGATCCAAGGCCAACGTAATCAATGCCTGCTAAGTTGATGATGTATTCGATATGGTCAATAACCAAAGAAAGCGGTGGCCGTATCTTGTTAGCTTCGGCCGCATATTTATAATACAGGTAATCAAGTGCGTAATATTCATGCATGCCGCTTTTTATGAGTGAATCATTTTCTTGCGCATGCCTGTTAAGAAAAACAATTTCTTTTTTATCAAAACTGCTGTCAATAAAACCGGGATTAAAGTTGACTTGTATCACACCTCCGTTTTTGGCAATGGCTTTTATTTGTTCATCTTTTAAATTACGCCGGTGTGGTACAAGGCTATATACCGAACTGTGAGAAGCAATAACAGGTTTGGCTGTCAACTTTATTACATCCCAAAAAGTCTGGTCGCCTGCATGGCTTACATCTATCATCATGCCCAGTTCGTTCATACGCTTCACCACCTGCCGCCCAAAATCGGTAAGCCCTTTGTGCGGCAGATCTTTTCCGCTGGTTTCATCTGCTGCACTGGTTGCCCAGGAAGGCGCAATGTTGTGTGTGAGTGTCAGGTAGCGGGCGCCACGATTATATAGTACTTCAAGTTTGCCGAGGTCATCTTCTATCATGTGGCCGCCTTCCACGCCAAACAAGGCTGCAATCTTATGCTGCTTTATGGCTTTCAACAATTCCTTATAACTGTGGACTTTCATTATTTTATCCTGGTTTCGTGCTGCCACTGCATCAAGGCTATCCATTTCCCTGTTGGCATAGGCAAATGAATATTTCATATCACCATCACAATACACAGAAAAAAATTGCACATCCAATCCTCCTTTTTTCCAACGGGCCAGGTCACTATGTGTTTTGCCGGTAAGGTTTTGGTCAAAAACGGTTCCTACATCTGCCGCCCTCATCAGTATATCATTGTGGGTATCTACAACGATTGCCTTGCGATGTATTTTTTGATAAGATTGAGCATTCAGTTGAAGTGTTGCAATAACAGTGATAAGCGATAGTATTTTTTTCATTTTTTGAGTAGTTGAAGTTGATTGTCAAAATAAATCGCTGCTATATCCTGGGCTATCAATCCTGGTTTTGATGGAAATGTATTGGTTAAAATAATGATGGTTAATTTATCATCAGGAAACCGGGCTATGTAGGAGTTAAATTCCTGCCAGCCTCCAGAATGCGATTGGGCCTTGTGTTTATTGATTGGATTTAAAAACCATGCAAAATCATAGTCATGTGTGTTATCGTTGTTTAGCCGGACAGGCGTAGTCATTAAGTTTATACTTGCCCCGGTTAGTAATTTCTTTTGCGTTATGGCTGCATCCCATTTTACCAGGTCGAGAATTGTGAGATAAATAGAACCATCAGCAGTAGTGTTACGCATCATTCCCCATAAAGCATCGTTCAACTCATCTGCGATTCCGGTGTTTAATAAAGTTCTTTTCTCAGAAGTATAAAAATACTGTATGTAAATAATAGTGCATCCATCTTTGCGTATGAACCTTTTTTCACAAATTGGTTTGATTGGAATCGCATACTTTCAATTTTAAGTAAACATTTACCGATTTTACTTCGATCAAATGCTCGATTTAAGAATTGTTAGCCTTTGTAAAGGTAGTAAGCGACTTTGTTCTTTACCTGTTATAAAACATTTAAAATCAATACGATAGAAGTAAAGCGAAGTAAAAGAAGAAAGGATTGTATTTCTCAAATAATGCCTTTAGAGGTCCCGAGCGGATTCGAACCGCTGTGGAAGCTTTTGCAGAGCTCTGCCTAACCACTCGGCCACAGGACCTTTTTTTAAACCCCGCAAAAATAAGATAAATTTTTAATTAGAATTTTCAAATCCTGCAATCTACATTCGGGGAGAATTACCCGTTTTTTATTACTATCAATAAATTATTTTATGCAACGCATTGCCGAATCTGAGCTGATCATTAACAATCGCAAAGCCATTTATCATCTTAATGTAAAACCGGAAGAAATTGCACAAACTATTATTACGGTAGGTGATCCTGATCGCGTAAAAGAAGTGAGTAAGCATTTTGATAAAATTGAATTTAGATTGCAGCATCGTGAATTTATTACCCATACCGGTTATCTTGGTAAAAAAAGAATTTCAGTTGTTAGTACCGGCATAGGCACAGATAATGTTGATATTGTTCTAAATGAGTTAGATGCTTTAGTTAACATTGATTTTGAGACGAGAACTATTAAAGAGCATCTGACACAATTAAATATAATTAGAATCGGCACATCGGGTTCCTTACAAAAAGATGTACCGGTGGATAACTTTGTTGCCAGTACGCATGGTATTGGCATTGATAACCTAATGAATTTTTATGTGTCAGCAAACAATGAGGAAGAAAAGCAACTGTTGCATGCATTTGTAACACAAACTCAGTTACATAACAGGTTCTCTTATCCATATGTGAGCGGCGCAGCCATTTCATTAATAAAGCATTTTGTTGCAGGTTTTCAACATGGTATTACAGTAAGCTGCCCGGGTTTTTATGGGCCGCAGGGACGAATTTTGCGTTTAGGCGTAACTAATCCTCAATTGATTGAAAGGCTCTCGCAATTTGAATTTGGTAAACACCGGATCATTAACTTTGAAATGGAAACTGCCGGAATATATGGATTGGGAAAGGCATTGCATCATCAGTGCCTTTCATTAAGCAGCGTAGTTGCAAACCGTATACATAAAAATTTTAGTGCCGGCGCAAATGCAACCATGGAAAAATTAATTGTGAAAACCTTAGATATAATAAGCAATTTATAACTATAATTTTGCGTTTAATATCGCACGTAAACTATAAAAACACACTATGCAAATTGAATTTTTTAAATATCAGGGTACCGGTAATGATTTTATTTTACTGGATAACAGAAAAGAAGAATACGAAGGATTGACAGAAAAACAAATAAAATTTCTATGCAACAGGCGATTTGGGGTTGGCGCTGACGGACTAATGCTGCTAAACAGAAATGAAAAAGCAGATTTTGAAATGAAGTATTTTAATGCCGATGGAAAAGAAGGGAGTATGTGCGGCAACGGGAGCAGATGTATAATAAAATTTGCATCAAAACTTGGCATAAAAAAAAGCATTTATAATTTTATCGCAGTTGATGGATACCATGAATCAGAAATAGATTCGCAAGGATTAGTGAAATTAAAAATGGCGGATGTAAATAAAGTACATATGTATTCAGATTATTTTATTGTAAACACCGGTTCGCCTCATTATGTAAAAACATTAAATGATATAAAAAAGCTTGATGTAAAAAATGCCGGCCGTTTAATAAGAAACAGCAAGGATTTTATAAATGAGGGTATAAATGTAAATTTTGTAGAAACAGTTGATGATGATGAAATTTTTGTACGCACTTACGAGCGTGGTGTAGAAGATGAAACATTAAGTTGTGGAACCGGCGTAACCGCATGCGCATTAATTTCTGCCCATAATGAAAAAGGATTTAACCGTGTGGAAGTAAAAACCGCTGGCGGCCGTTTAAGTGTAGAATTTGATAAAATGGATGATAATCATTTTGAGAATATCTGGCTTTGCGGTCCGGCAGATTTAGTATTTAAGGGAGAAATAGATATTTGATCAATCTATTTAATTTTGTTTCATGTTCAATATACGGGTGTATGGAATTTTGATCAATGGCGAAAAGCAGGTATTGGTTAGTGATGAATTTATCCGGGGTAGTTATTATTCAAAATTTCCTGGTGGAGGATTGGAATTAGGGGAAGGAACAAGAGAATGCCTTAAAAGAGAATTTAAAGAAGAAATGAATTTAAATGTTGAGGTTTGTGAACATATTTATACAACAGATTTTTTTCAGATAAGCGCTTTCAATCCATCTCACCAAATAATCTCTATATATTATTTTGTAAAAGCTCTTGAAGAAATACAGGTTCCGTTAAGACTTAAAGAATTTGATTTTGATGAAGATCAGTTAATGATCTATGAAAAAGAAAATGAAATTGAAACGTTCCGCTTTATAGACTGGGACTCATTTTCAGCCGATAGTGTTACATTACCTATAGATAAAATTGTAGCAGGAATTGTAAAGGACAATGGGTAATAGGCAATAGGCAATGGGCAATAGGCAATCAGGTGACAATCTGAAATCTAAAATCGTACATCGTACATCGTTCAGCTACTCTCCTTTCCCATGGCAATTAGCTTCATTTTCATAGCTGTTTCATGTCCTAAATAATTTTCAATCCGGTTATTTATAAAGTAGATAAGAGGAGTTAAAATTATAGCCATGCTAAATTTATAAGTATAATTAATGAGGCAAATCGCCAAAACCAATTGCCAACTCCAACCCCTTCCTAATTTAAAGGCAATAAATAAAACAATAAAGCTGTCGACCAATTGAGATACCATAGTTGAACCAGTTGCCCTAAGCCATACTTTTTTTTCGCCTGTATGTTTTTTTATTTTATGAAATATTATTACATCAATAATCTGGCTGACTAAAAATGCTACAAGGCTTCCCAATATGATCCACATTCCCTGTCCAAATATTGCAGTGAAAGCATTTTGCATATCGGGTACACCACCTTCCACACCACTATTTATCCAAAACTCTGCAGGGGGAATTTCTATGGCTAAATAAAACATAAGAAAAGCATACGAGATCAATACAACAGCAGTATACGAAATTCTTTTTACAGCTTTTCGTCCATAATATTCATTTACAATATCAGTAATAACAAATTCCAGTGGCCATAATAAAACGCCACAGGTTAAATTAAAACCAAGACCCTGCTGGCCGAGCAAAGTGAAGTTTGACGGACTTGAGCCAAACACCTTTTCAAGTGAAAAAATTTTACCTCCTATACATTCAGCTATCAAAGCATTAGCAACAAAAAAGGCAGAAATAAATAAAAAAATTTTAGTTGGCCTGTCTTTAAGAATGTTGTGCATGTGAGCCTGTTAATAATTAAATAAGAAGAAATAATATATCTGCAGAAGGAGAAATAAAAAATTGCCAACGATCAGCCACCTGGGTACTACTTTTAACTTGCCTGTTAGTAAAATAATAATGTAAATAATACTCATGATAAGATTTATAATAATTGCCATAAAGCCTAAAGTAACTATCAGGTCTTTAAAAAAAGGAATATTCACAACCCTGTCACCGGATACTTCAACGGGTTTTTTGATTTCAAGCCATCGGAAAAAAACAAATAATGCAAATGCGATGTTGCAAACAAATGTGAACCGTGACAAAAACAATATTATTTTCACTGTATTTTATTTTTTTACTTATTTATCAAATATATCTAAGCAAATTTTATTAAGCTCTAAAAAACCGGTATAAAATATTATATACAACATACACAGAAGATATGAGGTTAAAACTCTCAACAAAATAATATTAATTTGTCTTATAAAGTATTTCAAAAAATGGCAAATGTACTTAGCCTCGTTTCATATAAAATATTTCCGGCAAAGTTAGGCGGGCAAAAGGGGATTGCTCTCTTTAATGAAAATTTATCTGCATTTCATCAATTGATATGTGTTACAGTAAGAGCGAATATTCCGGTTTATGCATCATATAAGGTTCTGAATATTCTTTCTGATTCCAGGTTCAGGTATATTAATGTTTTTTATTTCTTTACAATAAAGCGAATTCTTAAAAAATACCATATCTCTACTTTAATCATTGAACATCCTTATTATGGCTGGCTGGCTGTATGTTTAAAAATTTTTTGTAACATAAAATTAATTGTACATTCTCATAATATAGAAGCACTCAGGTTTAAAAGTGTAGGTAAATGGTGGTGGCGTATACTTTGGAAGTATGAAAAGTATACTCATCAGCAGGCTGATCATAGCTTTTGCATTACAGAAGAGGACAGGCTATACATGATAAGCCATTTTAATCTTAAGCCGGAAAAATGCAGTGTAATAACGTATGGAATTGAATGGAATGAGCCACCTGATATAAAAGAAAAAACAGAAGCCAAAATATTTTTACTAAATAAATATGCGCTTTCGCAAAATACGACCCTTTATTTTTTTAATGGTACGCTGGATTATTTACCAAATCTCACTGCCGTTAAAAACATTTTAAAAAATATAAATCCGGTTATTCAATCCTTTAATATTAATTATAGAATTATTATTTGCGGAAAAAATTTGCCGGTTGAAATGAATGAGCTACAACACTACGCTGATAAAAATATTATTTATGCAGGCTTTGTAAATGATATCAGCGTTTACTTTAAAGGCGTGGATATTTTTATAAACCCTTTAACAGATGGTGGAGGCATAAAGACAAAACTTGTTGAAGCTCTCGGCTATGATCTTAACGTGGTATCAACCATTAACGGTGCTATTGGAGTAAATGACCAGTTATGTAATGGAAAGCTATTACTGGTTGCCGGTAATAACTGGAGGCTTTTTGCAACTAAAATGTTAGAAGCCACCGGGATATCCGCTACAATCCCCGAAAAATATTTCGATTATTTTTATTGGGAAAATATTATAAAAAAGGCAGCAGATATAATTAAGAATTAAAAATTCAGAATTGAGAAGCATTGTTCATAAATTTTCTTAATTCTTAAATCTTAAACTAATTATAATTTGTTTGCCTTCCCCCCTTCGGGGCCGGGGGCTTCAGGATCTCCCCTTGAGCATAGGCACGAAAGAAAAATTATGAAATGCTTCCTCCTCTAAACTTCCATCTTCTTTTTTAGTAATGCGTACCATGCGTTGAAGATCTCCGGTATTAAGTGGAATAACCATTTTACCGCCAGTTTTTAACTGCTCTATCAATTTAGGCGGTACTTCAGGAGCGGCTGCTGTAATAATAATTTTATCAAAAGGTGCATAAGTAGGCAGTCCTTCAAAGCCATCACCATAAAAAAATTTAATACTAGGGAATTTTGTTTTGTACACGAAGTTCTTATTTAAATCATAAAGTTTTTTCTGCCTTTCAATGGTAAAAACCTGCGCACCCATTGCAGCCAGTATTGTTGCCTGATAGGCACTTCCGGTACCGATCTCAAGAATTCTATCAAACTCCTTCACTTGTAATAATTGTGTTTGATAAGCAACCGTATAAGGCTGAGAAATTGTTTGCCCTTCAGCTATAGGAAATGCTTTGTCTTCGTAGGCAATATGGTCCAGGGCGGTGTCCAAAAAAAAATGACGGGGAATATCCATCATGGCTTGCAGCACTTTTTCATCAGTAATTTTCTTTTCTCTTATTGAATCAATTAACTTTTTTCTAAGTCCCTTATGCCTGTACGTGTCCTCAAAATTTCTCATAAGTGCAAGATAAAAATTTCAGATTGGATTTAAAGATGATTACACTTTATTAAAAAGCTGAAAAATCATTTTAGCAATAGTTTTTGTAAAACAACTGTACACAATAATTCCGGTATTAAGCAGTTAAGATAGGTTGCAGCATTAGGCATAGCTTTTGCAAATAAACCCCAATATGAAAACAATATTTACGTATGCTGCTTTTATTTGCAGC
>MWVX01000471.1_pt1 | contig 12719 bp, 9 predicted proteins | sample 1047311 | NCBI WGS metagenome assembly MWVX01 (sample SAMN06349984, study PRJNA376086) | soil metagenome | isolation source: MtG-4 sample Antarctic (ecotone) soil | place: Antarctica | collected 2015-01-13 | reverse complement strand
GGTTTAAGTTGGATAAATTAAAATATAGTGTGCTTGCTTTGGGTGATACTTCTTATCCTTTGTTTTGTAAAACAGGAGAAGATATTGATGAACAATTAAGTAAGCTTAGTGGCAGTCGTATCGCTCCCTTAAAGAAATGTGATATTGAATTTGATGAAGATGCAAACCAGTGGCTTGAAAAAGTTTTTCAAACATTAAGCACTTCTTCTGGGAACCAGATTCATGTTCCTGCTGAAATTCCTGAAATAAAAAAATCTTCCGGAAAAAAAACATATACAGGAGCAGTTTTATCAAACATTAATCTTAATGACAAAGGCTCCGATAAACAAACTTTCCATATTGAGGTTGCAGTGGATGAGCCAGAATATGAGCCGGGTGATTCTGCCGGCATTGTTCCTGAAAATTTAAATAGCATTGTAGAAGAATCATTGGCATTAACGGGAATTGACGGGAATAAAGAAGTTGAATATCGTAATGAATGGTTCACTGTCTATGATCTTCTTAAAAAACGGGTCAGTATTATCCAACTGGCGCCATCTGTTGTAAAGAAGTATGCGACATTGATTAGCCGGGAAATTCCCGCAGAAAAAATTGATCTTACTGACCTGCTGAAAACCTATCCACCTAAAGATGTAGCTCAATCTGAAGAATTTTTAACCCTTCTTAACCCTATTGCACCAAGGCTTTACACTATAGCATCATCACCACAGGCGCATAGCGATGAAGTTCATCTTACCGTAGTGAAAGATGTGTTTTATAAAAACGATCAATTAAAATTTGGTTTGTGTTCTGAATATTTAGGTGATATAAAGGTTGATAGTGAGCTTAGTTTTTTTATACAGAAAAATAAAAGGTTCAGGTTGCCTGCTGATGATAAAGATATAATCATGATCGGCCCGGGAACAGGTATTGCTGCCTTCAGATCATTCCTGGCAGAAAGAGATGCAGGAAATGCAGCTGGAAAAAACTGGTTATTTTTTGGTGATCAACATTTCGTTACTGATTTTCTTTACCAGACAGAAGTTCAAAATTGGGTTGAGACAGGTGTTCTTACAAAAGTAAGTACAGCTTTTTCCAGAGACCAGAAAGAAAAAATTTATGTGCAGCACAGAATGATGGAACAGGGTGCTGAATTTTTTCAGTGGCTGCAGTCGGGAAGTTATGTATATATATGCGGCACTAAATATCCGATGAGCGTGGATGTTGAGCAAACCTTATTACAGATTATAGAAAAGTTTGGTAACAGATCAAAAGAAGAAGCAGAAAAATATCTTGAAGCGATGGAAGAAGATGGACGATATGAAAAGGATGTGTATTAATGTCTGAAACAAAATTTATTGGATTGGTCGGATTATCAATTAATTAATATTACTTAAGGAAAATTGCTTAGTGAAGAGAAAGTTGAAGTGAGTGACACAACGATGATGAGCAAAGTACCAATGCTGGAAACAAAAAAGTTTTAAAGTTTAGTGACATGACAGATAAAAATTTATCACCAATAGAAAAAATTAAAACGGAAAGTGATGGACTGCGCGGTACCATTGCCGAAAGTTTGCAGGATGAAATTACAGGGGCTATTCGTGAAGATGATCAGGCTTTAATAAAATTCCACGGGATGTATCAGCAGGATGATCGTGACAGGCGTGAAGAAAGAGCTGAAAAAAAACTGGATCGGTTGTATAGTTTTATGATTCGGCTTCGATTGCCCGGTGGTTTTTTAACATCAGATCAATGGATAGCAATGCATGAGATTGCAGGCGAAAATTCCACCGGTGTAATCAAGATCACTACACGGCAAACGATCCAGCTTCACGGCATTTTTAAATCAAAAATAAAACCAACCATTCAGGCTTTTAATGCTGCAAAGCTTGATTCCATTGCTACCTGTGGAGATATTAACCGAAATGTAATGTGTAGCGCCCATCCAGGGCAATCAAAAATTCATGCTGAAATATTTTCATATGCAGATAAGATCAGTACGCAGTTGATGCCGAAAACCAAGGCCTGGTATGAGATATGGCTTGATGAAGAAAAAATTCTTGATAAAAAAGATGAAGAAGATCCCTTATACCAGGATAGGTATATGCCTAGAAAATTTAAGATCGCAATTGCTATTCCTCCAAATAACGATGTAGATGTTTTTGCAAACGACATTGGCTTGATCGCAATTATTGAAAATGATAAACTGCAAGGTTTTAATATTGCTATCGGCGGCGGACTCTCCACAACTCATGGCAATGATGAAACGTATGCCCGGTTAGCAACAGTAATTGGTTTTACAAATAGTGAGGAGAAAACGCTAAAGGCAATTTATGAGATACTGACTGTTCAAAGAGATTATGGAAACCGTAGCGACCGGAAATTGGCAAGATTAAAATATACGGTCGACAGATTAGGTGTGGATTGGTATAAAGAAGAAGTGGAAAAGCGTACAGGTTTTACATTAGAAAAAGAAAGGCCTTATACGTTTACCAGCCGCTGTGACTATTATGGCTGGGAACAAAATCATGAAGGCTTGTGGTATTATACTGTTTTTGTAGAAAATGGCAGAGTGCTGGATGATGAAAAGGTTGCATTAAAGTCAGCATTGCTACATGTGGCTAAAACAGGCAAGGTAAACTTTCGGTTTACAGCAAATCAAAATGTGATCATAAGTGATGTGGATGAAAAAGATAAAGAAGCCATAGATGAAATATTAAATCAGTATAAAATTTTAGAACATACTGATTATGCAACTCCCATTCGTAAAAATGCAATGGCCTGTGTAGCTTTCCCTACCTGCCCTTTAGCGTTGGCAGAAGCACAACGTTACATGCCTTCGCTGCTTACTAAAATAGAATTGTTGCTTGCAACACATCAGCTTAGTGATGAAGAAATTATAATCAGGATGACCGGTTGCCCCAATGGGTGTGCAAGATCATACATCGCGGAAATAGGTTTTGTGGGTACAGGATTGGGCAAATACAATTTGCATTTGGGAGGAGATCATGAAGGAAAAAGGTTAAATAAAATTTACAAAAAGAGTTTAGGTGAAGAAGAAATTCTATCTGAGCTTGATGGATTGTTTGGCGATTTTAAAAAAGAAAAAAATGACAATGAAAAATTTGGAGATTATTCTTTAAGGAAACATATCTCAACAATATGATTTAAGGTGGACGGTAGGAATACCAACCATATGTACAGCCACAGTTGTTGTCCCATTAAGGCGCAAATTTTAAAGGCATCATTCGCAGTGAAAAATTATTAGTGTGATAGAAAAAGAAGAAGGTAAAATAATTGATAAAGAAAACACTTTGTTTCCGGTTTTTTTAAAGCTGGAAAATCTTCGGCTATTGATTGTAGGTGGCGGAAAAGTTGCGTTGGAAAAATTGCAGGCAGTGTTACACAATTCCCCTGCTACTCAAATTAATATGGTGGCTACTGAATTCAGTGAAGCTACACGGCATGCAGCCAAACACCATTTAAATATTGAATTAATCCAAAGGGCATATGAGGTTTCAGATCTTGATAACATAGACTTAATAATAATAGCGGTTAATGATACTTTACAAAGTGAACTGATCCGTAATGATGCTCATGAAAAAGGTAAACTGGTAAATGTTGCTGACAAACCGGAGTTATGTGATTTTTATCTTGGAGCAATTGTCAAAAAAGGAAATCTCAAAATTGCTATTTCTACAAATGGTAAATCGCCCACCATAGCTAAACGTTTAAAAGAAACCTTTAACGATTTATTGCCGGATCAACTTGATGAAGTGCTGGATAATATGGAAGTGATAAGGAATAAAATGAAAGGTGATTTTGCAACCAAAGTAAATAAGCTTAATAAGATAACCAAAGTGCTTACATCAGGCAATGGTGTGGAAACATTATCTGCAGAAAAACGCTGGCGCAGGATAGCAACGTATTCAGTGCTGGCTTTTTCATTTATGTTGCTCGGTCACTTTGTGTTATCATATATACCGTTTCACGATCTTAAGAACAGTTTGGTAAATGTGACTAGCAACCTGGACAGGGATTTTTATATTATGGTGATTGCAGGATTTGTGGCGCAACTAATTGATGGCGCACTGGGCATGGGTTATGGCGTTACCTGCACAAGTTTTCTTTTGTCAATTGGGATAAATCTTCCTGCAATTAGTGGAAGTATACATACTGCAGAAATGTTTTCAAGCGCTGCCTCAGGCTATAGTCATTATAAATTTGGGAACGTAAATAAAAAACTTTTTAAAGCATTGCTGATTCCGGGTGTGCTTGGGGCAATTTTGGGAGCATGGCTATTATCAGCATTTGGTACTACTTACGCTCAATATATGCGCCCCATTCTGGCTTGCTACACCTTACTGCTGGGGTTAAGAATATTATTGAACGCATTTAAAAAAAATAAGGTTGCTAAAAAAGTAAAACGTGTGGGATGGCTTGCTGGCGCCGGTGGCTTTTTAGATTCATTTGGCGGCGGCGGATGGGGGCCATTAGTTACAAGCACCCTTATCTCCAAAGGTAGAACACCTAAATATGTAATTGGCACTGTAAGCATAACCGAGTTTTTTGTAACACTGGCAAGTGCATTAACTTTTTTTACATTAATAGGGTTAAGTCATTGGCAGGTAATTGTAGGGCTTGTAATTGGTGGTGTTGCAGCAGCACCTATAGCAGTAAGGCTTTCAGGCAAGCTGCCGGTTAAAACAATGTTCATTGCTGTTGGAGCACTGGTGATAATATGGAGTGTACGCATACTATTAAAGTCTTTAGAGGTATTTTGATTTTTTTATATATAATAAAAAAAATTAACAGGCCGGGAATACCTTTGCAAAAAATAATTTATGGTAACGATACACATAAACAGGGTACAGGATGATTTTAGTTTTGAAGCAAAGGATGCTAACGGGCATATAGTTCACTTAGATACGAGTGACGAAACCGGTGGAAATAATTTTGGGGTAAGGCCTATGCAATCATTGCTAATGGGTTTGGGCGGATGCAGCGGCATTGATGTTGTTTCTATTTTAAAAAAACAACGTTTAACTATTGAAGAATTTTCAATGAAAATACAGGGTGAAAGAGAAAAAGGCAAAGAACCTTCCCTGTGGGAATCTGTGCATATCGATTTTGAATTAAAAGGAAATATGGATCAGGAAAAAGCAGAAAGAGCTTGCGCCCTATCAATAAATAAATATTGCTCTGTTGCAGAAACGCTGCGGCGTTCGGGAACTACAATAACATTTTCTGTAAGGGTTAATAATTAATAAAGTATACTTATCGAAATAAATAAGTCAAATTAGTTCAACATAAAAATCGATTTTAAAAAAATAAAATTCATGGCATTACACCCAATTACTAAAGCAATACGATTACAAACAGAACGTACGGGGGAGAGTGAGCATTCTACTCCTTTGTTTTTAACAAGTAGTTTTTGTTTTAATAATGCAGAAGACATGAGGGCCGCATTTGCTGATGAATCAGATGATAATATTTACAGTCGTTTCAGTAATCCTTCTGTAAATGAGTTTGTTGATAAAATGGTTATGCTGGAAGGTGCAGAGGCGGGTGTTGCAACTGCAACGGGTATGAGCGCCGTGTTTGCAACATTTATGGCGCTCTTAAAAAAGGGGGATCATCTTTTATCCTGTAATGCAGTTTTTGGAAGTACGCATAATATTATAAAAAAATATTTACCCAATTACGGAATTGAATGCAGTTATGTAAGTGCAGATAAACCTGAAGAGTGGGAAGCGGCTATCCGCCCGAATACCAAAATGATCTACCTGGAAACGCCTACTAATCCCGGGCTGGATATTGTTGACCTTGAATTTATCTCCGGGCTTGCAAAAAAACATGATCTTATTTTAAATGTAGATAATTGTTTTGCCACGCCGTTAAATCAACGGCCGATAGATTATGGGGCACACCTTGTTTTGCATTCTGCAACCAAATGGATAGATGGACAGGGAAGAGTATTGGGTGGTGTAATTGTTGGAGAGAAAAAATTGATCCAGGACATTTATTTGTTTACCCGTAACACCGGCCCGGCCTTATCTCCATTTAATGCATGGGTGTTGAGCAAAAGCCTGGAGACACTGGATGTACGTATGGAACGGCACGCCAAAAATGCCTTGCACATTGCCACTGAATTAGAAAGCCATCAAAAAATATCCTGGCTAAAATACCCCTATTTAAAAAGTCATCCACAATATGATATTGCAACTAAGCAAATGAAAAATGGAGGCGGTATTGTTTGTTTTGAATTAAAAGGCGGCCTGGAGAACGGTAGAAATTTTTTGAACAATCTGCAAATGCTATCTGTTACGGCTAATTTAGGTGACACAAGAAGTATTGCCTCTCACCCGGCAAGCACCACACATGGCAAACTTACCGAAGAAGAAAGACAGGAAGTTAATATTACTCCCGGACTCATTCGTATTTCTGTGGGGTTAGAATATGCTGATGATATTCTCAATGATATTTTGCAGGCTTTGGAAAAATGTTGATCGTTTTTTTAGGAGGAAAAATAATTTGGTTACCAATATTTGACTTGGAATTTATGAGCATACCATTTCTCTCAGTGAATATTAAAGGAAATGAATTAAAAGTAATATATAGAAGAAAGTATAAAAAGTATACTGTTGAATTTTCATCAATACGAAAGGGGAAAAAATTTCGCTAAATTAAATCCGAACGGACGAGGATTATATTTTTTTTAAACTTATTATTAGTGGATGAGTCTAAACTTCAAGGTCAGCCTCGAATTTCACAAGTATACCTTAAGCAATTTGGATGTAAAGGAAACGATGAATGGTGGATTTCAATTTATGAAAAAGAAAATGATTGTATAAAGAATGTATTAATAGAAAAATTTACAAAAGAAACTAACATTTTTGACCTTCCATTTGATGACGACAAATTAAAACGACATTTCGAAAATCAAAGCTCCCTTGTTGAAAATCATTACAGAAAGATTATTTCAAATATCACTAATCAAAAACGTTTAATTAAAAAAGATTCTACTGATCGGGCAGGTGAAAACATGCTACGTAATTATTTTTTCAGCCGTTGATAAATCTCCACGCTTTTGCTGCCATCTGTATTAGTAATTGTTTGCATAAATCCATCTTTACCATTCAGTTCGATATCAATATCAAAATCGTGTCCTCTTACCTGGTAATAGGTTGATGCTATCATTGACTCTTTTACTTTGTTATTACCGTTCATTACAAATTTACCAAAGCCTGTTGCCGTATGAGTTTTATTCAAAGAGTCTACAGATGTATTTCCCCACACTACAATACCGGCATAATAAGTTTTATATTGAATTACCTTGTTTTCAGTGGTGTCTTTTCCTCTAAGGGAATATGATTTAGTTTGTTTCCATGCTCCGTCCAGGGGAGATGTAACAGGAGTACCTGCTGATTCATACACTTCTGTTAGTTTAATGTGTCTGCCCTGTGTCATAATATCCGGAATGATTTGTTGGTATCCGTTAGGGTTTTTCTCTATTATTAATTTATACTTGCCGGGATTTTCCGTGGCTGCACTATCAGCTGCAGAATAGATAACATTTTCTGTAACAGTATCTTTATCAGTGGTGTATGTTCCAATTCCAAAACCGCTTATTGTATCCAGCGAATTTGTATTTGTATACATCATGTAATCCTCCGTATAAATTTTCATTTGCAGTGTTGTTTTGTATGTAGTATCTACCTTATCATATTGTACATTTTGCGACAACATTTTGTACGCACCCGGCATATTTAGCTTTTTATCCGAAGTGTTGCAACCGGTAATAACCAGGATTGCTGCTACCATTAAATTTAAATTTTTCATTTTATTTGTTTTTAGAATGAGAAATAAATTACAGTGTTTTACAGGTTGCACCCACTTCTAAAGATACATCAACTTTGCCTTTTGCCTTAAATTTATGTAGCACAACTCAAAATGCTTATTAATATTTATTAACTTAAGAATGAACTTTGGGGCTATTATACACATTTAAAATAATGGCGTGTTAGCCGAGTCTCTCTTGCCATTGGTCTTGTGACCAACAACATTTCCTACAGTAAAAACTTACCCCAATTCGGCTAGTACAACGTGAGTGAGCCTTAGGTAAGCTCAGGATAAACTTCAGGACGATGCTAGGAAAATTAGCTGTTAGTAAACAAAACTTTACATAAGTATCACAAATAGAGTATGGTTGTGCGAAAAAAATATGTATCGCAACGTAGGGTTTTAAACCAAATACCCAAATGCATTATCACCCGGTTTTAGCTCAGTATAATTTACATTATACGTATCCATATTAGATAACATGCGGTAATAATCTTCTTTCGTTCTTAATTCAATGCCTACCAAAGCGGGGCCAGACTCTTTATTATGTTTTTGAACATATTCAAACCTTGTGATATCATCAGATGGTCCTAATACATGATTCACGAAATCTTTAAGCGCACCCGGGCGCTGAGCAAAGCGAATAAGAAAATAATGTTTTAATCCTTCATACTGTAAGGAACGTTCTTTAATTTCCTGCATTCTGTCAATATCATTATTACTACCGCTTACAATACATACTACATTCCTGCCCTTTATTTGTGTTGCATAATCATCTAATGCCGCAATTGATAAAACTCCTGCGGGCTCAACTACCATTGCATCTTCATTATATAATTTTAATATGGCAGAACAAATCTTTCCTTCGGGAACCAGATGCATGTCTGCTAAAACTTCTTTGCAAATGGAGAAAGTTAAATTACCCACCCGTTGAACAGCAGCGCCATCTACAAAACGCTCTATGACCGGGAGAGTTACAGGCTCACCAGCTTCCAGCGCTGCTTTCATAGATGGTGCACCTTCCGGCTCTACACCAATTATCTTTGTTAGCGGAGAAAAAGTTTTAAAATAATTACCTACACCTGCACACAAACCACCGCCACCAACAGGAACAAATAAATAATCTATTTCTGAAAGGTCTTCTAAAATTTCTACGCCTACAGTTCCCTGCCCTTCAATTATTTTATAATCATCAAAAGGATGAACAAAGGTCATGCCGTTTTCTTCAGTGAATTGTTGTGCTGCAATAGCACATTCATCATATGAGTCACCGGTTAATTTTATTTCTATATATTCTCCACCAAACATGTTGGTCTGACTTATTTTTTGGTTCGGCGTTATAACCGGCATAAACACTACTCCCTTTACGCCCAGTTTTTTGCAGGAATAAGCAAAACCTTGTGCATGATTACCTGCGCTGGCACAAACCACGCCTTTTTGCAATTGCTCCTTTGGCAAACTACTCATCAAATTATAAGCACCACGAATTTTGTAAGAGCGAACCACCTGTAAGTCTTCTCTCTTTAAATAAATATTTGCCTGGTATCTCTTTGATAAATTTTGATTGAGAATCAGTGGCGTTCTATACACCACGTTCTCCAAAAGCTTAGCTGCTTTTGAAGAGTCAAGATGTACTGTTGTAAGGGCAGATGAATTCATTTTTTAATTTGATCACAAACTATTTAAAGAGGCCTTTACTTTTTTTTCTTTTAACTGTGGAGTGGCTACAGCGGGTTTTTGATTTTCAGGTCGTAAACTTCTTACTGTTTTACCTGCCTGCCACAACTCACTATCCCGTAATTCTTTTAATTCTACTTCCAGCTTTTCCCTGTAATCAGCTTTGCTGTTGCTTTCTATTGAAAGGGTGGCTTCTTTACCGGCAGCTACACTATCATACAGTTCATTAAATACAGGCAAGGTAGCATCACGAAATTTTTTCCACCAGTCCAGTGCGCCACGTTGTGCTGTGGTTGAGCAATTGGCATACATCCAATCCATTCCGTTTTCCGCAACCAACGGCATTAAAGATTGGGTAAGCTCTTCAACCGTTTCATTGAATGCTTCAGAAGGTGAGTGGCCTTTTTTTCTCAGCACTTCAAATTGAGCTGCAAATATTCCCTGTATCGCACCCATTAATGTTCCTCTTTCTCCTGTAAGATCTGAAAAAACTTCTTTCTTAAAATTCGTTTCAAACAAATACCCTGACCCGATAGCAATTCCTAAAGCTGCCACTCTTTCAAAGGCTCTTCCTGTTGCATCCTGAAAAATTGCATAGCTGCTGTTTAGCCCTCGCCCTTGTAAAAACATTCTCCGTAAAGAAGTTCCGGAGCCTTTTGGGGCCACTAAAAAAACATCAACATCCTTTGGAGGAATAATCCCTGTTTGATCATTATACGTTATGCCAAACCCATGAGAAAAATATAAAGCTTTACCGGGTGTTAAATGTTTTTTTACAGTGGGCCACATGGCTATCTGTGCGGCATCACTCAATAGGTAACAAATGATAGTTCCTTTTTGAAGCGCTTCTTCAATATCAAATAAAGTTTTGCCTTCTACAAAACCATCACGTACTGCTTTGTCCCAGCTTTTGGAATTTTTACGCTGACCAACAATTACATTGATCCCGTTTTCTTTTTGATTTAGTGCCTGTCCTGGTCCCTGAACGCCGTAGCCAATAACCGCTACCACTTCATCTTTCAGAACTTCCTGTGCTTTTGATAAAGGAAATTCTTCACGGGTTACTACATTTTCCTGTGTGCCGCCAAAATTTAATGTTGCCATGGATGTTTAATTTTAATGTTGATAAAAAAGTTAGTTTGCTGTGAGACGTGAAAAGTGAGACGTGAAATTTATCACGTTTATCCTCTCACGTTTCACGTTGATTACTTTTCTGATAATTTTGTTTTCTCTACTTCAATAAGTTTTTCAATTTGCTGTTGCACTTTATATGCCATTTCAGAAGTGGTACTAAGTACAAAACATGCTGCTCCTTTATAAATATTTTCCTGAAACTCAAATGCGTGAAGGCTTTTAATCCTTACTCTTCTTCTATTACAAATATTTATCATCCGGTTTAAAATATTAAAACCATTGTCTGAAAATACGTCTAGTGTAAAATCTCTGGTCATGTTGTTTATTTTTTATATTCTAATACCATATCACTAACAGCTGCCCCTGTTGGTATCATAGGAAAAACATTTTCTTCTTTTTCAACTTTCACTTCTAAGAAATACGGGCCATCATGTTGCAGCATTTCTTTTAGTGTTTCCGGCAGTTCTTTTCTATCAATAACTTTCTTTGCCTTTATTCCGTAAGCTTCATTTATCTTAACAAAATCGGGATTGCTCATCTCAGTGAAAGAATAACGTCCCTCAAAAAACATTTGTTGCCATTGCCGCACCATGCCTAAAAATTCATTATTGAGTACGATTATTTTTACAGGTATTTTATATTGTGAGATGGTGCCCAACTCCTGCAGGGTCATTTGGAAACCGCCATCACCAATTATCGCAATCACCTGCTGGTGCGGCGCTCCTAACGTTGCACCCATTGCAGCCGGCAGGGCAAACCCCATTGTACCCAATCCGCCTGAAGTAACATTGGTTCTTGGATTTTTATAATGATAATATCTTGAGGTAACCATCTGATGCTGGCCTACATCTGTTACAATTATGGCATCACCTTTTGTGATCTCATCTAACAAATAAATAACCTCGGCCATTTTAATTTCTCCTGTGGCGTTCAAACAATTTTTGCTTATTATTTTCTCATATTCATTATCAGTAAAATCTTTAAAAGTTTTCAGCCATTCCTTATGTTCTGTATTTTGAATTCTTTGTGTTAGTAAAGGCAAAGCTTCTTTTGCGTTGGCATGAATGGCGACCTCAGTTTTAATTATTTTATTTATTTCTGCTTTGTCAATTTCTATATGAATAACCTTAGCTTGCTTAGCATATTTAGTTACGTCACCTGTAACACGATCATCAAAACGCATACCTACAGCAATTAAAAGATCACATTCATTTGTATTTTTATTGGGGCCATAATTACCATGCATTCCGAGGTAGCCCACATACAAGGGATGATCGTGCGGAAAACCCGATAAGCCCAGCAGGGTAGAAGCAACAGGAATATTTCCTTTTTCGGCAAATGCGATAAGTTCTTTTGTAGCATCTGCAAGTATTACTCCCTGCCCTGCAAGAATGTATGGCTTTTTAGATGCATTAATAAGCAATGCTGCATCCTCAATTTTGGTTATATCTATCTCAGGTTTTGGTTGATATGTTTTAATAGATTCACAACGTTTATAACTAAATTTCGTTTTTGCAAACTGAGCATCTTTTGTAACATCAATCAATACAGGCCCGGGCCTGCCGGTTGTTGCAATATAAAATGCTTTTGCAACTGCATTGGCCATATCATCAGCCCTTGTTACCTGGATATTCCATTTAGTTACGGGCACTGTTATATTCATTACATCAATTTCCTGAAAGGCATCAGTACCTAATAAATGAGAAGCCACCTGCCCTGTAATGCAAACCAATGGTGTGCTATCTATCATCGCATCTGCTAAACCGGTTATCAAATTTGTAGCACCCGGTCCTGAAGTTGCAAAAACAATTCCCGGTTTTCCGGTTACTCTTGCATAACCCTGCGCAGCATGAATTGCTCCCTGCTCATGGCGAACCAGTATATGTTTTACCCGATCAGCATAATTATATAAGGCATCATATATCGGCATGATAGCGCCGCCGGGATAACCAAATATTGTTTCCACTCCTTCTTCCAGTAATGAAAGGATCAATGCATCAGAACCGGTAATAGAAACCCCCTCCGCCCCCTGAAGGGGAAACTGCATAGCTTCTTTCTCTTTTTTATTTTTTATTTTATTTTGTATC
>MWVX01000470.1_pt1 | contig 12748 bp, 11 predicted proteins | sample 1047311 | NCBI WGS metagenome assembly MWVX01 (sample SAMN06349984, study PRJNA376086) | soil metagenome | isolation source: MtG-4 sample Antarctic (ecotone) soil | place: Antarctica | collected 2015-01-13 | reverse complement strand
TCTTTTTTAGGTTTAAATTTGCTTCGGAGGTATGTGGGCGACATTAAAGGCAAAAGCGTTTGCGAATTTGGCGCGGGCGATTATCTGACGTCGGGTTTATCGATTCTTGCGGCGGGCGCGTCGCGCTATGCGGTAATTGACAGATTTCCCGGTGATTATACGGGCGACATCGCTAAAAAATGGTATCAGGGAATTGAAGATAACTGGTCAAAATTTTATCCCGAAACCACCTGGGCGAAAGATATAAAAGCTGCCGATTTTCCCGAAAATTACGGTACGCGTCTCGAACTCATTGCCCAACCGATTGAAACTGCCGAAACCCGAAACAAATTCGACATTGTTTGTTCCTTTCAGGTGGGCGAACATATTTCAGACCTTGCCGCCTTCGCCGCAATGAACAGGCGTCTGCTTGAAAAATCCGGCGGAGTCGCTCTCCACCGCGTTGACTTCGGACCGCACGACAGTTGGTTTCCTTATAAAGACCCGCTCACTTACCTGCGCTTTTCCGAACAGGCTTGGAATTTGACCGGCTCGAATCGCGGTGTTCCCAACCGTTTCCGGCATCACGAATTTATCGAGTCTTTTACCCGCGCCGGATTTGAGGTTGAAACGGTTTATTCCGCTGATTTTGATGAGCAGACAATTGATTTTTCACGCCTTGATCGCAAATTTCAAGCAATGCCCCGCGAATCAATATTGGTTGGCACGGCGATTTATCTCCTGCGCCAAAATTCGACAAATACGGAATGAAAAATTCCCAAACTACTTGTCATGTTATCGTATTAGTTTGTGCGATTTCATTTTTGGCGGGTGTTCTGCCGGCGTTTCGCGCGAGTCGGCTCAATCCCATCGAAGCTTTACGCTATGAATAATCAGTGCAAATTGTTAAATTGTACGATCGAATTTAAAGATTAAAACCAGGAGAAGTTAGAATGATTGTCACAACGGGAAATGAAGTTGAGATGGGAAAAATTGTTCAGTATTTGGGCATTGTTCGCGGAATCGTCGTGCGCTCGCCGAGTATCGGACAGGGACTGATGGGCGGGCTTAAATCAATCGTCGGCGGAAATATCGAGGAGTTTGCGCAGGTTTGTGAAGTGGCGCGTCTCGAAGCCTTCAACCGGATGCTGCAGCAAGCGCACGAAATTGGCGCGGATGCCGTTATCGGAATGCGGTACGACGCAACCGAGTTTGCCCAGAGCGTAACCGAAGTTCTGGCTTATGGAACGGCGGTGAAGTTGTCTAATAAATAAGTTGTATTACGAATTTCAAATTATTTTTAAGGCAGAAATGCGCCTTTGCCTTTTCTGCCGATACGCATATTCGTCAACCAGTCGAGCCAACGGTATTTCAGAACTTTTGGCGCGAGATATTCAGTAATGCCGGTGGTTTTGCGAATTGTGCCGTCGGCTTGGGTGAGAGTCATTTCACTGAAAAAGCGAAGGTAAAAAAAACTCGAATCAATGATTCTTTTTTGCAGAACTTCAAGACGGACATTGTCTTCAGAGATAAATCGCAGGAGTTTGGCGTATTTAATGCCGAACTTGTCTCTTGAAAAATTTTGCTCCTCGATCGCCGCGTCCCTCTCGAGCAGAACACCGCCGGTAATTGTTAAAAGTTTGGTCGTCGAATATATTTCATCGTTTTCTTTATAGCGGTAAAAAACAGCAGTCGTGTCTGAAAAATGAGCGCGTCCCCATTGCCAATCGCAGACGGTTTCGGGCAGCCAACGATTATCGATATTATGGTCGTGATAACCCGTTCCGCGAAAGGGAATGGTATCGAGGCTTTTCCCCGTATCTTCGGAAACGGTGATTCGTCCCGTTACGTCCGCACGTGAGACAGCCAAATTCCAGTTATGCGCATTAGCGAGGTTCACGGGTTTGTCAGGCAAAAAATCGCTCTCGACCAAAAGCCATTCAAAATGCGCTTCCAGATTTCTGTTTTTGCGGAGCTTGGCGCTGATTGAAAGAACATAGCCCGAACCATACGGGGCGGATTCGAGACGAAAGAAATTATTGCCGATTTGACATCTCGGAGTTTCATCGCTGGCGGAAAATTCAGAAGGCGCAAATTCATTGATCGCGCGGTATTTCGGCTTGCCATCGCGGTAATATGTAAAGGCAATCGCCGGGAAAAGGTTTTGGAGTGAACCGTCGCCTTTTTTGCTCAGACGGCTTTTGACTTTTTGAAAAAAGCCGGTGCGCTTCTGGCTGGTTTTATTGTAACGCGGGGAAAATATAAAGTTATCAAGAAAGATTATGACCACCGCGTCGCGCCCGTCTTCGCTCAGAGCGTCGAAATACCACCATTCGAACGCTTCCGAGTTTGCCTTCTCGTGCCACACATCATCGGCAATGCTCGATGTAAAGAAAAAGCTTTCCTGTTCGATTTGCTTTGTTGCTGTCGCCATTGTTTTTACGGGAAATTTTAGTTTGGTAAAACGCTTCAAGCATCGCAGAAATTAAATATTAAGGCAAACTTTTTCTCATCGAATAAACTCTAAGAGTGGAAAAAGGACTCTTCCCGAATTTTCAAATAAAAAAGGAGATAAAACGAAAATGAAAACAAAAGCAGTTTTGTTGAGTTTAATTTTGACTGTTGGACTTCTGGCAACAGCGTGTCCGAAACGCTTGAGTATTGCCAACATTGAAGCTAATCCGTCAAGGTATTATGACAAGGAAGTTGCGGTTGCGGGGACAGTCGATACCAGTTACGGCGTTTCGATTCCGATCATCGGTCAAAGCGGCGGAATCTATAAAATAAGCGACGGAACCGGTTCTATCTGGGTTGTCACACGCCGAACCGTCCCGACCAAAGGCACGCAGCTTGGCGTTAAAGGTAAAATCCAAAATGGCGTGAACTATAACGGAACAAATTACGGTCTCGCAATGATTGAAGACGACCGACGATTTAAGGGTCAATAAAAATTCTGTTAGCCTCCAAAACCTTGATATGCCGGCGTTTTGTCATAACACAAGTTATGCACATATTCTTTAACATTAGATAGACAAACAGGACACTGCCGTAATTCTAAATTTTGTGACAAAGTTGAGAGTAACAAGTTAGAATCTTGTTGCTCTTTTTTTATGAATAACCAACTAACAATTTTCGATCGGCAATTTCAAAAATTGCACGCGCGTTCTTGGGAAATTATTGAGAAAACTCCAAACGAAAAACTCTTTTGGCAGCCGAATAAAATTGATGTGTCATTTCCGGTGAATTCCTGCGGCGAATACATTTTGCGGAGTGCAGGAACGGTTGAACAAACCTTTAATGGAATCACGGCGAAATTATGGGATGACCCGTTTGAATGGACTTTGCCCGAAGCGCTTTCAACAAGCCGTTTAATTTTGGATTATTTAGCCGAAGTTGAAGGAACGCGCCGGCGCGGTTTCGCTTTTTTTCATTCCCCACACATCATCGGCAATGCTCGATGTAAAGAAAAAGCTTTCCTGTTCGATTTGCTTTGTTGCTGTCGCCATTGTTTTTACGGGAAATTTTAGTTTGGTAAAACGCTTCAAGCATCGCAGAAATTAAATATTAAGGCAAACTTTTTCTCATCGAATAAACTCTAAGAGTGGAAAAAGGACTCTTCCCGAATTTTCAAATAAAAAAGGAGATAAAACGAAAATGAAAACAAAAGCAGTTTTGTTGAGTTTAATTTTGACTGTTGGACTTCTGGCAACAGCGTGTCCGAAACGCTTGAGTATTGCCAACATTGAAGCTAATCCGTCAAGGTATTATGACAAGGAAGTTGCGGTTGCGGGGACAGTCGATACCAGTTACGGCGTTTCGATTCCGATCATCGGTCAAAGCGGCGGAATCTATAAAATAAGCGACGGAACCGGTTCTATCTGGGTTGTCACACGCCGAACCGTCCCGACCAAAGGCACGCAGCTTGGCGTTAAAGGTAAAATCCAAAATGGCGTGAACTATAACGGAACAAATTACGGTCTCGCAATGATTGAAGACGACCGACGATTTAAGGGTCAATAAAAATTCTGTTAGCCTCCAAAACCTTGATATGCCGGCGTTTTGTCATAACACAAGTTATGCACATATTCTTTAACATTAGATAGACAAACAGGACACTGCCGTAATTCTAAATTTTGTGACAAAGTTGAGAGTAACAAGTTAGAATCTTGTTGCTCTTTTTTTATGAATAACCAACTAACAATTTTCGATCGGCAATTTCAAAAATTGCACGCGCGTTCTTGGGAAATTATTGAGAAAACTCCAAACGAAAAACTCTTTTGGCAGCCGAATAAAATTGATGTGTCATTTCCGGTGAATTCCTGCGGCGAATACATTTTGCGGAGTGCAGGAACGGTTGAACAAACCTTTAATGGAATCACGGCGAAATTATGGGATGACCCGTTTGAATGGACTTTGCCCGAAGCGCTTTCAACAAGCCGTTTAATTTTGGATTATTTAGCCGAAGTTGAAGGAACGCGCCGGCGCGGTTTCGCTTTTTTTCATTCCGACGAAGATTTAAGCCGCGTGCTTCCAGCACCCGAAAAATTAAAAACTATTTTTGAGATTTTGCTTGAAACATCCGCCTCGGCGGAGAATTTTCAGGGTCGCGCCTTTGCCATATTTCGCTTTTTTTCAAATGAAAAACTGTTAAAGAGTTGAAGTTTTGGACTTTTGAACTTTAATAGGTGAAAATGCGTAGCTGAAAAGAGTACAAAATAATTCGGATACTGGAGAAAATTATGTTTTGCCCACGTTGTAGTCAAGAGCAAGTATCAAGTGAAACAAAGTTTTGTTCGCGTTGCGGTTTTCCGCTCGGACTTGTTTCGGAAATTCTCGCCCACGGTGGTTTTTTGCCGCAACTGGCAGAGCTATATCAAGACAAAAAAATCTTGACACGCAAAAATGGTCTGATCTTCGCGCTGTTTTGGTTTATGATTTTTACGATGATTCTGACTCCTTTTTGGGCGGTTGCCAATGCCGATGAATTAACGGTTATCTGTGCGCTAATCGGAGTAATTGGCGGGTTGATTTTAACTATCGCATCTTTTGCTTTCTTGAGAAAGGAACCGAAAAACGTGGAAAATATTAATCAGGAAATGCCGAATCACCAAGTAAATAATCTTTATCAATCGAATCAAACGGCTCTGCCTCCGCAGCAAAGTCAGCCTGCACAAAGTTATGTGCCGCCTGCCGATTCTTGGAAAGCGCCGGAAACTGGAGATTTAATTCAACCAAACACCGTTACGGACGCTACTACTAAATTATTAAAAAAGAAGAACAGGTTTTTTAGACAGGAGTAAATTTATGTTTTGTCCACGTTGCGGTCAGGAACAAGTCACAAGCGAAACAAAGTTTTGTTCGCGTTGCGGGTTTTTACTGACGGGTGTTCTAGAGTTGATTTATAACAATGGATTACCACTTCTGGCTCCGGTCATTTCAGAAGCTAAAGGAATTTCGCCAAGGAAGAAAGGTTTCAAGCAAGGCGGAAAGTTGTTGTTTCTCTTCCTGATGACGGTTCCAATTATTGCAATTATTTCAGCTGCGTTAAATCTTGGTCCAGGTTTGTTCATAATAGCGGGAATATTGACTTTTTGGGGCGGAATTTTGCGGATACTTTATGCGCGCATTTTCGAGTCAAATGAGCCGGGTGAAGAAAGTGTGAAAACCGGAATTTTTAGTTCCGCAAAAAAATTATTAAGTAAAAAACAAAATGCGAATGCTTTACCGCCCAACCAATCAACTGTTGATGGTTTATACGTTCCACCGTTCCCAAACAATTGGCGCGATACGAATGATTTAACTCCTTCAAGCGTTACCGATCAGACGACTAAATTATTGGAAAAAGACAGATAATGCGTTCCTTTTATTGTTGTTGCTGTTGCTGTATAGGCGGTGTTGTCTGAATTCCTTTGACTCCTGAAAAATCGTAAGTGATATAAAGATTCAGGGCATTGTCTTTAACTTCAGAGCGAACGTCTTTAACCCGTGCGTTAAGCGTTCCGTCAGTGGCGGTAATCGGCAGATTTAAAGCGATTTGCTGACCGCGCAAAATTGTAATCGGATTAACCTTTTGATTTAGTGATGACTGGACGAGCGGCGTGACAAAGCCACTGACAACCGGCGAAAGACCGTCAAGATTAACCGTTTCGACATCAATCTGTCCATAAACATTTTGTGCCGCTTCATCAAAACGAAGATTGAGATTTGCCTGTGCCCAACCTGCAAAATCGATACACTGACCAAAAACCGCAGCGCTTCCGCTAAAAGCGAGCGGCGCGGCAATTTTTCCATTCTCCAAACGCACGCCGGTGGTAACGCCGCTGCCGTCTGGCTTAAGAGTTATTTTCCCCGCGCATTCGCTTTGTAATACAAAAGAAGCATATTGCGGTTTTGCCGTATCGTTATAAATGTTTTGTCCGGTAAGATTAAGCGGGAAGGCAGGCGCGTTCATATCGCGGAAAATAGTTGCTAAAATCGTGTCAAAAAATTGTTGATTTAAAGCAATCGTAGCAGTTGCCGCTGGCGCGGCGTTTGCTTCCGGTGCTTTAATCGGTTCGCCCGGAAGCTTTGCAGAGCGCGGCGCGCCGACAAAAAAATAAAAAATTAACGCTCCACCGATTACTAAGCCTAAAACCGCGCCCAAAAAAAACAATGCAAATCTATTCATATAATTTTCTCACGTAAACTTCTAAAAAAAATGTAGAGTTTTTTGCAAAACTCTACATTTACGAAACTAATTATTGATTTGGCGAAGACATCGGACTGACATTACTGTTGAAATTACTGTTGGTGTTGCCGCCGGAAGGTTGTGCGTTTTTCATTAACTGACCAATCAGCGCAAGCGCCACACTGAACATCTGGTCAACCTGCTGTTTTATTTGCTCAGGCGGAACTTTTGACAAAGTCGTCGGTTCTTCAAAAAGAGTCGGATCAATCGAAGCAGTGCGAATATTACTCATCTCCGTTACAAGCCGTAAACCTTTGATACCGTTGACGGCATTGCCCTGGGCTTCAGAATTCGTTTCCGAAAGTAGAGGTAAACTCGTTTCCTTGTCAACCAGAATAAACGATTCGGTTTGTACTGTGCCGGCTTGCGATTTGGTGTCAGTGGCGGCGCCGATGCGGTATTTAACCGCGTCACGACCGTTGAATTTTTCTTCGCCGACTTGTTCGATACCTTTTAAGTTTTTAATCTGCCCCACGATTTGTTCCGGCGTAAGCATGCGCCGAACTTCAAACCCGGTTGATTGTTTGTCGAGTTCGGCATATTGTTTTCGCGCCGGCGCAACGACAAGTTGTCTCCCGTTCAAGTCAAGATAAACCAATTTTTCACCGTTCGGCAGAGCAAATTCCATCCGTCTGTTCGTTCCGTTGCGGGCGACTTCAGCTCGCAATGGCGGCGAAGTGATTTTTTGTTCGCCCGAAGTTTCAAACTTCAGCGTTACAGTTGCCTGATACTGTTCAGGTTCTTTTGTCTCAATCACCGGACCGGAAGAACTGACAACGTTTCCGTTGCTGTTACCGGGGTTCGCATTCACCATATTTGTATTTATGGTAAGCGTCGAATTTGAATTCGTTAAAGTTGAATTCCCTCCGGTTGAAGGTTGTTGGCAAGCTAAACCAAACCATCCGACAAGCGACGTTAAGGAAAAAGTTAAAAGAGCGTTTTTAGTTGAAAACTTCATAATTTCCTCCAAGTTTTGAATTGCTTTACAGATTATCATAACCGGCGCGTCTTTGATAGAAAATAAGAAGATGAAAATTGTTCAACCCTGCCGAATACATTTGGTAAACTGTTTAGATTTATCAAGTCGATTTAAAATCGAAAAAAGATTCTCCACTTCTACTAAACTTAATACCCAACTGCTTCGCCATCGCTTCTCGAATCAATTGCTCCGAGCCGAACGCCTGTTTTTTCCTCGATTGCAATGCCGGTCGCAGAAGCTATGTTAGCCGGTTTTTCTGCGAAAATGTGCCCCCAGCCTTTCAACATTTTTTGTGTGTCGGGCGACATTCCGAAAGGTTCAAAAAGAATTTCATCGGGAAACCACTGATGATGGATGCGCGGCGCGTCAATCGCCTGTTGAATATTCATATCGTGGTCAATCATATTTACTACCGTCTGCAAAACAGATGTGATAATGCGCGGTCCGCCGCGCGCGCCGAGTGCAAACCATAAGGATCCGTCTTTGCGCAGAACAATGGTTGGCGTCATTGAAGAGAGCGGACGCTTTCCTGGTTGAACCGAATTATTTTCGCCCTGAATTAAACCATAAAGGTTCGCCGTTCCGGGACGCGCCGCAAAATCATCCATTTCATCGTTGAGCAAAACGCCCGTTCCTTTGGCGGTTACGCGCGACCCGTATAAATCATTAATTGTATAAGTGTTTGTCACGACATTTCCGTCCGGGTCAACAATTGTGTAGTGTGTGGTGTCCATTGATTCTTTACCGTTTAATTTGCCGTGTCCTGTTTTTGAGCTTTCCGAAGCATTCGATAACTTTATTGTGTCCGCTCTTTTTTTCGCGTAATTTTTGTTAATCAGCTTGAGCGTCGGAACGTCCGCAAAATCCGGGTCGCCCATAAATTCGGCGCGGTCGGCAAATGAGCGGCGCAAACTTTCGGTTAAAACGTGGTATTTTTCCGATGAATTGTACCCCATTCGGCGCAAGTCATATTTCTCGAGCATATTTAGAGATTGGAGCAGAACGATTCCGCCTGAACTTGGCGGAGGCATCGAAATAATGTCGTAACCCCGGTAATTTCCTTTGAGCGGAGTTCGTTCTTTGGGTTGGTAGTTTTTCAAATCTTCCAAAGTTATCAAACCGTTGTGCGTCCTCATATCGGCATCAATCAGTTCGGCGGTTTTCCCCGTGTAAAATTCCCGTGCGCCGAATTTCTGCATTCGAGCAAGGGTTTGAGCGAGTTCGGGTTGTTTGAATAACTCGCCTTCTTGATAAAATGCACCGCCTTTTAGAAAGATTTTTTTACTGTCTTCGTACTTTTCGAGATTTTCTTTGTAAGTCTTAAGCAAGTTGGCGAGTCGGTAGCTCAAAATATAACCGTTCTGGGCAAGTTTTCGGGAAGGTTCGATAAGCTGCGCCCATGAAATCTTTTTTGAGCCGTATTTCTTGAAAGCCAAATCGAATCCGGCGGGAGTTCCGGGAACGCCCGACGCGCGGTAGCCAATGGTCGAAGAACCTTCACCTTTTAATAGCGCGCCGTTTTGATCAACAAAAATATTCCTGTTTGCCCCTTGTGGCGCCATCTCGCGGTAATCGATACAAGCAGTTCGTCCGTCTTTGTAACGAATCAGCATAAAACCGCCGCCGCCTAAATTACCGGCTTCCGGATAAACGACGGCCAGCGCAAGCCCGACGGCAATTGCCGCATCAACGGCATTGCCGCCTTTTTGCATGATATCGACGCCGATTTTTGAAGCTAATTCGTGCTGCGAGGCAACCATTGCCTGACTTCCGCGAACGGGTTCACGCCAAGCAGCATGAATTTTTTGATGCCGGGGAATAAAAGAAAAGAAAAAAGATATAAGTAATAAGGTGACGACAAATTTTTCGATTGGTTTCATAATAATCGAGAGTTCGATTCGAATTTGTTCTAAATGATAAAAGATTAGAAAATAGCTTGTAACAATTAATTTGTAAAAAAAACAAATTTTTTAAGAAATTTTTGGTTTTAAGCTTTTTTGTTAGTAATAATATTATAAAAAGTATATAATAAAAATTCCTCTATCTAAAGAAATGTTTTAATTGCCTTATTTTGTTACAATTGAAGATAAATAAGGAATTAGCTCCTAAAAATAAAGTATTTTAATCCTTATCAATAAGGACATATCTCCGATGCGTGAATCTGATTTTATATTTAGAATATTTATTTAACAACTATATTAAATGGTTATGAATCCATAACATATCAAGTCTTAATCTATAAAATTTCAGTTTCTAAAAAAAGGAAGTAATTATGAAAAAAGAAATTCTTGCGATTGTTTTATTGAATTTTGTTTTGCTTATGCAAGCGCCGATTTCAGCACAAACATTAAACGCAAACATTAACCCCAGAATAAAAGATACTTCGTCGGTTAAGTATTCGAGCTTAAAAGCCTTTTCTGACGGTAACGGCGTTTTACTCGAGTGGGAGACGGAATTTGAAAATGCGAATATGGGCTTCTATATTTATCGCGGGGTCGGTGAACAGCGTCAGCTCGTTAATACTTCTTTAATTCCAGGCAGGTATCTGCGAATGCGCGGCGGTAGTGATTCTGGAAACAGCTATTCCTTTTTTGATCGCCAGGGCGATTTAACTTCGACTTATTCTATTGAGAGTTTGAACGCCGGCGGACAAAAGAACGATACGGGCTTAATTACTACTCAGTATAGAAATGATTTGAACGACATAGCAAGCGATTTTTCAAATTCGAATCAAGAATCTGAAAATGTGAACTCGAATATTTATAGTAAAGAATTGATTTTGTCGAAAGCTCTGCAAAGTGAAATCGGACAAAACAGTTTGCAGGCGGACACCAGCATACAAAGTTGGGTGGCTGCCCAGCCGGGCGTCAAAATTGGCGTCAAAACACAAGGAATCTATCGCGTAACGCGCGCTCAGATGGAAGCGAATGGCTTTAACGTAAATGCTTCAACCGCTCTGTGGCAGCTTTATGCAAATGGTGTCGAACAGGCAATCACAGTCGGAGATAACGGCACTTACATAGAATTTTATGGTAAAGGAATTGATACGCGAGACTCGAACACACAAATTTATTTTTTAGTCGTCGGTACTCAGAACGGCAAACGAATCTTGCCGCCAATTCGCCGCTCGGTAAAAGCCGGAGTCGTAGCAAACAATTATCTGCGCGCCTTTACATTTAAGGAACGCACAAATTATTCTTCCGCAGTATTTAATGGTGAGACTGAAAATTTCTTTGGCAGAATTTTTAATAATGCAGGCACAACTATTCCGCTTAATTTGACCGGGGTTGATTTTGGAGCGACCACTTCGTCTATTGATATTACTGTCCAGGGATCAACGTTAGTAGCTCATCAAATAAGAGTGATGCTCAACGGGGTAGAACTCGGTTTTTTAAGTGGGAGTGGAAGGTCTTCAATGACTAGCCGCTTCGAATTTCCCACTTCTGTTTTGATTGAAGGAGCTAATAATCTACAGTTAACTTCCAGTGCCACTAATGATTTTTCTTATTTTGATACGGTCAAAGTAAATTACGCACGTAAATATCAAGCAGAGCAGAATAGCCTTTCTTTTTCACTGCCGTTTTATAAATCAGCTTATTTGCGAGGTTTTTCTTCTGCCAACATTCGCGTCTTTGATGTAACCGTGCCAGATAGTCCGAAGATAGTAACTAACATGGCAATTCGACCGGACGGTAGCGGCTTTCAAGTATATCTTCCATCAAATACCGGTCGTGTGTTTTATGCGATTGAAGATTCAGCGATTTTGCAGCCTTCTTCGATTACGGCAAATGCCCCGTCAACTCTTTCAAATACGGCTCACAATGCAGAGTTGGTTATAATTTCACACAAGAATTTTATGACTGAGGCTGAGGAATGGGGAGCTTATCGTCGTTCGCAAGGCTTAACTGTTGAAGTTGTTAATATCGAAGATGTATTTGATGAATTTAGTTTTGGCATATACGATTCCGAAGCAGCCAAAAGCTTTCTAAAATATGCCAAAAACAATTGGCAAACTCCTGTAAAATACGCTTTACTAATCGGTGACGCTCACTATGACACCAGAAATTACATCGCTTCCGGCGTGAGAAATTTGTTGCCGACGAAAATGGTGGAAACGGTTTATCTGGAAACCGGCAGCGATGATTATTTAGTGGATTTTAATAATGATGGATTAGCTGAGATTGCTATCGGTAGAATTCCTGCTGAAACCGCTTTACACGTAACAACAGCCTTAAATAAGACTAAAAATTTCGAACAAACGGTCGAACAAAATTTTGCCAGAGGCTTTCTTTTTGTGAGTGACGACCCCATAGGTTATGATTTTGTAGGAATAAACAGTCGATTGCGCGCTCTCGTGCCGAGTGACGTTCCGCGAACAATGATCAAGCGAAGCGATGGCGACGCGCCTACTGTAACTGCTTTGTTGAAAAATGAAATGAATCTCGGCAGATACGTAGTCAATTTTTCGGGACACGGCACGTCGGGTGCGTGGACTTCGGGAAATATCTTCAACAATACAATTGCTAATCAATTGACGAACGCCGATAAATTAACCGTTTTTTCGATGTTAACCTGTCTCAACGGCTATTTTATCGGAAACTTTGATAGCTTGGCTGAAACCCTCGTCAGAAATCCTAATGGCGGAGCGGTAGCAGCCTGGGCTTCGTCTGGGGAAACCACAGCGGATATTCAGGAAGTTATGGCAACCCGCTTTTTCCAACAATTAAGCCTTGGTAATATTAAGCGGCTTGGTGATTTGGTGAATGATGCTAAAACTTCTATTAATGCCGGACGAGATGTGCGTCTTTCGTGGGTTTTAATCAGCGATCCGACTTTGAAAAGTTCAGCGGCATATTCGCTCGCCGTGCGTCCCATCGTTACTAAATCAAATGCGACGACATCAGTTTTGCCCGAATCTTTCGAGGCGAAATAATCCGCCAGACAAAGATTTTTGCCGCCGCGCTGCTCAAGCGGCTGACGCGGAAAAGTGAAGCGTAATTTCTCTGTCTGCTTGTCGTTTTCGTAAATGATTAAATCGTTGCCTTCGGACTGACACGGAAAAT
>MWVX01000469.1_pt1 | contig 12752 bp, 14 predicted proteins | sample 1047311 | NCBI WGS metagenome assembly MWVX01 (sample SAMN06349984, study PRJNA376086) | soil metagenome | isolation source: MtG-4 sample Antarctic (ecotone) soil | place: Antarctica | collected 2015-01-13 | reverse complement strand
ATAAATTCAAACAAAATTGAGCAGGAGTGGGCAATTCACCAGGTTAATACAACCGCCAACTTCGGAACGAAGAGTAAAGTACTTTACTGGCTTCTTGGAGGATTAAATTTTCAGGTAGAGCATCACCTTTTTCCCAGGATAAGCCACATCCATTATCCGCAGATTAGCCTTTTGGTAAGGGAAACCTGCCAGCAATTCAACATACCATATATCGAGTATCCTACAATGCAAAAAGCACTTGCTGCTCACATTTTTCATCTGAAAAGATTAGGTCAGGCAAAATAATTAGAGCAGAGAGTAACATTCTTAACGTATCTTTCTCTTTCAAATTAAAAAACAAATCTCATGAGTGTAAATTCGAAACACATTGCAACTTTCCTCTTAGGTGCTGCAGCAGCGCTTGCTGCAAATAAATACATGAACATGACTCCGGAGGAAAAGGAAAAACTGGCGGCAACATTGAGGGAGAAAGCCCATCAATTTAAGGGAGAAGCTGAAGGGATGGCTGATAAAACTAAAGATTATTTCTCTGAGCTTAAAACAAAAGGCGGTGATGCTTTGAAAGAACATTTCCCCCAGGTAGATGATTTGCTGAAGGCCTTATTTGGAAGCAAATTGGACGCTCCATCATCCGCTTCCTCCGATCCAAATAAATCTAATCAGGAAGGATTATAATAAGATTAGGTAGCGAACCGACTTTAGTATAGATCTTAAAGCTGCTTAAGATTCATCATTTGTTGTCCTGATCAATCCTATGCCCGTAAAAAAGAAAATAGCTCCAAGGGCACCATATATGATCAGGTACTTTATATCCTGCTGACCTGAGGAATTTACAAACAGCACGGCTGCGTAAATTAATCCTGCAATCCCCAGTATGGTTAATATTGTTCCAAAGATGCGCTTCAAGTTCATGGTTATAGATTTATAGAGCGATTACAAAAAGATTATCATTGTAACGTTTAGTTTGCGGCCATTCAAAAGATGAAAAGCATGCCTGGTGTAGCATTCTGTGATCCAATCGATTGTTGCCGGCTATAAAATAATTGATGATTATTCTTCGGAATCGGCAAAAATTTACAAAGTCAAAAATAATATTTTAAGTCATCACCCCTGGCTTTCAAAGAAGGTGATTGCACTCCCTTTATACCCTACAGAAACTCTATGGCCAAATTCCCAGGGTAGTATACGATGATGCCACCTTATCAATTGCTACTACAAACGCAGCGGTTCGCATATCTTTTATTTTGGGATTTTTTCTCCAGGTGCTGCGAACCTGCTGATAGGCGCTGATCATCGTATCTTCTAAACCGCTATTTACCAGATCCTCCTCTCCTGCTCCATGCTCTAGCAACTCCTTTGCGTCTGTATCCATGGTATGGCCAGTTACGTGCTCAATCTGATCCATAAATATTTTGTTGGTATTTTCTGTGAATCGCTTGTCCATTCTCCCAAACCGGACATGGGAGAGATTTTTAAGCCATTCAAAATAAGAGACAGTAACACCTCCGGCATTCAAAAACATATCAGGCACTATAAGCACATTCTTCTTAAGCAGCACATCTTCACCCCCTGGAGTACAGGGGCCGTTTGCTCCCTCGGCAATAATTTTCGCTTTTATTCTGGGCGCATTCTCTGCCGTGATCTGGCTCTCCAGTGCAGCAGGTATCAGAATGTCGCATTCCACTTCAAGAGCGGCTGCGGGATTTTTAATAACCCTTGCGTTAGGATAATTTGTGAGCGTACCATGTTCTGCCTTCCATGCCATGATATCTTCAAGATCCATTCCTTTAGGATTTACCAGTGCGCAATCAATCTCTGCTACACCGACGAGGATCGCCCCCGCCTCAACAAAAAATTTAGCGGAATGATAGCCTACATTTCCCAATCCCTGTACTGAAATTCTCTTTCCTTCAATGCCAGTTGATAAACCATACTTCTTCATGTCGTCTGCATTGTTGCATGCTTCCCGAATACCAAAGTAAACACCACGACCTGTAGCCTCTTTTCGGCCACGAACGCCGCCATTAGGTATTGGTTTTCCGGTTACACAACCATATGCATTTATTTCACCCGGGTGAAATGCCACGTATGTATCTACTATCCAGCTCATCTCCTGCTCGCCTGTTCCATAATCAGGGGCCGGAACGTCAATGCCCGGACCGATGAAGTTTTTCTTAATCAGCTCAGTCGTATACCTGCGGGTGATTCGCTCAATGGTATCTACACTATATTTTTTCTTATCTATTCGTATTCCACCTTTTGCACCGCCAAAGGGAACATCTACAATCGCACACTTGTAGGTCATCAATGCAGCCAGTGCCATTACCTCATCCTGATTTACATCGGGGCTGTACCGAATTCCTCCTTTGCAAGGAACCTTGTGCTGCGAATGCTGAACGCGATAGGCTTCAATAACTTCCACACTCTTTTTGCCTGAAATCTTATCTTCAACCACTACCGGGAAGCGCATCTGATAGACGCTGTTACAGGCTTTGATCTGCGCCAACAGTCCCGGATCATGAGTTAAAAAGCTCGCAGCTTTATCGAAATATCTCTCTACATTTTGAAAAAAACTGTGGTTGTCCTGTAATCCTTTCTTCATGAGGGTTCCCTGTCTTTGATTTTTTTTTCGAGTTTAGAAATTTTTTGTTCCTGAAAAATTAAAAAAACTACAATGCCAGCAAATATAGTAACGAGCACCGTAATCACTACATACAATTTTCCGGATTCACGAAGGAAGTTGCCCGCCTGTTCATCAACCCCTACACCTTGTGCATGCAAAAGCATAAGGTTCGTAAAAAGAAGGCCCATGAATAAAAAACCACTTTTCATATTAGAGATGTTTAGTCAAAAAGAATCAACCACCTCGGTATGAGGTGTTGTGGAATGAAAGATATCTTCACCGGCTTTGATCCGTGTTTCTATTATTTTTATCCGGGCAGTAAGCGAAGCCATCCATGCGCCGAGCAAAATCCAGCCAATTACTGCAGGATAAAAGACCAGCCGCATATTTCCGTCGAGGTCGTATGCTGAGAACCCTGGATTGCCGCCGTTGCCCGGGTGAAGGGAATCAGTAAGCCGTGGGACTATAAATATTGCAGGAATAAAAATGGCAAAGGCCATAATATTAAAGACCGCAGAGACCTTAGCGCGCCGATCTATGTCATCAATGGAGTTACGCAACACAAAATAGGCGAGATAAATCAAAAGGCCTACTGCAGACCCCATAAGCTTTGGATCATTTATCCACCATGCACCCCAGGTGGTTCGGGCCCATTGCATGCCGGTAAGAATTCCGAGGATGCCCAGGAATAAACCAACCCGCGCACTGGCGGCAGCATAGATATCAAGCTTTAGGGTGACCTTTGAGAGGTAACGAAGGCTGTAGTAGCATGAAGCCATAAGCATGACCGTCATCCCAAACCACATGGGTACATGAAAATAAAGGTTACGTATCGACTCGTGGAGGATCGGTAACGCCGGAGAAGGCATAAGGAAACCCGCAATAATGGTATAGGTGAGAAGAATAATACAAAGCGCCTTCCACCAATGCTTCTTATAAACAGCCATAGGTCACCTCATTCTGTTTCGTATTCTTCGCTAATGACATCAGGCTAATTAATCGTAAAGAATTCTGCATTAAAATGCTCCTAATCTCGCCAAAGATAAGGAAATAATAAAACCGCCAGAAGGATCATAATGATGTCAAGAGAGAACAACAAAGCAAAATCCCGATAGGGAAATATTTCGATATGATCGAGCAATGCTGTCTGTGTTAATTTGATCAGAAGCAATAAGACGGGTATGATAAAAGGTAAGCACAGTATTGCCATCAAGGTTATGTTTTGTGTTGCTTTTGAAGAAATTGCAGACATCATCGTGAAGGCCAACCCAAAGCTTATGCTTCCGCTGATAACCACACCTATAAAATAGCCTACCTGCGATATTGGGCTTTTGTTCATAAGGATGTAGATGCCCATCCCTGCCACAGCAAGCAAAACCATCATGGCACTGTTGTACAGAAGTTTAGCAAGTATTACGGATCGCGGATGTGCTATAGAGTAATAATATAAGGTCCTCGCCCTGCTTTCCTGCATAAAGCTTTTAGCGACAGCACTTACTGCAGTGAAGAGGAGAATGATCCAGAACAGGGTTACCCATACGTTAGGCTCCATCTCAATAAAGCTTATATAAATTAAAAATACTGTTGACGCCAGGTATAAAATGATTCCACCAAACGAATAGCGCTGTCTCCATTCCAGCTTAATGTCTTTTATTATCAGAGCGCGAACTTCTCTCCACATGCCTGCTAAACTAATCAAGAAAGGGAGAAGACTTCAGATAGTGGGACGATCAAAATAATGTCTGACTGAATAATCACAAGATACAGGCAGTTTCCTCTTTATCTATAATACTTATTTTGCAGCTATGAATAAAATACTTGTCGCTAACCGGGGCGAAATTGCATTACGTGTGATGCGCTCTGCACGCGAGATGGGGATTAAAACCGTAGCTGTCTATTCAGAGGCTGATCGGAACGCGTTGCATGTTCAATATGCTGATGAAGCAATATGCATTGGCCCTGCGCTTTCAAGTCAATCATATTTACTTGGCGATGAGATTATTGAAGTATGTCTAAGACTTCATGCAGACGGCATTCATCCTGGCTACGGATTTCTAAGTGAGAATGCGATGTTTTCCAGAAAGGTGGAGCAGGCAGGGTTGATATTCATCGGCCCTTCGCCGGAATCAATGGAGCAAATGGGGAGTAAGCTTGCAGCAAAAGAAACTGCAAAAAACCACCATGTACCTCTGGTACCGGGAACTGCAGAGCCGATCACAGATATTCGTGAGGCGAAAAAAGTTGGAAGTGAGATTGGTTTTCCGCTACTCATTAAAGCCTCTGCCGGTGGTGGTGGCAAAGGGATGCGTATTGTAAAAGAAGAAAAAGATTTTGAAGAATATGTGAACAGCGCCATGAGCGAGGCTCAGGCAGCATTTGGTGATGGCAGTGTTTTCCTGGAAAAATATATTGAAGCACCGCGTCACATCGAGATACAAGTGCTGGGAGATAAGCACGGCAATGTTGTTTACCTCTTCGAGCGAGAGTGTTCTATCCAACGCCGCCATCAGAAGCTAATTGAAGAGGCGCCCTCCTCCATTCTCACTGATCAGCTTAGGCGAAAGATGGGAGAAAGCGCAGTAAACCTCGCAAAAGCATGTGGTTATTATAATGCTGGCACAGTAGAGTTTCTTGTTGATGAAGAGATGAATTATTATTTCCTCGAGATGAATACACGCTTGCAGGTTGAGCATCCTGTCACAGAACTGATAACCGGACTTGACCTTGTAAAAGAACAAATCAAAATAGCACGGGGTGAAAAATTATCTTTCACGCAGGAAGACCTTCAAATCAGGGGACATGCTATCGAGTTGCGTGTATGTGCCGAAGATCCTATGAATAACTTTTTACCTGATACAGGAATACTTAATACCTACCGGCGTCCGCAGGGCACCGGTGTTCGTGTAGATGATGCGTTTGAACAGGGCATGGAGATTTCAATTTATTATGATCCGCTGCTTGCAAAATTGGTTGCTTATGGCAAAGACCGCAATGAAGCAATCAGCAGACTGATACGTGCCATAGATGAATACCAGATATCAGGTGTGCAAACTACTCTTGCCTTTGGGCGCTGGGTGCTGAAGCACCCTAACTTTGTTAGCAGATCTTATGACACGGGCTTCATTCAGAAATATTTTTCACCTGAAACAGTTAACCTGCAAAAAGAAGATGATAGGGAAAAAGAGATTGCAGCTCTACTTGGGGCATCATACTTTTATGAAGATAGTACAGCAGAAAATACAATCGATTCTAAGAGCGTCACTTCTAAGTCACACTCAAACTGGAGACGAAACAGGTTTTGGTAAGAAGATGGCTATTTATGTGTTGCTGCGATAATACCTTCACTATCGCATATTCATACTCAATTACAATCACAAATAATATTCGGCGTAGTAACCTCATTGCTGAAGTTACCTGCACGATCAACAATGCTTATAGTATAATAAAAGGTATCTATAGTATTTCCAGGAATGCAGTCGAAAGGTGAAAAGGTATAAGCTATATATCCCGAAATGTCCTTCACATTGCCTTCTGGTGTTATAAACGGAAATTGAAAACCATTGATAAATCCGGTGCGGCTGTCTTTGAATAATAGGTTTGGAGTGGTGTCATTATTCACAGGACCAAGATCACCATTCCCATCGGTAAAAGAGATGTAAAAAGTTATAGAATCCATGACAGGCGGATTGCTTGAAAATCCCTTTACATACGTTTTGGAGAGGGAATCAATTGCGATTTCCGGTATCACCGAATAATCAGGAGGATTGATACACGCGCTCATCATTGATAAGATTAAACCAGTTATGAAAAGACGCTGAATCATATACCCGAAATTATAAAATCTTTTCTTTGCCTCTGTTGTAGAATATTCTCTCTATAAATACTTCTATGTCCACTCGATCTAAACTGCGGGATAAAATATTTAAAGTCAACACACAATCATTTTCAACAGTTGTACATGAGGTGTTTAATTATCAATACGAGAACAACGAATCATATCATCAATATTGCAGCCTGCTGAATGCTGATCCATCTAAAGTGTACGGAATTGAGCAGGTCCCCTTTTTACCTATTGAAATTTTTAAGACTCACCGTGTTATTTGCAAAGAGTTACACGTAGAAAAAATCTTTGCCAGCAGTGGAACAACTAGTTCTCAAACAAGCAGGCATCTTGTTGCAGATTTAAAATTGTATGAAGAAAGCTTTCTTCGGTGCTTCCACAAGTATTTTGGTGATTCTTCAAACTACTGCATCCTTGCCCTTCTCCCATCATACCTTGAACGAAGTGATTCGTCTCTGGCTTACATGGCAGGAAAACTTATTGAAAAATCTCGTCATCCGAGGAGCGGATCTTATCTAAAGAACCATGAGGAGCTCCACAGCGTGCTGCTTGAGCTGGAAGGACAGCAACAACGCACACTGCTTCTTGGCGTTACGTTCGCACTCCTTGATTTCACTGAAAAATTTCCCATAGAGTTGAACCATACGATTGTGATGGAAACCGGAGGAATGAAGGGTCGCCGTAAAGAGCAGACTCGCCAGGCCATACATGAAATCTTAAAAAAGCAGCTCTCAGTGAATACAGTCCATAGTGAATATGGGATGACAGAATTATTGTCGCAGGCTTATTATTTGGAAGACGGGCGATTTCACTGCCCTCCATGGATGAGAGTCCTGATTCGCGATGTAAATGACCCTCTTCAAATTCTTGGCTTGAATATGACCGGAGCTATCAACGTAATTGATTTGGCAAACCTCGACTCCTGCAGTTTCATTGCTACCGGAGATCTTGGCAGAAGCTTTTCAAAGAATACGTTTGATGTGCTCGGCAGAATGGATGAAACGGATATTCGCGGATGCAATATGATGTGGGAATGATGGCTTCCCGGCTACAAAGTTATGTCCGAAGGGTAATTATCGTTGTTTTCCAAATTGCCATTATTTTGAAATTCTCTATGTGGGGACTGAATGCTCACAATTTTCGGTCAACTTGAATATCTGCCCTCCAAGAATTTTAAAATGTCAAAAGAATGAGTTCCCTAATTTGTTACTTTGTAATACATTTAAAACTAATAAAACTAAAACTATGAAAAACACACTTAGAATTCTATTGTTCTGCTGCGTGACAATTGTATCAGGACAACTACACGCCCAGAACACTGAGATGGACCCTCACATGAAAGCATGGACTGCTTATATGACCCCGGGCAATGAGCACATGCAATTGGCGAAAGCTGTGGGTGACTGGAAAGGATCTACTAAAATGTGGATGGATGAGGGACAAGAGCCTATGGTGATGGATTCAAGAGTACAATGTGAAATGGCCCTTGGCGGCCGATACCTAACCGCACGTTACACTGGCCAAATGATGGGAATGCCTTTTGAGGGAATCTCCACAATGGGGTATGATAATGCGGCTAAAAAATATGTTAGCTCATGGGTAGATAACATGGGAACCGGACTGATATATATGGAAGGAAGATGGCGCGATGATGTAAAAGGGATTGAAATAAAGGGAATGGCGGTTGATCCTATGACAGGCAAAGAAATGAAAATGAGGCAAATTATGATGATGAAGGATGCGAACACACAGGTGATTGAGATGTATATGGATATGAATGGGAAAGAGATGAAGTCAATGGAAATAACCCTTACAAGAATGTAATTGGGAAGAGCTTTAAGGTTAAGCGCACTGCTTTGGCAGTGCGCTTACAACCCCACTGGCATTGAATAAAAATTTATTATACTACAATGGATATATCAACCAAGAATTATTTATAGGTAGAACCACTGGAAAAGAAATCCTCTTTACACATTTTACGTATATCTTAAGGATCAAAGAACTGATATGATAATTGGGACACGTAAAACGGTTAAATTTACGTTGATGAGATTGTCCCGGAACATCATGGCATGAAAATTTAATGGTTCGGCAACAGAATAGAAATAGGCGGTATGACGGCAAAAGAGCTCATCGAATCAGGAATTATTGAACTGTTCTGCCTTGGCATAGCGGATGGTTATGAAAATTCTTTGGTAGAACATTTTGCTGCTACTAATCATGAGATAGAGGATGAAATTGCCGAGTTGAGTGAAGCTCTGGCAATGTTTGCTATTGCAAGTGCCGGCATCAGGCATCCTAAAGGCTTAAAGGAGAATTTTCTTTCAAATCTTCAGGACAAGGTAAAACAAGACGACCTGCCGCAGCTTCCTCCCAAAATTACCTCCGCTTCCAGACCTGGCGAATGGATGGAGTATTTACATCAGCATCAAATAAAAGATCCTGCTCATCAGGCTGTAGCAATGGTTGTTCTTCCGGGTACGAAAAATTACTTTACATACGTCGTTTTTGCGAGCCCAGGGGGTATCGTGGATGAAGAGATGCATCAAACACATGATGAATTCCTTCTTATCTGCCAGGGAGAATGCGAGATGACCATAGGTGAAAATACAGCAGTTTATAAAGCCGGAAGTTTAATAACCATTACACTTGGTATACATCACTCTGCACGCATTTTAGGAAAGAAGAGAATGATAGCGATAGGTCAGCGCCGTGCTGCTTAATCTACCGTAAACTAGCCTCCACCCTCTACCTGTTCTTCCACATTTGTGATCTCCAGGCCTATCAGATGTAAAAGCTCAAACTTCAAAGCATTTAAAAGGAGCACATTCCCTTTCACCGCATTGATATAAGCATCCGCCTTTTCTTTATCATCTTTCATAAGCAAGGGAAGCTCTTTATCAAGTCGATTAAAATAAAGGATCACCTCTTCACTCTTAATTTTACCCTCCTCTGTATGGGCAAATGAGCCGAACACACGCTGCCAGAATCCGATTTTTATCATTGGCTTCAACTCCGGCGAATCAAGCAGGAATTTTTTCTTGAAATGCTCCTCTCCTTTTGATGCTTTCAATGCCATCTGAATGAGGTGCCGAAACAATATTTTTGCATTAGGCTTTTTATAATAAGGATAGAGGAAGATCATCTCATGGAGCTTTGGTTCTTCCCTTTTGAAAGTCCTTCCAACAATCACATAAGCAAAATGAAGCGTTGCCGTTCCCTGCACCGGCTGCTTATCGAAGTTTGGCATCTGCAACACATGGCGCGCTAACAGATCCATGAGTGTAAACTTCATAAGATCGCGCAATCTCGAATCTGATGGCTTGAGCAACATCAGGGTTTCAGCAGGAGTAAGTTTCGAGAGCAATTCCATTGCGCTGGTAAAAAATACTTTAACAATCTGCAGAGAAAAATTTTGCTAATGGGAGGATAGCACATTTAACTAAGATTCAGGAATGCCTAATGTGGTATTATTTCTTTCCAGGATACTCTTTTAATGCAAGCATTAGACATTCGAAAGCCTTTTTCATCTCGCCGTTATTTAAAACATATGCAATTCTCACCTCATCTAAACCTAAACCTTTTGTAGCATAGAAACCTGTGGCTGGTGCCAGCATTACTGTTTGATTTTGGTATGAAAAAGATTCAAGCAGCCACTGGCAGAATCTGTCGCTGTCATCAATGGGAAAACGGGCAATGGTATAAAATGCACCGCCGGGGTTGGGGCAGAAAACACCGGGGATGTTGTTCATCGTCTCCACCATCAGATTGCGACGACTTATATATTCCGATTTTACGCTTGTGAAATAATCTGAGGACACGTCCAATGCTGCTTCAGAGGCAATCTGTCCGAAGGTGGGTGGACTCAATCGTGCCTGGGCAAACTTCAGCACTGTCTCAATTACCTTTTTATTTCTTGAGATGATGTTACCTACCCGTGCCCCGCACATGCTGAATCGCTTTGAAACGGAATCGATCACAATCGCATGGTCTTCCAGACCTGATAGATTCAACACTGAAAAATGCTGCTTGCCATCATAGCAAAAGTCACGATATACCTCATCGGCAAATAAAAACAGATCATGCTCATTCAAATCTTTTTCAGCATCGGTTATCTCTTGCAATCCTTTTTTATTATAAAACCTGTCTAAAACATCTGCAGTTAGATTTTCGCCATTTGGTAAAACAACAATTCCTACATCCCGAACATTGATAAGTACTCTTTCAGAAAGACTCACTCCATACATCAAATCAATAACATCTTCAGGTGAATCAAAAGATTTTATTTTATAGGAATTGTCTTGAGAAAAACCTGGAGTTACGCTACCAATTGTTTTAAAAAGGAATTTATCTAATATAGTTTTTTGTACAGCTATATTTTTACTAATAAAGCCTTCTATAAGCTTGGCATTAATTAAGTCTAATGTTTTTTGTGAATCCTGCCACATGCTTCCATTTTCAAATGAAAAATGAATAACTACAGCAGTATGTTTTGAAAGTATTTGCTCAATCTCTGATAAGTATTTTTCAAAAGCGTTTCTAAAGTTTCCAATAACTGTCTTTTCAAGACTTTTCGCATCTTCTTTTGCTCTGCCGAAGGAACTGGATTTGGTTTTTCCTTTGGTTAGCTTTTCCATTTTATAGTTTCCAGCTTCCTTGGCTACTCCTTTTTTATCTGTATAATTCGAATAAATCAAATCACCGAAGAGGTATTTTTTTTCGGAATCTTTATCAGAGGTTTTAAAATTCAGATACTTTAAAGATTGTTTCTTGTCTTCATCAGTAATTATAGAAAGGTTATCAAAATCGAAAACAAACTCTTCGTCTTTCTTTATGACAGGTAAATTATAGAAAACAGTTTCAATAGAACTGTTCCGGCTATCTTTATTTTTCTTAAATGCTTCAACATCTTTCATTATTGATTTAATATAGCGATGTTGTTCCAAACCCTGTTTTGATTGCCGATATATTCTTCCAATTTTTAAGACTGAATCTAAGCTCATATATTTTTTTATTTAATCAAATTAATTCCCCCCACATCCCAACCCCATCGAATTCTTTTCTCCGAATCCTGCATACTATCCCACCCGCTGCAGCTCCACCGGAGCAGTCAGCTCAAAGTCAAAGAGCCACCTCCGATGTTCGTCGCAGCGTCCCTCTTTGACGCCTCCATTCCATATTGGTGCGATTAAATTCTAAAAATCATTACACTATTTCAATTCTATATTAGTGCGATTAAGTCTTCCAGTAGCTAAATATCCCATGGGATTTCGACCATTTATTTTCATCTCACGTGTTTCCAGATTGGACAAAAATTCCAGATAGGATCTATTTGTTGCTTTACAAATTTTCTCAAGATGATCTTGGCTTGGATATTTTCCTCGGTAGTATAAATTAATATAATGTATTGTGATACCTGTATTTCTACTAAGCCATGATCTGCTTCGTTGATCTTTTTCCAAAATTCCCTTCAACAAAAAAAACATTTTATCTATTTTGTACAAAGCAACATAATCTATTTCAATTCTCCAAGTGTAATGATATTTAATAAGGAATAAAACAAATTAATTTCCATTTATCACCTCCCCACACCCCAACCCCATCGCATTCTTCTCACCGAATCCTGCATAATATCCTACCCGCTGCAGCTCTACCGGAGCAGTCAGCTCAAAGTCAAACAACCAACCCCGCAGGCTCGTGGCTTCGGGTGTATGATCTTTGATGCGTATGAGCCTCGATTTTAGGGTAGAGAGAATGTTCAGATTCATGCTCTCAATATCAAAGTGCTGCTCATCACCAGTGATCGCATAGACACTCTGATGCTTGTTTATTAAATTCCTGATAAGGTGTTTCTTATACTCTGCATGGTCGGGCGAAAGAAATTCATATCCCTCACCACCCTCATGAATGCGCGATCGGGTGATGCAAAGGGGTGAAAGCAGCCGGTATCGCATCTTCTCCGTAAACACCGGATGTGGCAGCAGCTCAATTGACTTTATTGCAAACTCTACCCTGCTTACTTTATCACCAATAACACATTGCTGGTTACGGAAACATCCGGCAACAAAATGCTCCACCGGCTCGTCGATAAGAAAGCTGAGGGTGAGATAAGCCTGTAGTGCATTGATCTTCATGCGGTCGTCCTTGATTACAAACGAGCACTTCAACTGAGAAAAAGTGAATAGCTTAAATCGCTTGCCCTCATAAGCATACCCATGCTCGTGCAGCCACGCTGCAAAGTCATTATTTCCATGGTGCAGGCACTTGTATATCCATGCACTTATAGGA
>MWVX01000468.1_pt1 | contig 12753 bp, 11 predicted proteins | sample 1047311 | NCBI WGS metagenome assembly MWVX01 (sample SAMN06349984, study PRJNA376086) | soil metagenome | isolation source: MtG-4 sample Antarctic (ecotone) soil | place: Antarctica | collected 2015-01-13 | reverse complement strand
TAAGGTTTGCCGGTACTGCCGACTACTAACTGCTTACTGCTTACTTCTTTACCATTGAAGAGGGCTTATGATAAATGCTAAAGCTAAATTTACAATTTTATCAATTTTTGTGTAACAACGGATATGCCGTCGCGACCAATAATTTTTAAAATATAAGTTTGCGGGCTCCATGATTTCATGTCAACATTCAATTCTGCTGCACCGTTCCGAACCTGTGTTAGTTTGGTATAAATTACCTTACCCTTCATATCAGTTATTTGAAGCTTAAAAATTTCGGCATTTATGCTTGCCAGTTTAATTGAAATTTTATCGTTTACGGGGTTAGGAAATACAATTACATTAACGTTGTTGAGTATGGTGATATTTATAATGCTGCTATATGTTATGGTACCATCTTTATCTACTTGTTTTACCTGGTAAAAATTATTTCCAGGTTTGGGTTGCTTATCTAAAAAATCAAAAGGCGGGAATGCATTGCCTTTTCCAATATTTAAAAAATTACTTCTGTCACCAGAACGTTGAACTTCAAAATAATTATGCTGTTGATCTGTATAGGCTTCCCAGTGTAGTTGTATTATATTATCGGGAAGTAGCTTACCATTAAAATTTATAAATGTTACAGGTAATGTGGTTAATACAGCAGAAGTTTTCACCAATTTTACATTGTCAAGATAAAAACCGTCATCTACTTTTTTATAAAAATCATCTGCTGCGTTATCGGTATTAGAAGTAAACTCAAACTGTAAGCGAACACTTGCATTCCCCAAAAAACTACTTAGGTCAAACAATTCTTTTGTCCAGTTTTCACGAATTCCTGTCAATGCAGGCTTGCCGCTAAGACTACCACTATTTTCTGCAACCGTATTTCTGTCACATATAGGTGTGAACAAAGAACCACCATCAGTTGAAATCTGGATCTGCAATTTGTCATTACAATTTTCAGCTCTGTGCTTCACCCAGAATGAAAGGAATGCACCGGTAGCGCCGCTGAGATTAAAAGTATTTTTATAATCTACATAAAGAGTTGCAGAGGTCGAATAATCACCAGACACAGACTCAGTTAATGATTGGGAACCTGCATACGAAGTACCGGTTATAAAACCCCATTATTGCTGGCGCCACCACCTGATGGCACTGACCAATTATCACCCAATGCGCCTTCCATATTATCGTTGAGCAGCAAGTTTGAGTTATAAAATTTTACAACCGTATCATAGGTTGTTAATCCGCCGGTTTCTACTTTCCAGGCAAATCTTATCCGTTTTCCATTGGTAATAGAGGGAGGCAATATATAACTGATGCTTCCTGCAAAGGTTTCGTAATAAGTATTTAAAGAAGTTACAACCGCTGCTCCGGCAGTTTGAATGTTTTCGATCGGCAGCATGGTTACGGTAACAGGGTCATTAGCAATTCCCACCCTGCGCAGCAGGTAAGAAAAATCACCGGATGTTGATGATACATCTATATCACTTACATCCTGGAGATCGGCATACGAACCCGCAGCAGTGGCTAATTGCAGATTTTGAAAACAAAGCCCCTGGCATACAGAAATGATTTGTGATTTAGGAGCCCAAAATCCACCGCCACCGGCTTCACCGGTCATTCCTAAAACCTTGGCTTTTGAACCTACTCCATTATCGCCTAAAACAAAATAGTCTTTAATGCCACCCGCTACTTCATATCCTACCGTTTGAGGGCTATTGCCGGCCCGGTGGCAATTGTATTTACCCATCAAAGCAGGTATGTAAGAATAAAAATTTTGATCGGCAGTTGATAATATATAAGGAGTGGAAAAACCAAAGGGCAAAGAATAGTAAGGACCATAGCAGTGCTGGTCAATAGCAATAACAAAATTCCTTGACGTAATAAAACTTTTCATGGCCTGCGTTTCAGGCTCGGAAAAAGCTGCCGTTCCCCAATAAGTATCATTATATGGATCACTTGATCCGCCACCCGATCTGCCCCAATCAACACTATAATTTCTATTTAAATCGGTACCATCAACACCACTTTTATTTTTGCGCCACAATCCTCCCCCTGTAGGGTTGGAGGTTTGATTTTGCACGTACCCGTCAGGGTTCACACAGGGCACAATAAAAATCTCCCTGTTATTTATAATGCTTTGCACTTTTGTGTCGGAAGCATAATTTTCGGTTAGGTATTGCATAAAGAAAATAAGACTCGTACCAGTTATAGCCTCTCTTGCATGTTGCAATCCGGAATAAAACACTTCCGGCTCACTCTCATCCATGGCTACATTATCTGATATTTTAATACACCAGATATCCCTGTTTTCAACCGATTTGCCTAATGAAAATTTTCGAACAACAGATGGATAAGCCGCAACCAAATTATCCATTGCAACTACCATTTCTGCAAAATTGTAATACCCGCCCATTAAACCTGCCGTGGTAAATGCAGCGGGTTTTTTTATAAGATCGGCTACCGTAGAACATGGTCAATCAAAAGCCATTTGTGTTGATAAAATAGTTGGACCGTTTTTCTGTGAACGATCATACTGCTTGTTCACTTCGGTAAGGTTACTCACAAGATCGTCAACCACTACTTCGAAATTTAAAGAGGAAGCTTTGAGCTTGTTCATTTCATCAGGCCCTATCTCGCAAATGATTGAATTTCTCTCTGTAGTGAAATGGTCTAACTGTAAATTTTTAATAATATTGGACCGCTCTTGAGAAGATGGTATATGAATTTTTACTTTGCTGTATTTATCCTGTGCAAATGTTGTTATTGATAACAGAATAAATACAGTCCCAATTAATAATTTGGCCTGGTTCATAGAAAATACGGATTTGGAAGGATGAAGACTATTTTTTGATCACCAATTTTTGTGTGTATTGCTGACCAGGTAATGATAGTTGAATGGTATAAATTCCGCTTACCACGCAGTTTATAATGTTTAACGGAAAAGAATTCAATCCTTTTACAATGGTTATTGTTTGCGAATGAATAACCTTCCCGCTCACATCGAGTATAAAAATTTCAGAGATAGCCTGTTCTTTCGAATCTATCTCAATACGTGCATCATTTTTTGCAGGATTAGGATAAACACTAACCGCATTCAATATTGAATATTGAATTTCATTAATTACTGTAAAATTCATCTTACCAACAGGATCGATGTATTTTATGCGGTAATAAGAAGCAGGCTTTACCGGATATGCATCTATAAACTCATAATCTATTGCTGTCGTTGTTGCTAAAGCAGTTTTAGTGTAGATAGTGATCCAGGTGTTATTATCCTTACTCCTTTGCAACTCGTACTTTGTACCTGCCATTTCATCCATCACTTTCCATTTTATACTTACTTTTTCATCGGCTATTTTTTTAGCTGTAAAGTCCACTATGGTCACATCGAGGGGCGAATAATTACAATTACTTTATAATCTTCTACTTCCCCATTGCCAAAATAACCTGTCGGGTTAGCAGTTGTCATATTGTATGTAGCAGAAGTAAGGCGAATGCGCAAGTACACATTTGTACCTGCTGCCAGCGAGTTTACAATACCTGTCCAGTTAAGATCTACCACCTGGTTTACTGTACTGGTTACTACAGTTTTTGTAATGGCTTCACCGGATTCAAATGTTCCGTTATTATTAAAATCTACCCATGCCGCCAGGGTTGCATTAGTCCCCGTGTTGTTATAAACATTTACCAGGGTGTAATAATTACCGCTATTTTGGTTTAAAAGGGCTACATAAGCTAAGCCATCTTCCTCACCCCCATCAGCATCTGCATTTGCCGATGCAGTCTTGTTCCATTCTTCATCAAACGTTGTTCCCAGCCTTAAATTAGCATCAACTTCATGCATAGCAGGGGCAAGTGGATCCGCGTCAAAACTTGCAGGTGCATCTCCAAAATCAGCTTTGGGTTTAAAGGGACCCGTGGCATCTCCCTAACTACCCGAAGGGGAAGCCGCCCCTATTGTAATGGTGTACTGCTGAGCAGTATTGATTGTACCATTTGTATAGGGGACAATAGTGCCTGTAGAAGAAGTAGCGGCGGTGCCCGTGTTGTATATCTTTTCTGTCCAATCAACCGCTACCTGCCTGGGCACAAAACCAAGTGCAGCAGAATTGTAAGTCGCATCGGTGGCGCCGGTCTGCAGGTTTATATGATAAATATTTTCTAGAGCGCCCCCGCTTTTCCATCAAAGTCGTAAAGCACACCATTGGAAATTGCAAAGTCGCCCCAGTCGTGACCATCAGTAATTATTCCAAATACCTGGCGGGCAGGTACGATAGGGTTAAAAGATGCATCAAAATCAATGCGCCATATTTTCGATTCATCACCTGTAATACCTTCAATACCCAGGTACAATGCACCGTTATAGAAAGCTGCCCCTCCTGACTCCACTCCGGAAGTATAAGTCGGTATCCCCAGGGTATTTACATTGCTTACAATCGTACTGATCAATCCGGTATTTACATCATATTTCTGAATTGATTTATTATTGGGGTTTACACTACCACCACTGGTTAAGCTATAAGTATAATACAAAAACTGATTGTAGGGATCGTAGCCCATTGAATTGATATTATACCCGAAGGATCTGCAAACAATAACCTGGCGGCACCGTTAGCCGGATTTATTATTAGCACGGAATTATCTACAGCCGATAATACATAACCGGGTTGATTGGTGACCATCAGTAATTATTCCAAATACCTGGCGGGCAGGTACGATAGGGTTAAAAGATGCATCAAAATCAATGCGCCATATTTTCGATTCATCACCTGTAATACCTTCAATACCCAGGTACAATGCACCGTTATAGAAAGCTGCCCCTCCTGACTCCACTCCGGAAGTATAAGTCGGTATCCCCAGGGTATTTACATTGCTTACAATCGTACTGATCAATCCGGTATTTACATCATATTTCTGAATTGATTTATTATTGGGGTTTACACTACCACCACTGGTTAAGCTATAAGTATAATACAAAAACTGATTGTAGGGATCGTAGCCCATTGAATTGATATTATACCCGAAGGATCTGCAAACAATAACCTGGCGGCACCGTTAGCCGGATTTATTATTAGCACGGAATTATCTACAGCCGATAATACATAACCGGGTTGATTGGTAAACGGCTGGCTTATTGCATAATAACTTGTTGGGAAAGCGGTTGTATTAGTACAGGCGCTAATATCTGAAATAAAAAAATCAGGATTGTTACCAGTAGTATTAAATCCTGCTGATATAATTGATATATCAATTGTTACAATAGTAACTGTTCCTATAATATCTATATTAAAACTTCCAATATTAGAAGTATTATCAACATTTCCTATAGTATTCTTACCATCAATACTTTGTACAGATGGATTGTTTGTGGAATTATTCACCAATATTAAAGATGTAGTTCCAGTTGAAGCGCATGTTGCCAAATTAATAGTTCTAGGCGTTGCACCATCAGTTGCATTTAATGAAACCGCTTGGCCTTTTTCAACATCCTGTATTGAAAACTTTACATTATTTACAGGTGTACTAAAGGTTAGAATTATTCTACCATTACCAGAAAACTCAACATCGGCCCCAACAGCATAGCTTCCTGTTTTTCCTGTTTGATTCAAGGTTTCGCCAAATTCGTTGGAGGTATTATAATTGTGGCTTATGGTTACTCTGTTTGTTTCAAAAGCAAAATATTGGGTTTGCGCTTGTGAGGCAGAAATATAAGTTGGATCCTGCTTAAGAAAATCCAGGTTATCCCAATTCAGTGTTGTGGCGGTATAACCTGCAGGACATTGGGAATTTGTAAAGCTTGCAATAAAGAATATGGTTGCAAAAAAAAGTAAAAACTTTTTCATAAACAAATAATTGACTTTCAAAGGAATTGGATAACGGTGTCTTATAGCCGGTTTTATGCTGCTAAGATTAGAATTTTTATAAGTATAAACACCTAATCACAAACAAATTTTTGTAAAAAAGTAGTTTTTCAGTTTATTAATCGTATGAATACTTTTGCAAACAAAAACTTTTACGCAGATGTACTAACTTTTTCAAATATGTATTTGTAACTACCTTTATTCTCATGACCCTAATTCACAAACCCATCATTGGCATTACCTGCGGCGATCTAAATGGCATAGGTACAGAACTGATCATTAAAACTTTTGCAGATCACCGTGTTTTGGAGCAATGCACACCCATTATTTTCGCTTCTAACAAACTGATCAATTTTTATAAAAAATCAATGCCTGAAATAAATTTTTCATACCAAAGCCTGAGAGATTTTAGCAGGATCAACCATAAACAGGTTAATATCTATAATTGCTGGGAAGAAGAAGTAGTTATAAATCCGGGTCAATTAAATGACACAGGCGGAAGATATGCAGCCGTTTCTTTACATGCAGCCATGCATTCTTTGAAAGAAAAACACATACAAGGACTGGTTACTGCACCCATCCATAAGAAAAACATGCAGTCTGCAAATTTTAATTTCACCGGGCATACTCCTTTTTTAAAGAATGCTACCGGGGCAACAGATGTACTAATGCTACTGTATGCTATGAACATCCGTGTAGGTTTACTAACGGAACACCTCCCCATTAAAGATGTATCACCAAATGTTACTAAGGAGGCGATTTTATCTAAATTGAATTTATTGCATCAAAGTCTGCGCAAAGATTTTGGTATTGATAAACCTAAAATTGCGGTGCTGGGCTTAAACCCACATGCAGGCGATGAAGGATTGATTGGCGCTGAAGAAGAACAGATTATTAGCCCGGCTATTAAAGAAGCGAAACAAAACATGTTGGTGTTTGGGCCGTATAGTGCTGATGCATTTTTTGCACGGCGTAATTATTTACAGTTTGATGCCGTTTTAGCTATGTATCATGACCAGGGACTGATACCATTTAAAACAATCGCTGTTGGCGAAGGCGTTAACTATACAGCAGGACTTCCTTTTGTACGCACCTCACCCGACCATGGAACAGCCTTTGACATTGCAGGAAAAAATATGGCTGATGTTACATCGTTTATGACGGCCGTTTTTGAATGTGTTGATATTATTAACCGCCGGGCTGAATATGAAGAGCGTAATAAAAATCCTTTACGAAAGATCACGGGTGAAATTTTGAAAAACGTGGAAGATGAAAGAATAGATGAAACAATTGATCGTTAAAAAACATTTTATTTCCCGGCAAAAACTTTATCGCTGATGCCCTTGTTGATAATGTAATTGTTATAACTCACCTCAACCCTTCCTTTCTTATTTTTTAATGTTTCTTGTTTTTTTGTATTTCCTTTTTCGTATTCAAACGTAAGGCCTTTTGGCATTTTATAATCTTTGGTGTTGAACAAAAAAACCATTTTATCCGGCAGGCCCCAGGCAGCATATTTACCAAAGTCAAGTTCCATTTCATAACTGCCGCTTTCTTTGGTAGTAACTGTTGCTTTGCGTATAAGCAGCGTTTTTTCATCAATATATAAGGTCGTTAATACTACTTCACTGGTTTCTGCAAGTGGTAACAACTTTATCACTTTTGTTGCTATGCCTTTAATTATAGCATTGCCGGCGGGTACTACGGCATAATCGTCTCCGGTTAAAAGCGAATTGATACTTACACTCACTCCGCCTTTTGGCAAAATCGAAATGCCACCTTCTTTCTTTACCTTAAAGTGATCAGGTTTTTTATAATACACCACAACATTAGAAGCCGGCGCATTGATAAAAGAAACATCAACGCTCATACGGCCGTTCGCCTGGTAGTCAGCTACTTTATCCAATTTTGTTTTAACAGCTTTTATTAATGCTGTTTCATTTTGGGCAAAAAGCGGGCGGGCAAAAATGGAAAACAATAAAAACAAAAAAATATTTTTCATGAGAGGTTTTTTAGGTAAGGATGTCTTTTTTTCGAAAGATGAAGATCGCTACAGAAACAAATAAAAAAATATGTATCACTAATACTCCAGCAGATTTTAACACTTCCCCTTCATCTACCGGCCTTTCAAAAAAACCTTTCCAATTGAGCATATGATTGGTAAATAAAAAAGGTTTTAGTGCATTAAAGAAAGGAATATCCATAGTTGTTAAAATGGTAAATACTATAATAATAGCCATTGTGCCAATAATGGGCCCAATACTATTATCTGCAAAAACAGATAATAAGAAAGCCAATGAAGAAACAGTGACCATTGACAAAGCAGCAAACCCAAACGCTCCTATATAACGCCAAAACACATCTGAAGCATCCAGTATAATAACCATATCGCTTTTTAAATTGATCATGTCACCAGTGCCGAAAATGAGCATCGATCCAAACAGGGCTAAAACCGCCATAAAGGTTAATAGCATGATAGTGTAAATAGCAGTTGCGGAAAATTTGGCCAACATCAACCTTGCACGGCTAATGGGTTTGGTTAGCATCAAACGCAGTGTACCCATATTAGCCTCACCGGCAATAATATCACCCGAAACCAACGCAATCAAAAGAGGAACATGTACCAGCAAGGTTTGCAAAACAATAAAACAAACAAAATAGCCATTGAGTATAATCCCGTTGACCTGAAATGTTTCCTGCAAGCTTTGTAAAATAAATCCGAGGTAAGTTTTACCATCTACATAAATCGCCAGTTGTATTAAAAAAACAATGGCGGCAATAGCGGCAAAGGCAATATAAGTACGTGGCTTTTTAAATATTTTAAATAATTCAATGCCGGTAAGTTGCAACATGGGTAGAATTAGTTGTTAGAGATAAAAAATAATCTTCTAAAGAATGTTTGGGTTGCAATGCTATTATATCAATATCCAGGGCTATAAGTGTTTTAGCAAAAGTGGGGATATCATGCTGATGAATAGAAAGCAAAATTTTTTCATCTGCTATTTTTAACCCCTTTTGCCAGCTGGAGTTTTGCAATTTTTTCAGTGCTGAAGTAATATCAGTTGTTTGCAATTCTACTATTATATCAGCTGGATTCAATAATTCATTAACCTTTCCTTCGGCTATTTTTCTTCCTTTATCAATGATCAGCATGCTATCAGCCATTAACTCTATTTCGCCTAATAAATGAGATGATATAACTACTGTTTTATTTTCGTTCTTACTTAAATGCAATATGAGATTACGAATATCTGCTATCCCTTGCGGGTCTAAGCCATTGGTAGGCTCGTCTAATATAATTAATTCAGGATCATGAATGAGGGCACAGGCAATGCCAAGACGTTGCTTCATTCCCTGCGAAAAAGTTTTGACCTTACTTGTTGCCCTCTCCGCAATGCCTACAACCTCTAATTGCCGCATCAGTTTTTGATTTGTACGATGGACTTTACTAAGCCTGGCAAACAATTGCAGATTTTCTAAAGCGGTGAGGTATTTATATAGATCCGGTTTTTCAATGATAGCTCCTATTTGTTTTAATATTTTATTCCGGTGATCCAACAGGTCGTCACCAAAAATCCTGATACTTCCGTTAGTGGGTTGAATTAATGTTAGCAACATCCGGATTGTAGTTGATTTACCTGCTCCATTCTGACCAAGAAATCCATAGACCTCACCTCTATTAACATTGAACGATAAATTATCTACCGCTTTTATGTTTTTAAACTGCTTCGATAGTGCATTTACTTGTATAACCGGGGACATGATGGTAAAATAAATCGTATTAACCCTTATAACAAACGGGCGAAGTAAGAAGTTTTCCCTAATATTTTCGAAAATAATTTTAAGTTTTAAAGAAACTTACTATCAATGATTTACGTGAATTACGTTGCAGGAAATACGGTAATTACTAAAAATTTTACGTAGAAGCACTTGCATAAACCGAAAACAGCTATTATGTTTGTCCTCGCATCACGTAAATATCCTTAGAAAAAAACCGATAAGAAATCCGTACAGGTCCCAAGCAAAATTTCCCTCCTCTACAAAGTTTCTTGTCAATTTAATCCGAATTAATTAACCCTTTCAACCCTACGAAAATGAAAAAAATCTCTCCCCTTTGTGCTCTTGTGTTTTCTGCCGTTTTTTTAAATGCCCAGACAATTAATGAAACATTTGAAAATTATTCCAACAGCACCGAACTCACGAACAAATGTTGGAGCTTAAGCGGAGTTGGTCTTACTAACACAACAGGGATAACCGGCAACAGCAGCTTATTTATCATTCCTACTACAAGCGCAGGAACATCTACTACCTCAAACATTGCCAAAATAGTAACGCCCTATATTAACCTACAAGCTGGCGTAGATCTTACCTTAAAAATAAAACTTAGCAATAAATTAAGTACACAGGCTACCCGTACAATACAGGCAAGTTTATTAGATTATTCTGGTGTGTATAGCCCCATTTTAGTTACCCTTACACTTGATAAAAACAGTTCTTTTACATCGGCTTATACAGTGACAGTTCCAATCACTGTTTCCGGTACACAAAAATTAGTGATTGATATTAACGGAAATGGAGATGGTAATTCGTATTTGTTTATTGATGATCTTACATATTTATCTACATATAATTATAATGCTCCTTATGCTTGTGGATCCGCACCCATCATCTTACCTATCAAATTGACAAGTTTTTCGGGCTCTATAGCTAACAATAAAGTACAATTAAAATGGGCTGTTGCAGATAATGAAACAGGTGATCGTTTTGAAATGGAAAAAAGCATCAACGGCCAAAACTTTACTGTAAGCACAATTTTATTCACCACCTCTAAAATTGGAAACGAATCTTATTTGTATAACGAAGCGATGGCTCTTGAAGGTGGCGCGTATTACAGAATCAAGATCATCAATAAAGACAACAGTATTTCTTATTCAAACGTTGTTTTCTTAAAAAACACTTCTAATACCATAACTGAAAAAATTACTTTTCTTAATAATGCTCCGCAATCTTCTCTTGCCTTTTCATTGAGTTCTTCAAACACTGAATTAGCCAAAGTAAATCTCTATAATGCGGCAGGCATCAAAGTATATTCATTTGATGTTACCATACAAAAAGGTATAAATACAATAGCAGAGGATACAAACAAAAATCTGGCACACGGTATTTATATTCTTGAAGTTGCATCTACTACAAAAAGAATAGCTGTTAAGCTTACAAAATAATAACCCTGGACGGTTTAAGCCCCTGAAAAGGGGCTTTCTTTCTTAATCTGATTATCAGCCTCTATACAGTTGGAATTGATAACATATCTAAACCCTAAGAAATGAACAAAATCTTTACCCTCATCGTTGCTATCATGTTCCTAACAACAACAAAAGCACAAGTTATTTTAAACGAAATTTATACGGACCCTGGTAATGGCAAACATGAATTTTTTGAGTTGTACAATAGCAATTCGTCCTCAATCTCTATGGATGGTTATACAGTAATGAGTTATTTTGAAGAAGGGTCAAGCCGTGGTTTTTATATTCTTGACCTTCCAAATCTCACAGTAGCTGCTCGTGGATATTTTACCGGGGCTGCGGCAACACCTTTTAATTATCAGGCCAATGTTAACTCAAACGCCGCACAATTTAGCTGGAACGACCCTCAGCTGCTTACGAATTTTGGATACCTGCGCAAATGGGTAGACAATGGCAATAACCTCACTGATGGCAATAAGAATTATGATATAGAACCTATCCCGGCGGGGTTTAATGATTTCTTTGCTAAACGTGGTGGTGGAGGTGCAACCTATAATGCATTTGTCTTTAAAAACGGTGTATTTGTCAATTCATTTTTTGGTGGAGCAGGAGGTTCAAGTACAATGCCTGCTTTCATTACCTCTATGCCTAACATTCGGATTGAAGGACTTACGAGCACAGGCAGCAGTACGTTTAATATCAACTTTAATGCTTTTAAAAATAACGCCATAGAATTTGTTATCCAGGATGGTGGCACAGATAACGGTTTCATACGCACTTTAGATGGTATCTGCGGAACATGGACAAAGTCATCTGCCGACGTAAATCATACACCAGGGACGACCAATGGTAAACCTGTTGATATTGGCGGAAGTGTAAGTGTTGCAGCATTCCTGATCCGGGATGTTGCTAATCAAACATCAAAAATTAATTACAATATAACTTCTGCACCATCAAATATATTTCCTATTGAGTTGCAGGTCTATGTTGATAATGGTACTGTGCCCGGCGAACTGGATGCTGCAGATACCTATGTTGAATCTAAAACAGAAAATCAGGTAAATGATGGGCCCTTTACTACTAATATTACTCCTTACACAGAAAATGTATTGCTGGTGGTAAAACAGGCTGCGGGGTGTTTTGATAAGGTAATGTTCAGAGATATAATTGGGCAATCAACATTACCATTAACCATCACAGCCTGGCATGGCAAGCGGGTTAGTGAACAGATGTCATTAACATGGAGCCTTGCTGAAAATGAATTGTTGAATAGTGTAGAAGTAGAAAGAAGCAGTGATGGAATAGGTTATTCAAGCGCAGGATTAGTTTTAGTAACAGATAAATACGGACCCGAAACCTATTTTTTTAATGAAAAAGTGAGAAGTTCTGACAGGTTACTCTATCGGTTAAAAATGAATGAAAAAAATGGAAAATTTACTTACAGTAAGGTCCTGACTTTTGATGATAAAAGAGTTGAGCACTACGCGTTGCAGGTTATTCAAAATCCTGTAAAAAATCAGCTACAATTAAGTTACTATGCAAATAACCAAGGCTTAGGTACAGTACGCATTTATAATATGATGGGTGTTATGCAGCAGGTATCAAATATAAATGTGAAGAAGGGTGATAATGACTTAAAAATTTATTTAAATAATAATCTGCTC
>MWVX01000467.1_pt1 | contig 12766 bp, 13 predicted proteins | sample 1047311 | NCBI WGS metagenome assembly MWVX01 (sample SAMN06349984, study PRJNA376086) | soil metagenome | isolation source: MtG-4 sample Antarctic (ecotone) soil | place: Antarctica | collected 2015-01-13 | reverse complement strand
AAATCAAACCAAACGGTTACATTTTCCGATACAGTAGCCTTTTCATTTTGCAAATTACTGTTAGTAAATAAAACAAAACAAAAGACTTATCAGTTTATAATAAGGCAGATTTTATGAAGGTTACACTTATCACGGGAGCTTCCGGCGGAATCGGCGAAGTTTTTGCGCGCCGCTTAGCCGAGGAAAAGCACAATTTGGTTCTGGTCGCCCGCTCCGAAGATAAACTTTCCGAGCTGTGCAACGAATTAATGCGCGAACACGAAATTATGGCGCATTACGTCGCGATTGATTTGATAGACTTTGAAGCCGATGGGCGTCTTTACGATGAAACCGAGAAACACGGACTTGAAGTTAACTGGTTGATAAATAATGCCGGTTTCGGTTCAATGGGCGATTTTGCGCGTCTCGAACTTGAAAACGAGCTTGAAATGATTAACCTTAACGTTTCAGCGCTCGTTGCCCTGACGCATCGATACTTACAAAAAATGCGTGAGCGAAGAAGCGGAACGATTATTAATGTCGCCTCGACCGCAGGGTTTCAGCCCGTTCCGTTTATGGCGACTTACGCGGCAACAAAAGCTTTTGTCAAATCGTTTAGCGAAGCGATTGCCGAAGAAAATCGCCCTTTTAATATTACCGTGACAGCACTTTGTCCGGGTCCGACTGAAACGAATTTCTTCGACGCGGCAAATATCGGAAGCGATGCGAAAAATGCTTTTTTGAAAAAGGGAATGCAAACGCCCGAAGCGGTCGTCGAAGCGGCTTTAAGGGGGGCTAAGCGCGGAAAATCTTCGGTTATTTCGGGTTGGTCGAATTATTTGACGGCAAGATTGGGGAATTTTGTGCCGAACACAATCATCACGCGCGCCGTCGGCAGCGTTTTGCGTCCGAAATTTGAAGAGACAAAACAAATCAAGGAAAACAATTAAAAATTGTAAAACTAATTTCCATTTTGCATTTTGCATCGAATATCTTTGCGGTAAAATTTTTAACGAAATGCGATTTACAGTTCTGGGCAGCGGTTCGACGGGCAATTCCGTTTTAATCTGCACCGAAAAAACAAAAGTTTTAGTTGATGTCGGCTTGAGCGCGAAGGAAACTCTTCGCCGCCTCGCGCTCGTCGGCGTGCACTTTTCTGACCTCGACGCAATTCTGATTACGCACGAACACAGCGACCACGCGGGCGGTTTGCGCGTTTTACTCGGCACCGTCGCTTGTCCGGTTTATGTGTCGGGCGAAACGCAGGAAGCATATTTACGCGAGAAGTCGAACAAAAGCAACAACGAGCCGCAGAAACGGCTTGAGGCATTAAAGAATCGACGCGTTGAAATCGAATCAAGCCGCGATTTTCGCATCGGTGATATAGATTTTGAGCCGTTTACAGTTCCGCATGATGCAGCTGATAATTTTGGATTCGTGGCGAAAAGCGACGGTGTTAAAGTCGCAACCATACTGGACTTCGGCTGCTTTACGACACTCATCAGAGAAAAGCTGCGTGGCTGCGATGGCATCGTCATCGAATCGAACCACTGCCGGGATATGCTCAAGACCTGCGCGGTTTACAGTTGGGATTTAAAGCAGCGAATAATGTCGCGCACCGGTCATATTTCAAACGAAGATTTGTCTGAATGGCTGACCAATGAATTTGACGGCACAGCGCGGCACGTCGTTTTAGCTCACCTTTCGCAACGCGCCAACGAGCCGCACCTAGCACGTCTGACGGCGCAGACTGCTCTGCAAATGCGCGCGCCTCTCTTCAAAGCTGAAACACAAATTACAATTTCGTATCATCGTGAACCGACTGTTTGGATTGAGTTTTAAATTACTCCGTCGCTTCAAGTTCGTCTTCCAAAAGCTGTCTTTCATACAGCGCCGCGTATTCACCGCCGATTTTGATTAATTCTTCGTGCGTGCCGCGCTCGGTAATTTGTCCTTTGTGCAGAACGCAAATTAAATCGGCGTCGCGGACGGTTGAAATGCGGTGCGAAATAATCAAAGTTGTTTGGTTTTCGCGGACTTCGCGTAAGCCCCGCAAAATTTTTTCTTCGGTGTAAGTGTCAACCGCCGACAAGCTGTCGTCAAGAATTAAGATGTGCGGGTTGCGGATGACGGCGCGGGCAATCGCCGTGCGCTGTTTCTGTCCACCGCTTAAAGTGATGCCGCGCTCGCCGACCCGCTGCTCATATTGATATGGAAAACTCTTGATGTCGTCGGCGATGTCGGCAATCTCCGCCGCTCTTTCAATCGAGAGTCGAGAACCGTTTGTCGAGCGTGGAGAGCCGGAGGCAGAAGTTTGAAATTCTTCCGGGTGCAGGACTTTCTCATTGAGCTTTGAATTTGAATTTCCGAAACCGTTTTCGCTCTCGGTTTTTACGTCTCGACTCTCAACTCCAAAAGCGATATTTTCCGCCAGCGTATTGCTGAACAGAAATGTTTCCTGCGGCACAACGCCGATGGCTTTTCTCAATTGTTCGAGTGGAAACCAGCGAACGGGAACGTCGTCGATAAGAATGGTATTTTCAGGCGCGTCGAGCAGGCGCGGAATCAAACTGACGAGCGTTGATTTTCCACTGCCGGTTTTGCCGACGAGCGCAACGGTTTGTCCAACTTCGATTGTCAAATTGATGTTTTTGAGAACAGGCGTTCCGTTATAGGCAAAATCGAGATTGCGAAATTCAATTTTTCCCCTTATCGGCGGTTGTTTCCGAGCTTCGGGCGTGTCTTTAATCGTCGGTTCGGTTTCCAAAATAGCGTTAAAGCGTTTTAAGCTTGCCGTGCCGCGCTGATAAAGATTGACAACATAGCCGAGCGCAATCAGATACCAAATCATCCGCTGCAAATAAAGAATAAACGATGTAAAATTGCCCGCCGTAATCTCGCCGCGCACCGCCATCGGCACGCCGACCGCGACAATTATGACAAAACCCAAACCGATAAAAAAGAAAAGCAGAGGGCGCATTGCCGCGCCGAATTTCACGAGCGCAACATTCCTTCTGGCATATTCGCGGTTAAGCATCTGAAACTTTTCAATTTCCGCATCCTCCTGCGCGTAGGCGCGAACAACCCTGACGCCGGTCAAATTCTCCTGCGCGCGCGCCGTAATATCGGAGAAAAATTCCTGAATCTTTTCAAAACGGACGTGGATTTGCTGTCCTAAAAACTTGACGGTTAAGGAAACAAGCGGCATCGGAATTAAAAGCAGAAGAGTCAGTTTAACGCTGACATTAAGCATTATCGGCAAAACAATTGCCAGCGCGAAAATCGCCTGAAAAGAATATAAAATCATCGGTCCGACAATCTGCCGAACTGCACCTAAATCGTTGGTGGCGCGCGCCATCAGGTCGCCCACGCGGTTATTTTGAAAATATTCAAGCGGCTGTCCGACGAGCGCGGCGTAAAAATCGCGGCGCATATCGTATTCAATGTCGCGCGAAGCGTTGATTAAAAGCCGCCGCTGCCAAAAAAGAAAAACGCCGCTACACAAACTAACAATTAAAATTACTGCCGGATAATAAATTATTTCATTCCAGGTTACATCGCTGCCTAAATCATCAATTGCCTGCCCGACCAGATACGGAATAAGGAGCCCGAAAGACATCGAAAAGAGAATAAAGAGAATTCCGAGAAAGACTCGCCATTTGTAAGGTTTGAAATAACGGGCGAATTTTTTAAGCTCTTCCATAGATTTAGTCTAGACTTTCGAGTAAGTTGAAAGCGCCGTCGCAATTAATTTTTCTTCATCGCTGACGACTTGTGCCGAAACGGTTAAAAGGCGTTTCCCGGCTTTGACGACTTTCGCCGTGCAAGTGATTGTTCCTTCAATCAGAGGGCGCAGATAATGCACTGTCAAATCAACCGTCGAAGCCTTTTCGTCTTCCGCCAAACAAGTTACGACTGCAAACGCCATTGCCGTATCAATTATGGAAGCGGTCGCGCCGCCGTGCAGAAGTCCGTGCGGCTGACGCAGCTGTTCGCGCATCTTTAGTTTAAAGATTGCTTCGCCGCCGCTCAAATCAACCAACTCCATTCCGATCAGCTGCACATACGGAATTGTTTTCACCGCTTCAAAAGCCCTCTGTTTTTGTGATTCGGTAATTTCGTTATTCTTCATTGAAATTTTCCTTATCCAGTATCGTTCTGAAATCTTCAATTGATACTTTTCGGTAATCTACTGGGATTTGAAATACACTATCTTCAACCAGTAGCTTTACATTTTTCATCTCAACCGAAAATTTCAGAATTTTTTGGTCACCTTCAAATCCGTAAAATTCACTTTTAACGGGAAAGCCGAGTTTTTCATCAATCGAAATTATTGTCTCGCTGCCCGCCGCATTCGTTTCATTTGATACAATGCGATATTTCGTCAAATTGTTTTCCGCATCAATTTTTTCAAATTTGACGTTACTTTTCTGATTAAGTAAGTCAGCGGTTAAAAAATCATCCCAGTTTTCCGCAGGCGACGCGAGGGCGACCTGTCCGGAAAAATTATCTTCAGCATAAATTTTTTTCTGATGATTAATAAATTGTTTGCCGCCGACTGCATCGTGAACGAGCGAAATTGGCGAATTATCTGAAAAGGTAAAATCATACCGCCGGTAATTACCGTTTCGCGCCGCGAACATTTTTTCCTCTGAGGCGCCCGTCGCAACTACAATTTCAGCTTGGTAAACGTCAGGTTCTTTGGTCGAAAAAGGAATTTCACTTTTTACTTCCGCATCAACAACCGGCACCGGCGCGGTTGAAGTATTTTCATTATCCGCGCTTTGCCAAAAACTACACGCATTGCAAAGCAGGGCGAAGAGAATTACAACAAAACCAATTTTAACTACATTTGACGAAAACATTTGCGAAATGAGATTTTAACACAACGGTTGAAAGTGCTGAAAAGCATCGAACATAAAAGTTGAGCGCGCGTTTATGAGTATCAAAAAAATGCAGTTTCTTTATATTCTCGGCGGAATTTTCGTTCTTCCGGCGGTTCCTTTTTTGTTTTTGCAAGGCAAATACGTCCGCCGGAAAGTCGGAAGGCTGCCCGACGCGGCTGGCGAAACTGGCGGAAACATTGGCGCGCACCCAGGTATTATCAATCTGCTTGCCATCGGAGAATCAACCGTTGCCGGAGTCGGAGCGACAAATCACAACGAAGCTCTCACCGGACAATTCGCCAAACATCTGAGCACGAAGTCGGGCAAAACCGTTAGCTATTTTGCGCTGGGCGAAAGCGGAATTACCGTCAAAGGAGCTCTCGAGAGAATTGTTCCAAAACTTCCCCGAACGGATGCGGATATTATTCTTGTGGCTCTCGGCGGAAACGATGTTTTCACTTTGAGCAGTCCGCGAAAATGGCGCCGCAATTTAGCCGAACTGCTCGCAATTTTAGGGGGAAAATATCCGAACTCAAAAATTCTTGTGGCAAACGTTCCGATGGTCAGAGATTTTATCGCCCTGCCGAATCCGCTGCGCTATGTGCTGTCAAGGCTTGCCAAGCTTCATCATTTCAACGCCATCAGTTTGATTAGAGAAATGAAAAACGTCATTTATTTTGATGACGTAAAAAGAGTTGAAAAAGATTTTTTCAGCGACGGCATTCATCCCTCGCCAAAAGGTTATGACCAATGGGCGGCGGCGATGGTTGATTTTCTCCTCCGAAATACAGATTAAACTTTCAAATTTGCTTGGCGTGCTTGGCGCCTTTGCGGGAAACAAATGGAAAACCCTGAAAATATTTGCAGCGAAACGAACGCTCTGCTCCAGTCTCGCAATGAATGGCTTTTAATCGGGCAGAGCGGAAAAACTTTTGCTTTAGAGCGTGATGAAATCGAACTTACATTTGAACGCGGGCGTCTGATTTTAGGATTTTTAGGCGAGAAAGGTTTTCAAATTTGGCGGGTGACCGATTGCCGGATAAAAGGTGGAAAAATTATTTTTGACGTAACGCGCAATTTTGCTAAAGAACGAGAAAAAATTCAGCTTATTCCGCGCATTTTGGCGAGTGCATTAAGTGATGCGGTTGAACTGGTGCGGCTCGAAAAAGCAAACCGAATCGCGCATTTAATCGTCTCCGAAAACAAAAGCTCAAAGCTGGTTCGCGTCGCGCTCAACGAGGAAAACGGACGTTTTGCGCATATTATATTTGAGACTGCAGGCGGAGAACAAACGGCGGCTTTAGCCGATGTTGCCGAACAAGCGACACCTGAACTTTTTTTGACAACGGCAATTTTATGGCTTGCAAAACTTGAGAAACGCAAAAAGAAACCGATTAGCAAGATTTGGGTTTTAACAGAAAAAAAGACGACGAAAAATCTGCAAAAGCTTCACGCTTTGCTTCGTCAGAGTTATCAGAGACAAATAAAACTTTGGGAAATTTCCCGCCAAGGCGCAAAGGCGCAAGCGATTGAAGAAAGTTCTTTGAAGAAAGCAGCGATTCTTGAAATCTCAGATTTGTGGCGCGCCAAAAAATCTAAAAATCTTTCAAAAAAATCTTTCGAAATCAGCCGAACAGTCCGGGAAATAATTTCATTCGCGCCCGAAAAGATTGATTTTCTCTTTACCAAAAACGGGAGCAGTTTGCGGTTTTTAGGATTGCCTTTTGCGCGTGTCCGAAAAATGCCGAATGAAGAAAAGGCTTGGTTCGGAATCGAAAAAGATAAACAAATTTTGGGCGAAACATCGCGCGAGGAATTTTTTGATCTTCTGAAGAATTTAGAAATTTACAGGCAATTTGATTCGCCAAATAAACGCCACGCGCTTTTTCGCTTAGCGCCGGAAGCGTGGCTTGAAGCAATTCTCCGGCGAAACATTAAACTGCTTGACGCGAACCTGATTTTATCGCCGATTTACAACCAGTTTCGAGCCTCCGCTGACAGAATTGATTTGTTTGCTTTGCGACAAGACGGACGGCTGATAATTATCGAACTGAAAGTTTCGCCCGACCGCGAAATGATTTTTCAGGCAATTGATTACTGGCGAAAAATCGAACTCGACCGGCGGCAGGGAAATTTGCAAAAAGCAAAAATTTTCGGCGATCTGGAAATTTCGGATGAACCGGCGATAATTTATTTAGTTGCGCCGACTTTAAGTTTTCATCGTGATTTTGATTTTTTAGCAAAAACGGTTGCGCCGGAAATAGAGGTTTTCCGCTTTGATTTGAACGAAAATTGGCGCGAGAATATAAAGGTATTGCGAACTAAGAGGATTTAGAATTGGTTTGCCTTTTGCCGAGAACGCCAAGGTGCTATTTGTCTAATTGGCGGCTAAAATTTTTCTAAATCTTAGCAGCGGAAACAAATTTATAGCCGATGCCGCGCACCGTTTGCAAAATAAGCGGGTTTGCCGCGTCATCCTCCAGATACCTTCGCAGGCGGACAATAAAATTATCTATCGCGCGCGTGTCCGTGTCTTCATGCAGATCCCAAACTTCTTCCAAAATCGTTTTGCGCGAGACCGCAGTTCCGGTGTTTAAGATTAAATGCCGCAGAAGCTTTGCTTCCATCAGCGTTAATTTAATCGTTTCAGTTTCGCTTCTCAGTTCCAGATTTTTGAAATCGATAATTTTATTGTTGATCTCAAACAAATCATTCGTGCCCGGTAAATTTTTGGCAAACGTTTTTTCCCGCTGAAACCATTCGCGGCGACGCAGAAGTCCATTAAGACGGGCGAGAAAAATCGAAAGTTCAAACGGCTTCGGCAGATAATCGTCGGTTCCCGCTTCAAAACCGTGCAGCACATCTTCGGGACGGCTGCGCGCGGTCAGCATTAACACGGGGGTAAAAATTTCCGCTTCACGCAATTTTTTGGCGACCGTAAATCCGTCAACCTCCGGCAGCATTACATCTAAAACAATCGCGTCAAATTCTTTATTTTCAGATAGTAAAATCTCCAAAGCTCTTCTGCCGTCCGCCGCCAGTTCAACAGTAAAACCTTCGGCTTCAAGATTAAAACGCAAACCGTCCGCGAGATGTTGCTCGTCTTCGACAATTAGAATGTTCATATCGGTCAATACCAAACGAGTAAACACTAAATGAAAATTGTTAATTATTTAGTGTTTGCCCGTTTACCGTCTGCTTATATTTTCGGAAGGCGCACGACGAATGTGCTTCCCAAGTTTTCACCTTTGCTTTCGGCGGAAATTTTCCCCTTATGTTTTTTAACAATTGTCTGAACGATGAAAAGTCCTAAACCGGTGCCTTTGGCTTTATGCGTCATAAATCCGGGAACGCGATAAAAACGTCGAAAAATTCGTTTTGACTCGCCGGGCGGAATGCCGATACCTTCATCGCTGATTCGTATTTCAATGTATCTTTCATCAGAAAGTTTTAGTTCCACTGAAACTTTCACAATATCGCCGGAGTATTTAACGGCATTGTCCAGTAAATTTGTAAAAACAGCTTGCAGCTCCGCCGTGTCGCCTAAAATCCTTGCGCCGCCCGACACGTCCTTAAACGTAATCGTATCTTTATTCAGGTTGTAGCGGCTTTGCACGATATTTACACAATCCCGCAAAAGTCCGACAGGTTCTATTTCTGAAATATTAAGGAGCTGCTTGCGCTCACGCGCCCGGCTTGCTTGCAAAACCTGCTCGACAGTATTTAACAGACGATTCGTATCGGCAATCATCACGTCGTAAAATTCCTGTTTTTTCTCCTCCGAAACGTTGCGCGTTTTTAAGGTCTCAAGATAAAGATGAATCGAGGCAATCGGAGTTTTTAATTCGTGAGTAACGGCGTTGAGAAACGCATCGTGCTGTTCGTTGCGGCGAATTTCGCGAATCAGAAAAATTGTGTTCAGAACAAGCCCCGTAATAACTAGTGCAAAGAAAATAATCCCGAAGACGAGCAGCGCGATTTGCTGTAAATTTAGCAAAATCCATCCGACATTAAGCGCTATCGCCAGCGCTACCGAACAAATGCCCAGTGTGAGGAATACGGCAATAGCTTTTCGGCGACCGGCGACACGCATACTCTTAAAGTAAAAAGTAAAAAGGCAAAAGGCAAAAGTAAAGAGTAGAAATAAGAAAGCAATTTAACAAGACCGCAAAACAAAAAGGTAAAAGTTAGGACTCAAATCCTTACTTTTACCTTTTGCCTTTTTACTTTTGCCTTTGTCAAGCGGCTTCTTGAAAAGGTTCGGCTTGTATTTCCTTTTCAATTTGGTAACCGTAAACATCACTGACTAAACCTAACTTTTCTAAAAACTTGATTTGAAGCCAATTGACATCGAATTCATACCACGTCAAACCGTGTTTTGCCGAGCGCGGGTGAGCGTGATGATTATTGTGCCAGCCTTCGCCGAACGTGAGCGCGGCAATCAAACCGTTATTACGCGAATCGTCGCGCGTTTCAAAACGGCGTGAACCCCACAGATGGGTCGCCGAATTAACGAGCCAGGTCGAATGCCAGCCGAGCACCTGGCGCAGAAACACGCCCCACAAAACCATTGACCAACCGCCGATGGCATACAAAATCACGGCGGCGACAATCGGTGTTACCCAGTAGTAATTCGACATAAAAATGTGAACTTTATCTTTCATCAAATCCGGCGCGTAACGCCACTGCGTCGCCTCGTCCTGATTCTGCGCCTTTCCGCGAAATATCCAACCCATATGCGCCCAGTACGTACCGTTGCGCGGACTGTGCGGGTCATCGTCGGTTTCGGTAAAAGCGTGATGCAGACGATGCGTCGTTACCCAATTGATGGCGCCCGACTGTAGTCCGAGCGTGCCGCAAAATGAGAGAAAATATTCAAGCCATTTTGGAGCCTTGAATCCGCGATGCGTGAGCAGGCGATGATAACCCATTCCGATGCCCCAACTCCCCGCAATCCACCACGTAATGACGGCGGCTAAAAGATTTGACCAACTAAAAGTAAATAACGCCCAAACAGCCATCACGTGAAAAAGCGTGACAGTGGCGAGCGTGACCCATTGAATTTTATCCGATTCGACTTGATTTATTTCTGCTGCGTTTTGCATTCTATAAAACCCCTTTTACGATTGCTAAAAATTATGAGCGAGAATTTGTTCCCGCACCCTTTTGATGTAAATCGTAACAGTTTTATTGCGAGTCGATTGTAAGAGTTTTGTAATAGCTGATTTATGCGATGCGTTTTAATTCAACCGGCGGCTTTACACGTCATAAACACGAACGAAGCCGGAATAGTTAAAAGATGAAAGATTATAACGATAGATAAATTCTTCCAATTTACACTTCGGCGCGTTTGCTCTAATTCGATGAGGTTTTGCATTTATAATTATTACGATTACTAAAATATGACAGGGTTAAGAGTAACAGACGTAAGGAATAGAAATCGTAAGAGTTTTGTAAGAGTTTAAATTGCAGGTAAAAAGAAGAGTGTGTTTATCCAAGCAATAAATTATTTGGCTTCAGGTTTATTTAGCAAATCGTTTCCACAAAACAGAATTAACTTCGTCAACGCTGAAATGTTCAAAATTGTAATCGCCGAGCCATTCGAGCCTTTCTAATCCCTCTTCATCCAATTCATCTTTTGGTAATTTGTTTAGCTCGGAAAGTTCTACATAACCCCAAAGGCTTCCGCAATCTTCGGGCGGACAAGCCAATTTGCCGTCCAAACATTTCGGATATTTTGCAGTAGTTTCAAATGGCAGAATTTTCTCGACCTTAATTTCATGTTCCCAACTATCGCCGAAATCATAGAGATATTCAAATTTTTGCTTTTCAGCCAAATTTAAATCGCTGAGTTTAACTTTCTTTTCATCTTCGATTTCTTTGTAATCTACAATTTCAGCCATTCCATACTGCTTTTCGCCGATGGTGAATTCGTGCAAGTGATAATCTTCCCAGCCCATAACTTCCTGAATAATTTTGTGCAATCGTTCAAGCGTCGCGTTGTCCGCAACCAAAAATCTTCGCCAAACCTTCGGCTTACTATGTTTCAAAGAAATATGAAACTGATAAACTTTTTCAGGTTGATTTTTCTTTGGCATAAATTTTTAATCGGCGAAAAGCAACACTCAACTGTTTGAGCGGTGTTGACTTCCTCGCGTCTAATTCATCAACATTTTCGCGGTTGACGTATTTATATAAAATATCGCGTTGTTGCGGAACGAAACCGGCTTCGGAAATTTGATAGCGCAATTCTTTTTCGTTTGCTTCGGTGTTCGCGCCTGCCGCCGAGACGACGTTTTCTTCAATCATAATCGAACCCATATCGTCCGCGCCGAAACGCAAAGCGGTTTGTCCCAGGCGCAACCCTTGCGTCAGCCACGACGATTGAATGTGCTGCACATTATCAAGAAAAAGGCGCGAAACGGCGACCATTTTCAGATAATCGATTCCGGTCGGCTCTTCCTTTATTTTGCGCCCCAGAGCGGTGTTTTCGCGTTGAAAAGTCCAGGAAATAAACGCCGAAAAGCCACCGGTTTCGTCCTGCAAATCCCTGATTCTTTGTAGATGCCGAACGCGATGTAAAATGTTATCGCCAATGCCGAACATCATCGTCGCCGTCGAGCGCAAACCGACTTTGTGAACCGCGCGCATTACGTCGAGCCATTCCTGCGTTGTGCATTTGGTTGAAACGCGCTTACGAACTTCGTCGTCTAGAATTTCGCCGCCGCCGCCGGGCATCGAATTTAAGCCTGCGTTTTTTAATCTTTGCAAAATTGTTTCGTAATCAAGCCCGGAAATTAAAGAAATATTGTGAATCTCCGGCGGCGAAAAACAATGAAGCTGAAAGCGCGGATATTTCGCGTGAAGCGTTGAAAGAAGATTTTCATACCATTCGATATTAAAATCGGGATGAAGTCCGCCCTGCATCAAAACGCCCGTGCCGCCTAAAGCAATTGTTTCGTCAATCCGTTTGCAGATTTCTTCAATTGAATGAACGTAAGTATCAGGTTTTCCCGGACGACGATAAAACGCGCAAAACGTGCAGACGACGTTGCAGACGTTTGTGTAATTGATATTGCGGTCAATAATGTAGGTTACCGTTTCGGTCGGATTTTTCCGCATTCTGATTTCGTGAGCCGCGAGTCCCATTCGAACAAAATCGTTTGATTCCAAAAGCACGGTTGCGTCTTCAGCAGATAAACGTGTTCCGCCTAAAACTTTATCTAAAATCGGTTGAATATTGCTCATAACTAAAATAATTTTATCACGAAATTTTTTAGCCGCGAACAAACGCGAAAATTCACGAACTAAAAGCAGTAATTATTTTTCGTGTTCTTTCGTGGTCGTAGCTAATATCTTCTTCATTACGCAAATCAAAATTGCATTCTGCAAAAACATTTGAGCTAAACTCGCTAAAAACTCAGAAATTATTGTTCTTAAAATATTTCTTTATTGCTGAGAACAAAATTTGTGCCAAAAAATTGATACTTTTTATAAAAATTTTACGCGATTACAGTATAGAGGGGAAATTTATATCGAAGGAGAACGAAAATGCGAAATCAAGAAAATCAACTGCGAACCAATGATATCGGCTTAATAATATTTGCTTTAGTCGCGGGTTGGCTGCTTCTGTTTCAATCGGGTTTGTTTTAATAATCGTTAATAAAGGCAAGCGGTTTGCAAATGACAGTTAAAGTATTTGCTAAAATTGGCTAAATTCTTTTGTTTAATTCAAATTTGTCGCTGAAAATCCATTGACTAGACATATATTTCTGTTGTCAAATGAGCTTATGTTAAAAGCCATCATTAGATTTTTGTTCATAATAGTCTGCATCGGAATTTTGAATCATTTTGTCAACGCTCAGCAAATTACTGATGTTAATGAAGCAATTAAGGCTTTG
>MWVX01000466.1_pt1 | contig 12786 bp, 5 predicted proteins | sample 1047311 | NCBI WGS metagenome assembly MWVX01 (sample SAMN06349984, study PRJNA376086) | soil metagenome | isolation source: MtG-4 sample Antarctic (ecotone) soil | place: Antarctica | collected 2015-01-13 | reverse complement strand
AATTGTGAGAGTAAGGGGAATAGGAAGGCCAGCTAATGCATACAACTGTTCTATGGAGGAACTAGGAGCATGGACCCTGGAGGATCACTATGACCTCGGAGTTGATGACCCTCTAACCTTTGCTGCGAACTGACAGAAAAATAAGACCGTAAGGCCGTATAATGTGATATTTCTCATAGCATTTTTTTTGCGATCTTATATATTCATTTAGTTAATAATCAGTTGGTAATTCTCAGATCCGGGTTTAACCCTTATCTCCTTTTGATCCCATATCAAATACTCGCTGCCGGAAAAAAACTCCTTAGGTGCTGAAGCCTTATCGTTAAATTGTGAAAAGGTCACTCTTATTTTTGTCCGATTCTTTGTAGCAGCATCGCCTGTTGATATTGTTACCGCCGACATGAGCCAGTTAGTCTTATCTATTTCGAGATCATAGTAGGTATTGAAAACTAAACCAGGTACAACATATTGATAGGTAGCGTACTTCGTTGTATTGGAAACTTCGGTCAGCAGTGCTGCCTGCTCTAAAAATTTGGTATGATCAATTACCGGAAGGGTTGCTGACTGCTCAGCATGTTGCATAACTATAATCTGCTTTAAAGCCTCATCTACCTGAATAAAAATTTTTCCATCAAAAATGAGCGTTAGAGAGGGCAGATTGAGCCGCCAGGCCTTCCCTGATCGGAAAAAATTACCGGAAAGCTGCTCTTGTGTGCTCACGTCTGAGTTGAAGTAACTGTACAGTACTGAACAGGAATATTGCTGAGCTTTTTCATAACGCTCTTTTACCTTTTGCAGCACAACGGTTTTATCCTGTGCACAGGCAGCCTCAGCTGCAAGCAAAAACCAGAGAGTATATAGTATGATTTTCAAAAAATTATTTTTTGAAGGAGTGATATCTCATTTCAGAAAGGGTCATAATACCTTTTTCAGTTTCCTTTTTTAACCGAACCATTTTACCGTCTTCGTCATATTCGTAAAAAGTTGCAAAATGATTCTCATCCAGTTCAGCCATCAGGCGCTGAGTCCGTGAATCATAGACATATGATTTTACAAGTGCTTCTTCCGGTTGTATACGTATGTCGTCAATGTAGACTGAAGCACTTGTGCCGGTATTTTGGAAATTAATTTTTACAGGATCCATCCCGGGGTTGTTGATTACAAGCTTATATTCGTTTCTCTGCCAACCATCGATGATGGCAGTTTTTACAGGGTTGACTGTAATAAAATTTCCTACTGTTCCGATTCTATACTTGACCAGGAGTTGATTGTAGCCTGTCGTAGTAGGAGGGCCTGTTTCACTGGTCCAAAGGGTGAGCAGATAGGTTGTTTCTGAATTTGGATCCGGAGAAAAGTTTCTTATGCAATCTACATCCTCCATCTTAAAGGGAGGAACATTATAATCTGTTCTTTCCCCAGCTTGTTGGATACCGTTGGTTGTATAGCTTTCAGTCGTATTTGAGAGCAGACGTAAGCTGTAATTGCCTGAGTGTGCCCGGGCTTTGGTATATGAGGATGCTGTGGAAGGTTCGATATCAAAATGCTCAACATTACACACTTTGCCAAGATCAGATAAGTAGACATCATCTTCAAAACTTTCAAATCCTGCCATTTTATACCTTGAGTTGCTGGCTACCATTTCCGGTAACCGATGGTTGTAGGCGAACTGAGTTGAAGAGGGTATACCGAGGGCATTTTTCCTTTCTGCAGCATCAATGTATGGATCGCGAATCACTGTTTCATCGGTAAGCTGCCACTGTGCTGTGTTTTTATTCCATGTTTCTGTGCCTGTACTGTAGGTCCAAAAAGAGGAATAGTCACCAAAAAATCCTTTTTCAGATAAGGGATCTGATGGTACGTAGCTACGATCTGTTTTGTACATGAAGTTTCTCTTGTTCTTCCATACACCCAGCAACCCCACACTATATGGATTAACGACTGTACCAGGACCTCCAGTTGCATTGGGCTGACCTATGCAATAAGGTTCCGAGATGGATACTTCATTGCATAACCTAAGCTGTAAACATGGAAAGCCTGAACAGGTAGCTTTTAATGTTTGAGGTAAATTGTTATAATTATAAGTGAACGTTATATTGAACTTACTGATATTTATGCAACGATCATCTTCCTCACCTAGAACATCAAAGGCAACCTCATAGTCCAGCTCATTATTAAATAAAGCAACTGCTTCCGGATTTGATGTTCCAAGATTAAATTCGGCGCCATCTTTTTGGTACGTAAGCTTTAAACTAGGTAGTGTAGGAGAACCGCAATAATAATTATTGCCATATTTCAAAAAGACTTCCTGAACATGATTTAAGCCTGAATTCCGGTTAGTAATATATTCAACATTCTTACCTGAAGCACCTAATTCATCACGTAATAGTGTAGTGAAATTATTGGTATAAATATCATCAATTAAGTCAGATGGGGTATTCTTGTTGTCAAGCAGAAATACTGCAGGACTAGGACTTGTCATATGATTCATAAACTGATCATTTTCGATCAGTGATGTTATCACATTGAAAAAATCACTTGCTTCTGTCGTAATATCAGGTTCACAATAACATTCCGTTGTGATCACAGGCTCAGGTGTCGGATAGGTTTGCCAGTGATCAGAAAATTCTGAAGCACTCGCTGAAATGATTTCAGAGGATGCGTTAACAATTAACTTATTTGTGCTGTTATTTATGGGATATTCTTTACAAATAACGGAGCCGGCAGCCATTGAATGGAGGTTACGTTGCCCTGAACGAAAAACCTTTCCCTCCACTTTTTCAAATATTGCATTTAAAACTATTGGTTCCTGGTAATTGCCTGAATAGTCGATGAGGTATTTGGCATTAGTGGCTGTCTCCTGGTAGACCCAGTAATAAGCGGTATAATATAAGTTCGTATATTCACTACCAATGGTATAGTTATAGGAATATTTTATCCCGACCTCATCCCCCGGCTGCAAATTATTCTTAAGCGTATTATCAATAATTTTTCCTGAAGCAACATTGATAAGCGAGCCTAGTGTTGGGCTTGAAAAGAAGTATCCCCCATTTTCACTCGACAATCCCATGCCATCATAGATCCAATGAGCAGGGTAGTTAACCGTATAGTAGCGATCCTCATATTCATTTTGAACTGAGGTAACCACTGGTATGCCCGTATATTTATCAAAGACTTCATTGTTCTGCGTGACGGTGGACCCATCCTGGGTTTGAATTATACTGGAAAGAATACCTGTCCGTGAAATAACTTTAGTGAAGCAAGCTGTCTTTGTGGCGCTGTAACCATAATTAATGGAGGGCCATCCGGTAGGAACAAGTATAGGAATAATGGAAGCAAGGAAGCCATCTACATTAAACTTCATCGCACCCCCTATGGTGTTAGTAGAGTTTTTCCTGAAATCACAATAGGTATCATAGGTAACACCCATTTCCTGAGAAACGGGGTTTACATATCCTGTCTGGTCTATAACACTCACCTTATTATCAACATGGCCTGTTTCATCGGTGTGGTATAAGTATTCTGTTTTGGATAAGGGGGTGGTGCGGTCTTCCGCATAGGTGGCAACTAGTTTGGGTTTTCCATGCATGTCGTTGACTTCTATAGCATACCCTTGAGTGCCTGTATATAATTCAGTAACAGATACTTTAAAGAAAGAGAGAATACCGCTGGTGGGTTCTGATATTACAGGTTCTAGCGAAGTGTAGGCTACTTTTGTCGGGAAATCTTTTGCCGAATAGAAACCATATTCGGTTTGACCAGTAGCAGTTCTGTTGACATCAGTATACGTAAGATTTTTTTCTATTACTCTTGAATAACCCACTACCGGGGCGGGGAAGAAAGACTCACCAAAGGGATGTTCTAAATATTTTTCATACTTGTAGCCATTTTCTTTATGACTATAGGAAGCAGGAAGCTTCCAGGGATTCTCATCCGCGCCAATCATCGGTTCGTATGCAGCAACGCCAGAGCTTCTTCCATCCTCAAGCTCGTAGGTATATTCTTTTCCATATTCAAACTCATCCTCCGCACTCGCGGTCATCAAATCCCAGTTGTCAACTATGGTTACTTTTTTCACCCTGTGACCACCTCCCAGTTTTTTTCCGTATGGGTTGAGCAATCTTATAAAGGAAGCGTCCAGGTTACACTTAGAAGCAATCTTCTTCTGCAACATCTGGTCATTGGGGTTAAAAAAAATATCTTGAATAGCAGTGAGAAATGCCGCATCCGCCAGATAATCCATGACCTGTTCGAATTCCATGTTTTCGCCAGGGGCAGGTGAATTCAAAATCTCATATCTGAAATCCTGCATCACCATCTGCCACCCTCTTTTAGATATAGGATTGACCGTAAAAAGACCATAATCACCCAGATCAAGGTTAGTTAGATCTGGTGTATTCAATTTATTTACCTTAACAGGTTTCAATCTGACATACCCGTGCGTGTATTCGTTACCCGAGCCTGAGCTGATAGCACCAGCGTAATCAGCTTCGGTATAATCCAATGAAGCAAAACCAGAAACATATTCATAGTCCTCCGATGCGGAGGGAAGCTTGTTTACATTCAACTGCACCCGGAAGTAAAGATTCTGAGCTACACCATCCGGATCATTCTTATCCAGGGATTCTCCTAAAACGTAGAGATCTTTAACTATTTGATCTGCTACGATTTGGTTCGGTGCATTTATGGTTTTTGATAATTCAAATACAAGATAATTATGGGAGTCTTCGGGAGGAATGTCGGAATAAAGAGATGTAGATGATGTTAAAAAGGTTGGGTGATCTTTCTGTATAGATACAATTTTGAACATTTGTGTTGCCTCTTTATTCTGTACATAGGCATAATCATCACTTTCATAGGTGATCTGAATTTTACCGTTGGCAGGGGTTATAATTTCGGTAAGGTTCCAAGCCTGTGCATAGTTATCAGCGAGTGCCTTATTCTGCTCTGCATAAGGGTGATCCCTCATCGGCAAATCCGGGTTATCATCAGGCTTGTAATTGCCCCATCGGTCGCTAGATTGTCGCTGATATGAGGGGTTAACCGTGGAATAACCAAACTCATAGCCACTATACTTTTCTCTATAAGAATTGTTATAGGTGAAGTTAAGTTTTTTCAGAGTGAGTTTAGCACCGTCTGGCCCAACTGAATTAGGAGATTGTTTACACAAAAGATATTGGTGATCGAAATGTACCGTTTTGATCGGAATGGCGTCATTCAGTGAACCGCTTTCGATTTCAGGAATAGAGTATAGTGCAATTGATTTTAATCTTGATTGCGTATTGGTTGCAGCCTGCCCACCATCTTCTCCCGAAGCACCAAGGACATCCTGCCTGACATCCAGGGTAAAAGCCATGTGATAATCTTTGGTTTCTATATGATGCAAAAACCAAAGCTCTTTAGTACCATATACATAGTTTGCCTTATCATCCAGCAGATTTGTTTTGTAACCCTCCCAATAATTTGCATGCTTTCCACTGATATCTTCGTAAGGAGTGCGCCACTTGTAAATGTCCACATTGGGCTTGTAGGTGCTGTTCGCATCAGGGGTGCCATAAGTGTATACGAGGTAATTGCCAAAATCATCAGCTGAAGGTCCATAATGCGTCACATCGACGTAATCAGCAGAATAGATTTCTGTAAGCAGATAGCTGTGAGCGTAGGGTGGAATGTTTATTTCCTTATAGTAATGATCAATTCCGTTTGAGTTCTCCGGACTGTTTTCATCGATATATGGAACCAGGTTATCAGAAGTAGTTGCAGGAGATGGTGTTTTGCCTATATTGAAGGTCACTTCCTTTTGCAGAGTGTTATAGGCCGGCAAACCGAAAATGTAACGTGTTCCGTCTTCAGTAGTGACTGTGATCTCCGCAATGTGATGTGGTTGAGCATCGGCGGAGATGAAGTGACGCTCACCTGCCATTTTGATGCTTTTAGCACTGATGAAGTTTCTTTTCTCCTCAATGGTTTTGTAGGATATATATTGGGAACGTTGTGTCCTGCCATTCCTGGTCAGGGATTGCGAAATAGAAGCTTGAGTGTTGTTGAATTTCGGCTCTAAGACAGTAGTCATCAATCCCTGGTTCTGTACAAGAAATTCTTTTGCATCCTTGCTTCCTATCTCATTTACAAAATTCTGATCAGGTTCCGTTGCCATTTCCCCCATCATGGCGAAGTATACATTCTCATCTTTTGAATTGGCTGGTGTTTCACCTACAAAGTGTAAATACTGGTCTGCTGCATTCTCCTGTGTCCAGGTTTCTGATACGGCAGTCGTCGGTGATACCGCAAGATCAAGACCCGGGCTGATCAATTGGCCTGCAGCAAACTCAAGGCCTGCTGATCCGGAAAAGGAGCCTACTGTTGCTTTGCGCTCTTCAATATACCCGATATCATTTCTATAAGGACGAAAAGTACCGGAAAGATTTGGGGCACTTATAGAATATAGGTCATGTGTGAGAAATCCTATTGGCAGGTTTGGAGAATTTTCATCCATGGCAACATCTTTTTCTCGGTTGAAATCCATCAGGAGGTCACCACCAATACCATTTGCATGATAGAGATACCCGTATGCATCTGAGGTCAATTCTTTTGAATCCTTTTCAAGATGCTGTTCTGAAAAATACCCTGAAAGGTTTAAGTTTCCGTCTAAGGTGAAGGCCGTTAACCCAACCTTTCCATTAAATGTTATCGCCTCACTGAAAAAATCATGTTCCTGCCTGGGTGTATAGGTCTGATTTCCAAAGTTGATTGTTTTTTGGGCTACCTGTGGATTACCTATAGTCTTGCTCTTCAACCCCTCCACAGTAGAGTAGTCTACTCCTATTACAAGGCCGGGAGTTTCTGCTCCGTTAATGCGTGACCCAAGGGTAAGTTGGGGGGCAATTCCTACACCGCCAAAGCTTGTGTTGCTCTGTGAGGTAACATTCAAGCCTATCTTTAAAGTATTGCCTGCATTGATGGTGGTACCCATGGAAGTTTCCATGCCAAACCCAGTATAGTTGTTATAAGTAAGGTTAAGGCTAGTTCCTATTTCGAGTAAATTTTCTAAACCTAAGGCCTCTAATGATAATCCAACAGAGACTCCATAGGTTTGATTAGCCCTGATATTAAGTTTTTGCTTCACATCATCGCCTTTAAAATCGTCCGGCAGGCCCCGCATATTCCTTGTGATTGCTCCTGGATTAAGTGACCAGCCAAGGCCGACCCAGCTGGCCTCCTGCTCCATCGTCACACCTGAATTATAGTTTAACGTGATAGGTATATCGCCAAGGTCAAAAAGCGGAATGGAGTAGTTGAAATCTCCGGTAAAGGGGTCTACCCAATTATCAACATTTATAGCACTTGGGCCAGTCATATCGGGTTGGGTAGGTCCAACGGACGCGTAAGACAAACCAGCTGTGACAAATTGACTTACAAAAGATATTAATGTGCTCATCATAATCATTCTGACAATGGAGCTTTTCCTTAATAGTTGCAGCATATAATTTTAGGGTTCAATAGTGATACGTTGTGATGATTTGAATCAATAGCATGCATTTGCGTTGCTGATATTATTAAATCGGATGTAGTAAGTATTTTCATTTAAAAGAGCTACTTCGAGGACATAGATTCCATTTGCGAGAGGAAAAACATCCGGGCAAAAATTAACATAGGTATAGTTGCTTCCCGTATGATATGCAATGGATAAACTGTTTTCATCTCCGATTACAGTGAACTCCTCATCATAGAGATAGATATGTGAAAGGCTGTCGAGAACTTTATAATCCTCGACAAATTTGATCCCAAGCAAATTGCTATCGATGGTGACATAGCTGCTTTTTAGTTCTCTCTCCATTACATAATACTGATCAGGTACAATAGTGTCGGTTTCAAAGTCATATTTAAATTGCCAGGTTTCACTTTCTGAAATCTTATGGTTCTGATTGTCATAAGCCTGGACCTTCCATGCATAGTTATCTCCTTTTATGTACCGTGGTGCAGCATTTGAATAGTGCATTGCCAGCTTGTTTCCTAACCGTATTTTTTGTAACGGTTGATTGGCCATGATCGCAGATGCAGCAGATTGATTTGGGTGCAGCTCTGTTAGGATGAGTTCGTAATCAAGTTGAGTCCCCGCAGGTAAGGGAAATGGGGGAAGCCAGGTAAACATTGGATTCTGTTCCTTAATGGTCTCTTTATTATAAACCTGCACCAACTGGATTGGTGACATTGGCGTAACCCTGATCTGGTAAGAGGTGGAAGCTGATCCATCTGGAAACGCTCCACTTGAAGTGGTCCCGAAAGAGTTACATACAAACTCTATTTTGTAATTTCCTGCAGGTACCAGACCCCCTTGTTTTGCGACAGCTGATTGAAACTGATTATCAAAATACTGTTGCTGTATTTTACCAATTCCATTCATAGTGGCCTTTGTGATGGTAACTACTGGCTGTTTGAGCTCTATTCGGGGAGTTACAGCCGTAAGCAGCTTTACATTGTTTTCACTAGAAACAATCATTGTGATCTGAACCCACAGGCCATCAGTGACAGATGCATCTTTCATTACTGTGATCTGCCAAAGATCATCAACTGTAAATGGGTAAAGGGGTTGAATCGCTGTAAGCGATAGTTGGCTATAAGAGTATTTGGTAATAAATAGAAACAGAAATATGTAAGTGCTAAGTCTAGTTAGTTTCATATATATTAGAATGTGAATGTTGTGATGAAATATGCTGAGGCTTTCGGATTATACCCATCAAAGAGATATGAGTAGGTGGCAGCCTCGGTGGGTAAAGAATAAATACTGCCCTTTATACTGATGATCTTGGATATAGAAAATGAAACATCAAAATGGCCTCCAGGCTGAATGGAGGCCTGACTAACTTTTGCCAGTTCAATTCCTAAATTTAATTCAGCACTTTTCAAGAAGGTAAACCCAATACCCGAACTAAAAGAGTGGTATTGTAATGCAAGTGAATCATTCAGATTTACTGATTGGTTATACCCTGTCTGCCAGTCTATTCCATTCATATTTACAGAATGCATTGCAGATACGTATCTGAATTTAAAGGGCTTTGTCTCACTTACAGCACTTACTGTTTTCATATCCATCATGCCAAATGTTGCCGAACAGGGAAGCTTCTTAATGCGGTACCTGTACGAAGAAGTCACCGATAGGCTATTCACCTGGATCTGATCATAGTTATTAACTATTACATTGGGCTGATACAGTAAGGAAAGCACTGGTAACTTTGGAAAGCTTAGTATCAAAGAAAGGCGGGTGTTATAGAATGCCGTTGTTGTGGCTTTTGTGTGAGATAAGTTATCCTGATTGAGGATGATGGCAGCGAGAAGCTGAATCCGATTTTTAAGCAGGCCCTGCTCGATTCCAGCCTCATTGCTGAAACGGTCGTTAATCAAATACGGATTGCCCGGAGAGTAAAAGCCGGTTCCCACATACTGTGTAATCAGATGTATGCTTGTCTTGTCTCCAAATAATTTTGCTTTCAAACTTATCTTTGCAGCAAGATCAGTGAATGAATTATTCTGAAGATCATCCTTTTGCTGTATAGCATCGTTAAGCCAGGAGAGGGGTGATGGAACAACAGAAAACTGTTCAGCGAAACCCTGATCACGGAACTTTACAAAGCTAAGCGCACCCTCAAACTCTGAGGTGATCTTTTCTGCAAACAAATATTCGAATCTTCCTACCAGTGCATTGTTTTTATCAAACATATGAGCTTGAGTGGCCGTATCACCAGTAGGAAAGTCTGCATGGGTCAGATAAACCGCATATTTTGCTTGTGGGGAAATCTTCTTTCTATACCCTCCTGCATACAACCTTGAATGATCCTCGGAGGATAATGTCGGATTATAAAAAAAGGAATTAGTATGAACCTTTCCACCAGCAAATATTACTGACGCCTTATCAAATTCATACTCTGCATTCAGGCCATTGAGGGTAACTCCGCTCATTGAAAACTCTGAATATTCCGGGACAGATACACCAAGCTGTAGTTGTTTAAAATGTGAAAATATATTTTCTATGCTTGAAATCTTTCCGCTTTCTTTCAGCTTTTGAATAATCTGCTTCGGGTCTTTTAATGAATTCAAATCAAAATCTTTTACACTCTCATACTGGGATTTTACTTTGGCAAAAGTCGAGTCCTGCATTAATAAAGAATCAATTTCATCTTTCCGCTCAATAATTTTTAAATAGCCTTTGACTTTTTCAACTGCAATAGTTGCAGCCTCTATTTTTCTTTGCAATGAGTCCCTGGTATTTTCCAGTTTTGAATGTTGCAGCTTCAAATATTCGCATTTTGCTGAATCTATAAACTCGCATTGATCGAGATTGAATTTTATGGAATCAGCACGTGAAGTAAGATTGCTGAACTTCATCTGTGCATCTTTCACTTTTGACTGTAACGAGTCTACTATAGATACCTGATCACTAGGAAAAATTTCCTTGATGAATGATTCATTCTGAAATATTTCGGTAAGGCTCTGCTTTTCTTTGAGGATGGCTATATATTTTTCATAATCTCCCAGAGGCAGATTTACTTTATTGGTTATATAATCTTTGAGTCTTTCCTTTAAGATGTCCTGATAATTACGTACATCTAACTGTAATTGCATTTGTGTGTTGCTGGTATAATAAAAACCAGTATCGGTGTCATAATAGATTGAGCCGTTTACCGGGATTCCAAAAAAATTAAGTTCCGGCGCTAAGTGAAAGCCTGAATTCCGGTTGTTGATAGTAGGCCCATTTACAAACGGTTTGTAATCCGAATAGTTGAATAATTGAAGCGAACCATGCAAGCCTATTTTCTTCAATATTCCTTTCCGTGATTTGTATGCAGTTGAAGAATCAACTTCGGTTGACTTGACAGTAACCATCTCGCAGTGTCTTCCAACTTCGATTTCAGTACCCATCATCCCAACACTTACACAATGCGAGTAACTGCCTTCTTTTAAGAAGGTATTCTGCTCAGCACTCTTTTTATCTGTATTATGGCTCAGCTCTTTTTCAATCTTGATCTGGTTAATTGTTGCACGGGAAATATTGTAAGTCACTGATGGGTCCATCTTAAATCCAGCATTTTGTGCACGGTATAAAACCGTTTCCTCCTGATCATAAATAGTGACTTCAATATAAACTACCTGGGTGATGTTACTCCTATTGGTAAGAGTGAAATTCCACAAATCATCCTCAGAAGCAGGAGCCATTGAAGCACTTGCAATGCGAATATCAATTTGAGCACATAACTGACGTGGTAATCCCTGAAAGAAGGTGAGTATAAAACATAAGAGGAGTGAAACATTCAACAAATATCGCATGCGAGACCTATGAAGGAATACTTAAAGGATGAACAAGATCTAAACTAACTGATCGATTGCTTATTCAAAATATTGAACCAGGATTTGTCCTGCACTACACATATCCATTTACCTTACTTAAGAAAGATCAGTAGCATATTCTTGCGAAGGTGACTAATATCAACTTTCTCGGTCAAATAGAAGGATATCTATATTACTATCTGGAACTTATATTGTAAAATATGCAAATATTAAGACGATTTATTTTAGTAAAAACAATTATTAAAGGAATAGAGAATATTTGATTGATGCAAGGAGTAACTTAAAAATAATTAATAAAAATCTTAATCAGTTGATTATCAAGCAAAAAAATTATATAAAATAATTTCTTAACAAGTTTTATTGAATACATTCCACGGATCATGCTAACTGTAATATATATAGGCCAATGATTACGTATATATTTATTTTTGCTCTTTCTATCAATTTCTCCCCCTTCTTTCCTCATCACTTTACAACTACACTTGACTACAGAATCATTCTTTCACAACTAAATCTGTACGTCATGAATTCAACAACCGAAAAAGCGGATGTGTACACCCTTGTCACTAACCGCATTATTGCCCAGCTTGAACAAGGAGTCGTCATCTGGAAAAAACCATGGGATGAGGCCGGATTACCGCAGAACCTCATCTCAAAACGACCATATCGAGGCATTAACGTCTGGCTGCTGGTCTTCGTTAGAATATGCACAAAACTACTTCCTCACTTTCAAGCAAGTCAAAGAGCTTGGAGCATCCGTGAAGAAAGATGAGCGGAGTCAATTGGTCGTCTATTGGAACTGGATAGAAAAGGAAATTGAAGGACCCCCACAGCACAATGGGGAACCCATTGACCGGGTGAAGCAAATCCCCATGCTGCGCTACTACATGGTTTTCAACGTTGCCCAGTGTGAAGGCATAGCTGAGCACCTGCTTCCACCTATAACGAGAGAAGCTTACCCAATACCTGCCTGTGAGCGGATTATCAGACGGATGCCTAATCCTCCCAAGATCCAGCATCGTGAGCAACGTGCTTACTACAATCCACTGCAGGATATTGTTAATATGCCGAAGAAAGAGAGTATGGAGAGTGATGAGCGGTATTATGGTACCCTCTTTCATGAGCTCACGCACAGTACTGGACACCACAGTCGGTTAAACCGCAGCACCCTCATTCAGATGTCAGAGTTTGGTTCCGAGCCTTACTCCCATGAGGAACTCGTGGCAGAGATGGGAACCTGTTACCTCGAATCTCATGCGGGTATCTTAGACAAGCAGCTGGAGCATAATGCTTCGTACATCCAGGGGTGGTTGCAACGCTTGCGAAATGACAAGCGCCTTATCTTCTCCGCCAGTTCTCAGGCGCAGAAAGCTACTGACTATATCTTGAATTTACAGCGGGAAGAGAGTGATGTACACCCTGATGAAAAATGGGAAGGATGCCGGA
>MWVX01000465.1_pt1 | contig 12788 bp, 10 predicted proteins | sample 1047311 | NCBI WGS metagenome assembly MWVX01 (sample SAMN06349984, study PRJNA376086) | soil metagenome | isolation source: MtG-4 sample Antarctic (ecotone) soil | place: Antarctica | collected 2015-01-13 | reverse complement strand
CTTTTATTGTCCGCATATTCATTGTCGGGTCAGTTAAAAGCTTTGTATACTTCTCAATGTAAGTAGTTTTGTCGTTTGGGTCTTTAGATGTGAAAGCTGCTAAATAATTGCTTCTTTGTCAAGCTGAAATTGAAAAAATGCGTTTAAATCATCTTTTTCTGTTTCAGTCAATGTGATATTGTTGTTTGTCATTATTTTGAAATCTAGTAAGGTTTTGTTGTTTTGAGGGTGATTTTACAATGACCGCTAACGAAGAAGGGATTAAAGAAGTAAAAAAAAGAAGGGTTTTAATGCCCTCATGTTTATTAAGAAGAAGTTGATATTTGGAAATGTGCACAGTTAGCTATATCCCTATACCCAAAAATAATTTCATCCTTACCTCTAACCGCGATGAAACTATCAGGCGCGGTCGTGCCACTCCGCCAGGAGAATTTTCTTATCAGGAAGCGAAAGTGATATGCCCCATTGACCCACTTTCGGGCGAAACGTGGATTGCCGCTTCAGCAAATGGAACAATATCATGCTTATTGAACGGCGCTTTCAACAGACATGAGCGGAGGCCTCTATACAGGAAGAGCAGAGGTATTGTAGTGCTTGATTCTCTGCAATATGAATCAGCCCAGGAATTTGCCGCGCTATACGATTTTTCTAATATAGAACCTTTCACGCTCGTAATGATTGTGAATGGAAAAGGAACAGAATTGAATGAATTGAGATGGGATGGTTCCAATCTGCATTTAAATTTTTTTGATCCTCACGACTTTCGTATTTGGTCGTCTGTAACCTTGTATTCAAAAGAAGTCATAGCTTTTAAAGAAAAAATATTCCGAAATGCATTACAGCACACAGATTATCTAACCCCACAAATAATAATGAATATTCACGAAAGAGATTTCCTGTACGAAGAATGCATAGAACCGGCTCAAAAGGTACATGAGATAAAAACGCTTAGCATAACTTCAGTAGAATGCGAATCTAACTCCATAGTAATGCACTATCGTGACTTAACGCGTAAAGAATTGCCTGACGCTGAATTGAAATTTGATTTGAAGAAACATTAAATCACAATTGGGTTTCAGGGTAGGTAATGATTCAAATGAAACTCACCTATCTTCCATTCATGTCAAAAGAAAGTAACTTAGCAACACCATTAAAATGGGAATTCTGGCCTTACTGGCTTTTCTATATTCCAATATATTTTCTCTTCATCGGTCACGCTGTCCGCAGCCGTTCGCTTTGTTATTTTACGCTTGTGAATCCGGGAATGAAACTTGGTGGCTTCGCTTCTTATTCTAAATTTGAGATTTTAGAACAACTTCATCCGAAGTATCTTCCTAAAACAATTTTATTAAATATTGTACGGCAAAAAGAAGTTGTCCTGGAGAAGATGGCGGAGCAAAATATTTTTTTCCCGATAATCCTTAAACCTGAGGAGGGTGAAAGAGGATGGAGAGTGGAGAAAATCTGCAGCGAGAAAGAGCTTGATCAGTATCTTGTTTCCGCACCCAAAAAATTGTTGCTGCAGGAATTTATTGACCTGCCGGAAGAATATGGGGTAATGTATTATCGTCTTCCATCTCAAAAAAAAGGGTTTATCAGCTCGTTAATGAAACGTGACTTTCTTGCTGTCACGGGTGATGGATCCGCTACGCTTCTTGAATTGTTGTACCAGAGTAAACGGTGCAGCCATCATCTGGCACGCCTGAAACAGAAATTCCAGAATGAACTGAATGTCATTCTATCTTTTGGGGAGAAGAAGATTTTGGAGGAAATAGGCAATCACAACCGCGGTACAGCATTCTTGAATTTAAACGATCTCATAAATTCTGATCTGGTTTTAGCCTTTGATCAGGTAAGCACTCCACTCCATGAATGGTATTTTGGCAGGTACGATGTTAAAACGAAATCATTAGAGGCAATGATTGAGGGAGACTTTCAGGTGATAGAGGTGAATGGTGTAAATTCTGAACCTGCACACATCTATGATTCATCAATGAGCCTTTTAAAAGCCTATCGCGACTTATTCATTCATTGGAATATAATTCTAAAGATCAGCATTGAAAATCGAAAGCGCGGATTTAAGGCGGCACCGATGCTGGATGTTTACCGCAGTCTCAGAGATCATTTTAGAGACAAGGCATTGGCATAATATTGAATTGAGGTATAGTATCGTAGAGGAGGTTAATGCGTCTTATCTATATTATAAATATTTTACCGCCGGTTTTGTTTTCATTTGTTATTCTATGACCCGAGTTCAAAAGCTTTCTATCATAATTCCTGCATATAATGAGGGAAATACCATTCACCAAATTCTTGATCGCGTTAATAGAGTAACGCTTTTGGAGGATATAGAAAAAGAGGTGATCATAGTAAACGACTGTTCAAAGGATCATACAGAGCGGTCAATTATGCAATATAAAGCTGATCATTCCGATCTTGATATCCACTATTTCCGACACCAGGTAAATTCAGGAAAGGGAGCTGCATTGCATACTGGCATCAGCAAAGCCACAGGAGATTATGTGATCATTCAGGATGCTGACCTGGAGTATGATCCTGAGGAGTACAATATATTGCTGAAGCCTATTTTAACTGGATTTGCAGATGTAGTTTATGGCTCACGATTTATGGGAGGAAAACCTCATCGGCTTTTATTCTTCTGGCATTCTATAGGCAATAAGATGCTTACCTCTCTATGTAACATCTTTTCAGGATTGAACATGACAGATATGGAAACCTGTTACAAGCTTTTCAAAACTGATCTCATTCAATCTCTCACCCTGCGTGAAAGCCGTTTTGGGTTTGAACCTGAGGTTACGCTGAAGATTGCAAGAATTCCGGGTGTCCGCATATATGAGGTAGGTATTTCTTACTATGGACGCACCTATGCAGAGGGTAAAAAGATCAACTGGAAAGATGGTTTTCGTGCGGTGTATTGCATCTTAAAATATGGTCTTCTTTCCCGATAGGTAAATAATGATGACCATGTTTGAAAAGAAGAGGTGAGAGAATCCATTAACCATGAGAAATTAAATGATCACCTCCCTGCACTTTTTCAAAGGGTGATATTCTTTATGCTTTCTTTGCAACACCGGGTACTGATTCCCCTGATGTCTGCGTCTTTGTGTATTCACTTCCAAAATATACCGTAGGGTTTTTATTTTTTGCTGCGACGGTGGTCTATATCATCGGACTTTTCGTAAAGGTGATGGATGTTGATGCTGCGCAGTATGCATCCATCAGCCGTGAGTTGCTGGAGCGGGGAAGCTTTTTACAGGTGATTCACAGGGGCGAAAATTACCTCGACAAGCCACCGCTTCTTTTCTGGCTTTCAGATCTTTCATTTAAACTATTAGGTATCTCCTCCTTTTCTTATAAGCTGCCTTCTTTTCTCTTCACTGTTTTGGGTGTCTATTCTACTTATCGCATAGCAAAGATTCTTTATAATAATGAAACGGGCGTTTTCGCCGCGTTAATTCTTTATACCAGCCAGGCTTATTTTCTATTTAGCAACGATGTAAGAACAGATGCATTGCTAACAGCAAATGTAGCTTTCTCCACCTGGCAGTTGTTGCAATTTTCATATGCTAAAAAATGGTTTAACCTCTTGCTTGGATTCAGCGGTGTTGCCTTTGCAATGATGGCAAAAGGGCCCATCGGAGCCATAGTTCCTGCCGCCGCATTGGTTGCTCATCTTGTCTATCTCCGTGATTGGAAAACTCTTTTTTGGTGGCACTGGATTGCAGGCATGGCATTTACTTTTTTACTGCTGCTTCCGATGCTTTATGGTTTGTATGGCCAATACGGCCTTACCGGATTTAGTTTTTTCTTCTGGACTCAAAGCTTTGGTCGAATCACCGGAGAAAACGTGTGGCATAATGAGGCTGGCTATTTCTATTTCTTCCACAATTTCTTCTGGTCGTTTCTGCCGTGGGCGTTCGTCGCAGCCTTCTCGATATGTATGAGATTGTATCAGTTGTTCAGCACAAAATTTATTAAATCAGGAATATCGGAAGCCTTGTCTCTCGGTGGATTTGTGCTGCCCTTTATTGCTCTATCCTTTTCTCACTATAAACTTCCGCATTATGCTTTTGTGGTGTATCCTTTTTGTGCAATAATAACGGCCGGATGTATATCAGAGGGTCTGAAGCACAACGTTGCGATTTTGCGTTTCTTCCGCTATATTCAAATACCTGTTATAGTCTTTTTGCTGGCAGCAGCAGGCATTCTGGCAACCTATTTCTTTCCTGCGCATAATATTTTTTTGATGAGTGTTTTTATTATCTTAACTGTAATCACGATTCTGTTTTTTTTTCTTTCGCCTTCTTTAATATTCAAATCGTTGTTTTCATCTGCTGCTGCAGCAATCGCCTTAAATTTCATGTTGAACTCCCACATCTATCCATCGTTGCTAAAATATCAGGGAGGAAGTGAGCTGGCTGCGGTCGCACTAAAGCTTAAGGTACCTGCAGATCATCTCTATTTTTATAATTCCTCAAGCCATTCATTTGAATTTTATTTCAGGAACATAGTGCCGTTTATTTCTAAAAAAGAAATTATCAATAAATCTTTTCCAACTCCTGTGTGGATCATTGGCGGAGATGACCTGATCAGCATGTTGAAAGCACAGCACATCACCCCTAAGCAGGTGATCTGGAAAGATGATTTTCCCGTCACGCGATTAACCTTAAAATTTTTAAATCCTCAAACACGGAAACTGCAACTGAAAAAAAGGTACCTCATGGAGTTGTAGAGGAAATGAGTGGGCATTAAACATCGTAGAGTATTACTGCTGTAGAGTAGGCGGATGCTCAGCTTTTCTTTTGTGCCACAGTTTCAAGATGATTTAGAAATTCATCAATTTGATCAGCACCTATCCGCTTCGCACGAATTACTTTTTTATCATCAAGAATATAGATCACCGGCGTGCTGTATATATCATAAAGCTGCCTGAAGTTGCTCTGGCGGCTCACATCATTCACATTGATCCAGTTAAGATTGTTTTCACGAATAAACTTTTTCCACTTTGCCTCATCTGCTTCAATATCTACTGAATATATCTCTACACCTTTCGGCTTCCACTTTTCATACACTTCTTTAAGCTTCGGAATTTCTTTCTTACAATGACCGCAATCCGGATCCCAGAATAAAAGTATCGTATACTTTGCAGGCACCTTGCTCAGTATCTGCCACGCACCTGATGAATCTTTCAATGCCAGTTCAGGCGCTGTGTTGCCGATAATATTAGGTGCTATCTTACGGGCCCGGTCAATAATTTTTACGAGCTGAATTGAATCTAACCAATATGCTTTCCCCGTCATGTAATATTTCTCAACCATGTGCACAAAAACCTCATCCATCCCCATCACTTTCGAGGTCTCGTGCGTATAGGTTATCCACCATACTACATACTTGAACATCTCTGAGTCAGCCTGAGCTTTTTCAACAATATAGTCCGCTTCTTTATTGATTGAATCAGGTATCTGAGCCGTAAGTTCCTTCAGATATTTCTCAACTTTTGCAGCAAAGAGCGGAGTGCGCAACATGCGGTGGTCTGAAAAATCTACATTGTCTAAATAATGTGTTTTGAAATAGCGGTAGGCAAAGGTGGAATCTTTACGGCCATTGGTAAGCACGGGTATCTCTTTAGGAACCACCGGCTCCGGCATTGACTTGAAAACTTTAGCCAAAAAAGATTCAGGATGATCTTGTTGAAAATTCAAGCGATACTCATCCATCTTTTTATCATTTGCTATCAACTGCTCGCGCATCGCCGTTGAATCTTTTTCCGATGTTGCGTTCTTCAGCATATCCTGCATTTGCGAAGAACTTTTCTGCAATTCAATGGCATAAACGAGGTAGTTGTAAAAAAACTCATTCTCTTTTGAACCGGTAACCTTCATCTTGTGAATCGGATCGTCCCACGAAGTCTCCATGCTGAAGTATTGCTCCTTATCTATGATCATCTCAAAGTATCTCTTATCAGGAAAAACAAAAAGATAGATCCCGCTGGGAAGGGTTTCTTTCCCCTGGAACACGACAGTGCCATTATCATCCGCTCTTACCGTATCAACAATATATTGCTTGTCACCATAATAGTTGGCGAGGAAGCAGGTAGTATCCTTCAAAGTTGGAATATTAACTATGATCTGATGACCTGGCTTCTGCGCATAAGTCCTTATACTAAAAATCAGAAGCAAAAGACAGCAGCACGACAGGTTGCTGATAAACTTTTTCATAGCGGTAAAAATAGGGGGTTTGAAGGAAAATCAACGTGTGGGCAAGATTTACAATCAATTTGCCAGCGCTTTGTAAGAAAACCGTACCTTAAAACCGATTTACCACTGCAAAGAATTATGGCAAAGAATAATAAAGAAGAAAAGGTCGAAACTTTAGAGAAAAAACTCTGGAAAACCGCCGACAAGCTCCGCAAGAACATGGATGCCGCGGAATACAAGCACATTGTATTGGGCTTAATTTTTTTGAAGTACATCTCCGATGCGTTTGAAGAACTGTATCAGAAGCTTGTTTCGCAAATAAAAGAAGGCGCTGATCCCGAAGACAAGAATGAATACACCGCTGAAAAAGTTTTTTACGTGCCTCCCTCCGCGCGATGGAAATGGCTGCAGGGACAAGCGAAGCTCCCTACCATTGGCAAAGATGTAGATGACGCGATGGATGCCATTGAAAAGGACAATCCATCCCTGCGCGGCGTGCTGCCGAAAGTTTTTGCGCAGGAAAAACTCGACAAGCAAAACCTTGGCGGCTTGATTGACCTGGTAGGCACTGCAACTCTCGGCACCAAAGAAGCACAGAGCAAAGATTTATTGGGAAAGGTGTATGAATATTTTCTCGGAGAGTTTGCATTGGCGGAAGGAAAGAAAGGCGGACAGTTTTACACGCCTTCGAGCGTGGTGAAGCTGCTGGTGCAGATGCTCGAGCCCTATGAGGGCAGAGTATTTGATCCGTGCTGCGGCAGTGGCGGCATGTTTGTGCAAAGCGAGAAGTTTGTGGAAGCACATCATGATCATTACAGGAAACACAACGGAAAAAAATTGACCATTGACCCAAAAGACCGCATTTCTATTTACGGACAAGAGAGCAACCAAACCACCTGGCGGCTCGCAAAAATGAATCTGGCCATACGCGGCATTGACAGCAGCAATGTGAAGTGGAACAACGAGGGTTCTTTTTTGAATGATGCGCACAAAGATTTGAAAGCCGATTTCATCATTGCCAATCCTCCGTTTAATGACAGTGACTGGAGCGGTGAATTACTGCGTGATGATGCACGATGGAAAATCTTGGGAGAGAAATTGCCTCCCCCTGCTGCCAATGCAAACTATGCATGGATCATGCATTTCCTCTATCATCTTGCGCCGAATGGTCTTGCAGGTTTTGTGCTGGCGAAAGGTTCACTCACTACTAAAACCAACAACGAAGGTGAAATAAGAAAAGCGCTCATTGAAAATGATCTCGTGGATTGCATCGTGAACCTGCCGACGAAATTATTTCTCAACACACAGATACCTGCCTGCCTCTGGTTTCTGCGAAGGAACAAGCAGCACCGCAAAAGGCAAATGCTGTTTATTGATGCGCGCAACCACGGTTTTTTAGTTAACCGGAAGAACAGAGATTTATCTGCTGATGACATCACCCAATTTGCAAGTACCTACCACAATTGGAGAAACAGCAATGTCACCCTGAGCGGAGTCGAAGGGTACAATGACATCCCCGGCTTTTGCAAGAGTGCAACGATTGATGAAGTGAAAGCAATGAACTATGTGCTCACTCCCGGCAGATACATTGGCTTGGCTGATGATGAAAAGGATTTCAATTTTGTGGAACGATTCACTTCGTTGAAAGCAGAATTGGAAAAACAAATGGCTGAAGAAGAGGAATTAAACTCTAAAATCAGCCAAAACCTCTCAAAAATAGTTCTGTCGGAAAGTAAACTATAAAAACTATTAGTTTACCTTTAAGCTATAAAGTAAACTATAATAAAGCCAAGTTTACTTTCGTGAGGTATGATACAGCTTGAAAAATACATTGCCGGGAGAACTGAAAAAGGAACAGGCTACCGGTATTTTGTTCCAAACAATGTCAATGAACAATGGCAGTGGAATTCGCCGGAGATCAACTTTCTCCTTGAAAAGGCGGCTGTAAAATTAGGAGAGCTTAATTCATATGCGAGGCTTGTTTCTAACATAGATCTGTTTATACAGCTTCATGTTACCAAGGAAGCTGTGGTTTCCAGCAGAATAGAAGGCACTCAAACGAGCATGGATGAAGCGCTGATGCCCGAGGATGAGATCAGCCCTGAACGACGTAATGATTGGATAGAAGTAAATAATTATATCCGTGCAATGAATACGGCTATAGCCGAACTGGAAAAACTTCCCATCTCATCAAGACTGATAAAACAGACGCACCGGATATTGATGACCAATGTAAGAGGCAAGCATAAAATGCCGGGAGAATATCGCACAAGCCAGAACTGGATCGGGGGCAACAGCATTGCCGATGCTGTTTTTATACCTCCTCATCAAAAATATGTGGACGACCTCATGGGTGATCTGGAAAATTTCCTGCACGAGCAAAACATTTCAGTGCCATTGCTGGTGCGAATCGGCATTGCTCATTACCAATTTGAAACCATTCACCCTTTCTTAGATGGCAACGGTCGTATAGGTAGGTTGTTGATTACTTTGTTTTTGGTGAGTAATAAAATACTGGATAAGCCACTGCTCTATCTATCCTCCTATTTTGATAAAAACAAAAGTCTCTATTATGATAACCTTACATTGGTACGTACAAAAAACGATATGACGCAATGGCTGAAATATTTTTTAGTAGGAATAGAGCAAACCGCCGCACAGGCAGTTACTACCTTATCAGAAGTGTTTGAATTAAAGGCGGGTCTTGAGACAAGGTTGCAATCTGATTTTGGCCGCAGAAGCCACACTGCTTTAAAGCTGATGAAAGAGCTTTTTGTACATCCCGTGATTACTATAGCTCAGGCACAAAAAATCTCCGGGCTTAGTAAAAAAGCCGCTAATGCCCTGGTAGCCATTTTTGCACAACAAAACATATTAAAGGAAATCACAGGGCAGAGCCGCAACCGGGTTTTCGTTTTTGAACAATACTTAAATCTTTTTAAATGACATGAGTGAGATGGAATAATTCTAATAGAAGAAGTAGCAGATGTACGAACTGGTTGTCAATAAAGGTTAGAGTTCAAAATTCCGATCTATTGGCCTGATGATGAAGATGATTTCAGTTTTGCCGAGCGATTTACTTCGCTGAAAATAGAATTGGAAAAACAGATGGAGGAAGAGGCAGAGTTGAATGACCGAATACAAAATAATCTTTCAAAAATCTTAATTCCCGAAACGGTATGAAGACAGCTTTTCCACCTATTGAAAATGAGAAGAGTAAAATTCTAATACTTGGAACTATGCCTGGTGAACGGTCAATAATACTGCAACAATACTATGGCCATGCAGGAAATCAATTTTGGAAGATAATATTTACACTTTTCAAAAAGCCATTCTCAACTGATTATTCTGAAAAAACGAAATTACTGGTTGACAATGGAATCGCTTTATGGGATGTATTAAGTCACTGTGAAAGGGAAGGTGCTGCTGATAGTAAGATCAAAAAAGAAATCCCTAATGACTTTGCATCATTTTATCAATCGCATCCTGACATCCGTAATGTTTTTTTGACAAGCAAAAAAGCAGAAGCGTTTTATGACAAGTACATTGGCAAAAAGACAGAACGAAATTATTATCTACTTCCATCACCAAGTAGGGCCAACACATGGAAAACTTTTGAGCAGAAACTGGATGAGTGGAGTATCATTCTTAAATTCTTAAACAATGGCTGAAATCATTCACAATAGAGCTATAAGCCCGCTTACACGAGGTGAAAATTCAGAACGATACAAGGTCCCCTTTAAAAATGTGGGAAGTAACGATGTTCTCGTCGTCAACATTACTCATAATGCAAAACCATTCAGTAAAACTTATCGCTTTGCTGGAAAAGATTTAATCAATAGAAAAAGTATTCATTTCAGTGTGAGTGAAACAGGATCGCAAATAGAAATAAAGTGGAGTGGTGTTCAACCCCTAAATTGAAAGATGAGCAGGATGAGGGAATGTAAACTTAAAGATGTTGCTACAATAATCGATTGTGAGCATAAAACTGCTCCATTGGTTGAATCAAGTGAATACATATCAGTTCGAACAACTGACATTGCAAATGGAAGAATTTATTTTGACTCTGCTAATAGAGTTTCCTATGAGACATACGTCCAGTGGAGTAACAGAATAAAACCTGCCGAGGGAGATTTGATACTGGCACGAGAAGCACCTGTTGGAGAAGTTGGAATCATTCCGAAAGGGAGACAAGTTTGTCTTGGACAAAGGACTGTTTTGATCCGACCGAATTCAGTAAATGCGAAATACTTGTTGTACTACTTGGTAAGTTCAGATGTAAAAAATGATTTGATTTCCCGTTCTACCGGAAGCGTTGTCGAACACCTTAATGTGCATGACATCAGAAATTTTGATTTGAGGATTCCAAAGTCAATTGATGATCAAGAATTTATTTCAGAAATCCTCAGCAGCTTAGATGATAAAATTGATTTACTCCATCGACAAAACAAAACTTTGGAAGCATTGGCTGAAACAATTTTCAGGCAGTGGTTTGTGGAAGAAGCGGACGTGAGTTGGGAAGTTGGAAGGTTGGGCGATGTTCTTGAACTTGTTTATGGAAAAGCGTTGAAGGAAGAAACGAGATCAGGGAAAGGATTTCCTGTGGTAGGTTCAAGTGGAGTTGTTGGATATAATTCAGGTTTTTTAGTTGAGGGTCCCGGAATTGTAATTGGAAGGAAAGGAACACTTGGAAATGTAATTTATCTCTTCGAAAATTTCTTTCCAATTGATACCACTTATTTTGTGAAATCAAAAGTAAATTCAGTTGGTTTGTTCTACGAGTATTTTCTTTTGAAGACAATGAACTTCGAAGACATGAATACTGATTCAGCAGTTCCGGGATTGAATAAAGAGATTGCTCTTTCGATGGAAATGAAGATCGCTCCATTTGAAAAACTTCAAGACTTCAATGACCAATGTTCAACTCTTTTTCAAAAGTTGAAACAAAACAATAATCAAATTCTGTCTCTCACGCAGCTACGTGGTTCTCTCTTGCCGAAGTTGATGAATGGAGAAGTTAGAGTGATTAAATAATCGTCACATTATGAGCAAATTTGTACCTATCGAATTAATTAATAGACAAGTTGAAATTGCAAAGGAGGATTCAGATACTGCAATGTTCATGCACTTAATGTATTCTGCTGAGCAACTTACGAAGCTCATTACTCTTGGAATGCTAGCATGCGTTGATGATGATAATTTGAGACATCGATATACCCAAGAATACAATTTAGTTCGAGCAAATGGAATTGGAGAATGGTCACGTTCCCTTGATGAAATTTTATCAGGAACAACATCACAATTTTTATGCAAAGGAGCAAGAGACTTTCAAAAAGATCTTTTAGAGTCTAAAAAGGAAGGGAGTTGGCAGTATAACTCTATCAAATTATTAAACAAATGTTTACAAATAGTAGATAGCATAACCGAGCCTTTGGCAATCAAGACACAAGGTAGAAATTGGTATTCAATTTTTACACAATTAAGAAACAAAACGAGAGGTCACGGAGCTCTTGGAGCTAATAGTTTTTCTGCAATTTGTTCTTTATTAGAGGAGTCTATTTCTCTTCAGGTTGATAATAGTTCTTTTTTAAAGCTCTCATGGGTATTTCTAAAAAGAAATCTAAACGGGAAATACAAAATTTCTTCCATATCATCAGATACTGCGCCATTTGATTACCTGAAAAGCGATCGCCAGCATAATATAATTGATGGGGTTTACTTACATGTGGGTGAACATAGAAGAGTTAGACTTATCTTTTCAGATTCAGAATTGGAGGATTTTTATTTTCCTAATGGAGGCTTTGGTAAGAATAAATTTGAGTGCATATCATATATCACTGACAATAAGATTTATCAGGATGTTTCTGATTTCATGACGCCTGCTGGCACATTACCAAAGAGTCAAACAGAAGGAATAGGAGTTCTCGAATTAACTGACAAATCTTTTACAAATATTCCTCTTAACCCCATTGTGTATATTCAACGGGATGAATTAGAGAGTTCATTAATGAGTAGGCTATCGGATGATAGACACCCTGTTATTACTCTTGTCGGACGTGGAGGAATTGGAAAGACCTCAGTAGCTATTTCAGTTCTAGAGAAACTTTGTCATGAAGAGAAATTTGCAGCAATAATATGGTTAAGTGCGAGGGATATTGACCTATTAGTGGAGGGTCCAAAGGCTGTAAAGCCAAATGTATTAACCATCGGAGATATCGCCAAGGAATTCGCTTATCTGCTAGGACTTAAGGTTGAAAAGGGAGGACTAAGTGAAAAGGAATTAATGGAAAACGAGCTTTTAAAAAGCTCTTTTGGTGCAATCCTTTTTGTTCTCGATAATTTTGAGACTATAGTAAATCCCAAAGAAGTTTATACATGGTTAAATACCTTTATTCGTCTTCCTAATAAAATTTTAATTACCTCTCGTTTTCGAGATTTTAAAGGTGATTATCCAATAGAAGTGCATGGTATGAATGAAAGAGAGTTCTATGCACTTTTTGAAAATGTGGCGACTGAAATAGGAATCCCCGAAGTGATTAATGATCAAAACTATTTTCAAGACTTATTTAC
>MWVX01000464.1_pt1 | contig 12792 bp, 10 predicted proteins | sample 1047311 | NCBI WGS metagenome assembly MWVX01 (sample SAMN06349984, study PRJNA376086) | soil metagenome | isolation source: MtG-4 sample Antarctic (ecotone) soil | place: Antarctica | collected 2015-01-13 | reverse complement strand
CCCTCGTTTTATATCCTTTAAAGATCTGTCTACCTGCTGCAATGCTTCATAGTGCCGTGTATTGGTGACAATAACATTTTCGGTAAGTGACCCGTTTTCTGTTACTGTCAAAAACAATTGTTCTTTTAATTCTTCGAGCCCAATATTTTCTTTTGCTGATATAAATAACATTTCTAACCCCTGAAACTGATTGATATCGTTCTCTATTATGTCAGCTTTATTTGCTGCTAAAATCACTTTTTTATTTTGTACGTAAAGATCATTTGTTGCATTTTGCAAATCGATTACCCCTGTAGTATTCACATCAAATAAATACAAAACAATATCAGCCTCTTTAATTTTTTCCAGGCTTTTCACCACTCCCATATTTTCAATGATATCAGTAGTATGCTCACGAATGCCAGCAGTATCAATCAATCGGAACAATATACCATTGATATTAATTATCTCTTCAATAGTATCCCTTGTTGTGCCGGCGATCTCACTAACAATTGCCCTGTTATCATTCAGCAGTGTATTTAATAAAGTTGATTTGCCTGCATTCGGCTTACCAACAATGGCTACGCTTACACCATTTTTAATAACGTTACCAAGCTTAAAAGATGTAAGTAATTTTTTTATTGATGCAGATATCTGTTCTATTAACCGGATAAACTGGCTCCTGTCTGCAAACTCAACATCTTCTTCACTAAAATCAAGTTCTAATTCTATTAATGATGAGAATTGTATCAGTTGTTCCCGAAGTTCTTTTAATAAAGCAGAAAATCCTCCACGCATGTTATTGATCGCTGCATTTTTTGAAGCATTCGTATTGCTTGCAATAATATCTGCCACTGCTTCCGCCTGCGTAAGATCTAATTTTCCATTAAGAAAAGCCCGTTGTGTGAACTCACCCGGCTTAGCCAGTCTGGCTCCTTTTGCAATGATCGATTCAATAACCTGTTGCTGAACGAAAGCAGAACCATGACAACTGATCTCTATTACTTCTTCCCCTGTATATGATGTTGGATTTTTAAATATTGATACTACTACTTCATCTATTATCTGCTCATCCTCTTTAATATATCCCACATGTAAAGTATGAGATGGTTGTGCGGAAAGATCTTTTGAAGGAAATAATTCGTTAGCTATTTTAATTGCACTCCCTCCACTGATCCTGATGACCCCGATAGCGCCAATACCGGGAGGAGTTGCCAACGCTACAATTGTATCATCCCAACCAGTAAGTTTAGTATTCATTTCTGTAAAAAAGGGAAAGGTAGAGAATAATTAAAGTAGGGGGCAAAGGTATTATTCTTTGCCGCCCTCTCACACCACCGTATGTACTTGCGTGTACGGCGGTTTCTTTAAAGTAATTTACGATGTAAGGCTTTGTAGTTTTCGCTTAGGCTGTAATAGCCTTGCAGCGCAAACCATTTGTTATTCATACCGATATTTGTTGCCGGGCTGTTGGATATTCGCCACCAGCCTTTGCCGCTTAACGCTGTTCGCCAACTTAAACTTTCTTCTACGCCTAATTTACTTAGCCATCTTACTATTCCTATCGTTCGCTTGCATTGCTTTAGCCTAAAGCATTTTAGCCTGCGCCTTAGCCATCCGTCTATCGCTTCCATTTTGCCCTTCATTGTTGCGTAGCGAAAATATTGTAGCCATCCCTGTTTTATTGTTCGCAGCTTAGCTAACATTTCTTCGAGGCTTATGCCTCTGTTTCTTTGAGTAACTTGTTTCAACTTCGCCTTCAATCTCTGTTCACTTTGTTTACTCAATCCTAAACCACCATCCCCTAAAATGCTATGTCCTAAAAAGTTTAATTCGTAACCCTTGCATGTCTTGCTCTTGGTAGTATTTACTTTGAGCTTTAGTTTGTTTTCAATGTATCGGGTGATACTCCTCTTTACTCCTTCGGCTCTTTGCTTACTGCTGACAAATATCTTCACATCATCGGCATATCTTACATAGCTGTGCCCTCGCTGCTCTAACTCCTTATCCAATTCATCTAATACAATGTTGGATAAAAGCGGGCTTAAAGGGCTGCCTTGTGGGGTGCCTTTAATGCGTTGCTGATTTAAACCCTCTTGCAGCATGCCTGCCTGCAGGTAACGATGTATCAGTTGAAGCACTCTCTTGTCGCCTATCCGTGTACTTAACAGCCACATCAGGCGATGGTGATTTACTTCATCGAAGAACTTTTCTAAATCAAGGTCTATTACATATCCCTTGCCCGATGCTACGTACTCCCCTGCCTGCTTTAATGCCTGATGGGCATTTTTATTGGGGCGGAAGCCATAACTGTGGATTGAAAATATTCTTTCGTACCGAACACTTAATACCTGCTGTATTGCCTGCTGCACTAAACGGTCTTTTACCGTGGGGATGCCTAATTGGCGATAATCGCCTTGTGGCTTGGGTATTTGTACGCCACGAACTGCCTCGGGTTCGTATTTGCCGCCTAGTAATTGTTGCTGCAATTGGTTCAGGTTTTTGCCTAACCATGCCTGCAATTCTTTTACCATCATGCCATCTACGCCGCCACTGCCGCCGTTTTGTACTACCCGTTGGTATGCCTTCTGTAAATTCAATGGATCGGCTACTTGTTCCATTAAGTTCCTCGTCAGATTGCGCTCTTCTTCGCATGCAGAAAGCCATTCAGGATTTACCTCTCTGCTTTGGGTGTACCATACGGGTACACCCTCCGCAAAAAGGCGGTTGTCTGTTCTTCGTTCTTCCACTCCAGGTGGCTTCATCCGGGAACGCAACGCTTTTCTTTCCTGTTTGTTTTTCAACTTCTTTAGCTTTTACTACTTCAAAAAAAAAAAAAACTCATCTGCTTTAAAGATTCTGTCCTTCGCTCCTACTTCATTACAAAGTATTCTTCGCTACTATGACTTCTGCTGACTTCTGTTTGTCTCTTTACTTTGGCACTCGCTCATACCTCCGTCTCTGAAAAAAAAACAGACCTCCCATGGTAAGCTGATAGCTCCTTCATGATAAACTGTATGATTTACTACCGCTGGTTTTACGTCCAACTATCGGGCTTCGCAGTCTAATGCCCGCTCACCCACAGCGTAAGCCTTATATCATATTTCTGTTCGTCAGTTCATCACTTTGTCCGCCGCTTCCTTCAGATTTGTGGTCACCCACAACACCCTTGCTTTGGACTAACGATTCCCGTTGGATGGCTCGCTTAAGACTTGCACTATAAAGAACTATCGCATGCATGGCGCACATTAAAAAAGCTCCCGGAGGAGCCTTCACCTTTCAAAAAAGCACGGATCAAAAAAATTAGTTTCTCCTGTCGCGACGGTCTTCATGACGATCACGGAAATTTTCCCAACGATCTCTTTTATCTTCACGCTTATCGCGAATGTCTTCAAGTCTGTCTTTCACACCGCCGTCATGCTGTGCATCTCTTACATCTTCCCGCTGGTCGCGTATATCTTCACGCCTGTCTTTGATATCTTCTTTTCTATCACGCACATCTTCTTTTCTGTCCCATTTATTTTCCTTGCGATCCCATTTGTCTTCTTTTTTATCCCATTTATCTTCTATGCGATCCCAGTTTTTCTTTTGGGCTTGTGCATTTGTTGTGTTGAGCACCGCAGTGCCAAACAGGATTGCGAAACTCAGCGTGACTAACCTGAATGTAGTTTTCATAATAAGTTTTTTCTTTTTTTAAAATCTGGTAACAAAGAGATAGACATTACATACTCTTTAAAGTTTAACAGCCCATGAAAATTTTTTCTGCAACTATTTTAACCTGGTTGCTTTTTTAAACTTAAAAAACACTGCATTAAAACAGTATCTGCGGGAAGTTTACCTGAGTTGAATCACAAAAAATGATGAATGTTACTTTTTGAAAAATCAGGTAAAATTATCTGCTTAGCTGGGGCAACGGTAAGTCTCTTTTCAACATAGTAGGCCTATTTGCCATGTCCCATGCTGTATAAAAAATAAGTTGTGCTCTTTTGGCTAATAATGGATAATTGATCTTATCAGGGGTATCTGTAGGCCTGTGGTAATCTGCACCCAGCATACCATCGTAATAAAAAATAATAGGTACGCCTTTGCTGGCAAATGAATAATGATCGCTCCGAAAATAGATCCGGTTCCTGTCATTCGGATCATTGAACTTATAATCCAGTTCGAGCTTTGTATATTTTTTATTTATCGATTCGCTGAGCGGTTTCAGTTCAGAGCTTAGCTTATCATCGCCAACTATATATACATAATTAAGAGAATCGCCTGTCTTGCGTGAAGAATCTGTGCGACCAATCATATCGATATTGAGATCTGCTGTTGTTTTCTCTAATGGAAAAAGAGGATTGTTAGCATAATATTCAGAACCCCATAATCCTTTCTCCTCCCCACTTACAGTCATGAATACTATTGTTCTTCTTGGCTCAGCTCCGGCAGCTTTTGCTTTTGCAAATGCTTCAGCCATCTCTATCACTGCTACTGTGCCCGAGCCATCATCATCAGCACCATAAAAGATGACCGAATCCCCCCGCTTTCCCAAATGATCATAGTGCGCTGTGATGAAAAGGTATTCATCCTGAATGTCTTTGCCCGGCAATATCCCCACTACGTTACTACTCTCCATGCTTGTTGTTGTCTTATCTACCTGCAACAAAATGTTTGCTTTATATGTTTTTAAGATTGGAGTGGTAACTCTCATATTATCATAATCTCTTCCTGCTATTGCCCTGGCTATATTTTCAGATATAGTGAATTGTAATGGCGGTTGCGTTCGCCTGAAACTATTAGCGCTTTGCTGTCCTTTACGACCTGCCGCATTTGCCCGTGGATATAAATTGCTAACTGATAATATTCCTGCAATACCCTTTGCTTGTAATATTGATGATAACCCGCTTGTCTGCCCCCTTCCACCCATGGGCAGGCTACCCATTATCATAACCAGCTTACCGGCAAGGTTGGCGTTCTTTAGTGAGTCAATTGAATTAGTGCCTATTAATACCACTTCACTGAATTTTAATGTAGCAGGATAATTATTTAATGAAGGATTAAAATCTTTATCCAATGTAAAAGGTTGTCCATTCACTTCGAGCCGGGCAGACGTTAGTGAATCCTGGTATACATCAAAGAGCATCTGATAGCTGTCTTTATTACCGGGCTGCAGACCTATATTTTTAAACTGTGCTTCAATATAAGCAGCAGCCTTTCTTTGCCCGGGGCTGGCTGTTTCCCTGCCTTCCATTTCTTTACCAGCTACTATATATAAATGCTTTTTAAGATCGGATGCTGTTATTGTTTTTGCATACAATCCCGGCCGGCTGATTTTTTGTGCAAATACGAGTGAAGTAAAGAATAGCGCTGCAAAAAGTAGGTTTTGTTTCATCTGGAATTATTCGAGAATTTATTATACACAGGCCATCTTATTTACTCTCTTTTCATGACGACCACCTTCGAATGGAGTTTGTAAAAATGCCATAACCATCTCTTCTGCCACAGTAGTAGAAACAAAGCGTGCAGGTATACAAATAATATTCGCATTATTATGCTGGCGGGATAAACGGGCTATTTCCTCTGACCAGGTAATGGCTGCCCTTATGCCCTGGTGTTTATTGGCTGTGATCGCAACGCCATTGGCACTGCCACAAATCAATATGCCACAGCCTGCTTCACCTTTTTCTACAGCCAGAGCTACCGGATGAGCAAAGTCAGGATAATCTACAGACTCGGCACTGTCTGTTCCAAAATCAATTACCACTACACCCTTGCTGCGTACAAGGTCTGCAATGATATTCTTATATTCAAACCCTGCATGATCGGCACCTATAGCCACTGGTTTTTTAAGATCAAAATCACTTGTCATAAAATGAATTTTTACAAAAGTAAAGTGTAGCGGGTTAATGAAAAATCTTACTGTTCTATTGAATTAGAGCAAAGTTTATTTAAAAGCTCAAAAGCTCATTTGATTTATTTTATACGGCTAAAGAACCTGATTGCTTCAATGATCTCCTCTTCAGCCTTGTCCTGTGTGTTTGTCAAAGGAATTCTACTACGGAATATTCTGCCTTCCTCATTTCTATAGCGTACAAATAAAACAAAATTGTCCTGAAATGTTATGATCTTTTCGTCCTGGGTTACTACGGCATCAATGAAACCACTCCAGTTTGTAATCAATTCTCCAAAATAAAAAAGTCCCGTCTTATTGATTTGAATAATGGTTTTTCTTTTTATAATTGCTTTTCTTAAAAAAAAGATGGCTGGCAGCAGCGACAGGTACAGGGCCTTAAAATAAAATTGCTCATAATCATATCCTAATTTATCGGTTAGGGATATGATAAACATTATACTGAAAAGGATTCCAAGTATTAAATGCAAAACAATATTTTCTCTAACCAGGAAATCTGATTCCGGAGTCAACTTTTCCATTATGTTCCTTTAATATATATACCAATTTTGCAGGTGGTTTGGAAACAAATAAAAATGGGATTGATTAGAAGCGTTTGGTCTACCCCCATTCTTCCAGTTCTTCTTTTGCCTTTTCCTTTACCACTCTTGCGCTAAGCCATATACTCACTTCGTACAAAAGTAAAAGCGGCAGGGAGACTATGACCTGGCTGATAACATCGGGCGGAGTGATGACACCAGCAACAATGACTATGATCACTATTGCATATTTGCGGACCTTACGTAAATAATCGGGGGTTACTATACCTATTTTAGAAAGGAAAAACATAACGAGAGGTAATTGAAAGGCAAGCCCTGTACCCAATATAAGTGGTATGAGTGTATCTATATAACTGTTGATGGTCCATTGATTAACGATGGTTTCATCAAGCTGGAAGTTTGCAAAAAAGTTTACGGTATAGGGTGCTATCACAAAATAGCCAAACAGCACACCCATAAAAAAAAGTAGTGATACCCAAAAAATTACACCCTGTGTTTTATTTAGTTCCTGTTTGGTGAGTGCCGGTTTTAAGAATTTCCAAAATTCATAAAATATATAAGGGAAAGCGATAATGATACCGCCAATGATCAATACGGTAAAAAACATACTGAATTGACCGCTGACTGAAGTGCTCTGCATTTTTACCCCGATTTCTTTCATGCAAAGCGCATTGCCTAATCCAAATTTTTGTCCCATATTGCACAGCCAGGCATAAGTTGGGAAATCGGAATGTGTAGGTCCCATCAATACCTTTTTTATGAAGAAATCATTATAGATCCCGACAACAACCCCTCCAATGACAATAGCCAATACACTACGGAACAAATGTCCCCTTAATGCTTCGAGGTGATCAATAAAGGACATCTCTGCCCTTTCCATGCCTGCTTTTCGTTTAAATAATGCCATTTTACAAGTGGGCAAAGATAAGGAGTACAACTTCTTACGCTAACATAGCCGCTACAGATACGGTCTTTCATGAATTTAAGTTTTTCCGGTACGCTTTATGGGAATGATTAGTTGCCTGGTGCAGAACGGCTAATAAAAGCTCCTGTGAAGATGACTTTTGATGAGTATTTATTTACTGCAGAAAAATTGAAGGCGAAGAGAAATCGAATTTAGTTTTAATTAAATGCTTTATTATTTAAGAACCTTAAGTTTGACCATTTCGATACGGGTATGGGTTACATTCAGGATGTCAAATTCATAATCATCTATAATAATTCTTTCTTTTTGACGTGGAATAGTTTCATGATGATTGATTATATACCCCGAAAGCGTCTCTGATTCTTCATCACCCGGAAAATTAAGTTCATATTTGCTCGTCAGGAAATCCAGTTCAAGACGCCCGGAGAAAATATATTCATTTTCTGATAATTGTTTTTCAACAAACTCCTCGCTATCGTATTCATCGTGTATCTCGCCAAAAATTTCTTCCAGCACATCTTCCATTGTAACAATACCTGCCGTGCCCCCAAATTCATCCACCACCCATGCAATGCTTTTACGCTCCTTTGTAAACTTATTGATCAGGTCGGCTGCACTCATGCTCTCTGGTACCGCCGGGATTGGCAACAATACAGATTGCAGGCTTTCGGGATTCTTAAAAAGATCTAGGTGATGCACATAACCAACAATCTGGTCAATACTTGCTTCAAATACTATAAGCTTACTGAGCTTTGTCTCAACAAATTTCTGTCGCACCATTTCAATCGTAGACTTTGCATCAAGGGCAATGATTTCTTTTCGGGGTACCAGGCATTGCCTGATTTTTGTCTTTGGCAGTTCCAAAGCATTTTCAAACAACCGGGTATTCAATTCTTTAGGTTCAAACTCATCATCATTGTTTTCCTGGAACAGCGTTTCAAGGTCACTGCGCACAAATGTTTCTTTTTTATCATCCATACGTACATTGAAAACATATTTCAATACCCACTCAGATAAATTAACAAAAGCAAGAGCAACAGGCATCAGGAGCATATAAAATAAATTGACGAGCAGCACAAGACGCGACAGGATAATGTTGCTGTGTGCACGAAAAAATGAACGGGGAATAAATTCTCCAAAAACAAGCACAATAAAGGCGCCCAGGATAATATCAAGACCCAGGCGTACGGCATCATAATCTTTAGGAATGCCCACCACATCCCAGAGAGGTGATGTGACCGCATTAAAAAGCAAGACAAAACAAACCATTGATAAAGTAAACCCCAGTGCCGTAGTGCCCAGGAAAATTTCCGGTGTTTTTATCAGGCGGGAAAGTATCTGTGCCCCGGGGCGGCCTTGTTTTTTCTTCAACTCTATCCCAAAACGGTTTACACTATAAAAAGCCATTTCGATACCGGCAAAAAAAGCCATCATGATAATAGTAACGCAAAACCATATCAATACGCCAGTGGGTATCATTTGAGTAAAGATATAAAAAGGCAGCATTCGCCTACTTTATGAAGTTCAAAACAATTTCTTCAGCTTCTGCGCAAGCCTGTATTAAATCATTATTTACAATTACCTGATCAAATGAATGTTTGAAAGAAAGTTCGTAAGCGGCTTTGCTGCTGCGGGCCTCCAGCGATTCCTGGTTCTCCGTGCCCCGGCCGGTAAGGCGTTTTTTCAATTCACCAATTGAAGGTGGCTCAATAAATATAGTAAGCGTATTGTCCGGAAACTGTTCCTGCACGTGAATAGCGCCTTTCACATCTATATCCAGCAAGGGTATCAGGTTTTTCTTCCAGATGCGTAGTAATTCAGATTTTAATGTTCCATAATATTTTCCTTCATATACCATTTCCCATTCTACAAATTCATCAAGCTGTATTCTTTGTGTAAATTCTTCCTGGTTCATGAAGTAGTAATCAACACCGTTTTGCTCCCTACCCCTGGCAGGCCTGGTAGTGGCAGATATGGAAAATGAAAGCCTGTCAGCATACTTATTGAGTAAAAATCGTGTAATGCTGGTTTTGCCCGAACCAGATGGTGCTGTGAGAATAATGAGTTTACCTGATGAAGTCATGAACAAAAAAATTACGAAGGCGAAGTTAACAGATGATAGTAATAATAATTTTTCCCCGCTCAATTTTAATAACTGGTGTAAATCTGATAACAATTGGGCTTTGAAACTTTATAGATCTTTTTCAACGGAGAGCATTTTTATGGCAGGTAATTGATCCAAAAAACGTTTCGTCAATTTTTTAATTACTGATTTGGAAAACAGGAATAGAATTAACTATGTTGCGTATCGTGTGATTTTACCATAAAATTTTCATTGGCTTTGAAAAATGAAATCAAAAAATTTATCGTTCAATATTGTAGTCAAGTTATAAATTGTAACTAATACATCCTGACCGAATATATGTGCTTCAGATTTTTTGTGTTGATTACTATCCTTACCTGCCATGAAAATGAGCTAAAAGCTCAGCTTTGCCAGGGAAGCCTGGGCGATCCTTTGGTCTTTACCAGTTTTGGGTCGGGAATGAATCCGGGCCCTCCATTACCCTTTGCCAAAACCAATTATCAGTATAATGCCACTCAATGTCCAAATGACGGATTTTATTCAATAGCCAACCAAACCAATGCCTGCTTCGGTAATTCATGGCATACATTGAATACTGATCATACAGGCAACGGCAGCGGATATTTCATGCTGGTGAATGCATCTTTTTCACCCAGTGCTTTTTATGTAGACACCGTAGACCTTATCTGCAGCAATACAACTTATGAGTTTGCCTCCTGGTTGATGAATGTGAATCGACCAGGTATCTGTGGCGGCAATTCCATTCAGCCTGATCTTACATTCAATATTGAAAAAACCGATGGCTCAGTGCTGAAAAGTTACAGCACAGGGAAAATCCAGCCCGAATCTTCGCCAACATGGAAGCAATATGGTTTTTACTTTGACCTGCCTTCCAATGTAAATAAAATAGTATTGCGTATCATAAATAATGCCCAGGGAGGTTGTGGCAATGACCTTGCCCTTGATGATATTACATTCAGGCCTTGCGGCCCATTGGTAAGCAGCTCCATAAACGGAACAGATGATACAGTGAATTTTTGTGAAGGGGAAGCAAAAAACTTCACTCTCACTTCCAAAATTTCAGCAGGTTTTAACGATCCTTATTTTCAGTGGCAACAAAGTACAAATGGCACTACATGGACAGATATAGCAGGAGCGAACAGCTCAGACCTGATACGAAATTTTCCAACCTCCGCATCGCCGGCAAAATATGAGTACCGTTTGGCAGTTTCGAAAATGGAAAATAAAAATATTAGTATTTGCAGGATAAAGTCAAATCAGTTGACAGTGAATGTGCATGCCAAACCGGTATCTTCAGCTTCTGCAAACGGGCCCTTGTGTGAAGGTAACAAAGCTTTGTTATCTGCATCCGGAGGAACTCAATATTTATGGAAAGGAATAAATGGTTCTACAGCAACCAACGCTACAGTAAGTATTGATAACAGCCTTGTGGCGCATTCAGGTGTATATTATGTGGCGGTAACTAATGATAAGGGATGTGTCACAAACGATTCTGTGAAATTGGAAATAAACCCCCGGCCGCAGGCTGTTGTTGATACTCAATCAGTAACTATTTGTGAAGGTACACAAACAGTATTGTCTGCAACGGGTGGATCCTCATATCAATGGAGCCCGGTTACCGGATTGTCTTCATCAAATATCTCCAATCCGATGGCATCGCCGGTTGATTCTACCGTCTACAATGTTGTAGTCTCTAATTCTTTTTCGTGCACCGATACAGCCTCTGTGCAGGTGAATGTGATCAAACTACCTAAAGCCGATGCAGGACCTGACAGGTTTATCCTTGCTGGCCAAACCACCCAATTGGCGGGAAAAGTCGGCGGCACTGCTGTTGATTATAGCTGGTCACCCGGCAGCTTTATGAATAATTCAACATTGCTGCAACCTAAGGTTAATCCCTCAGAAGATATAATATACACACTGAAAGTCACATCAGGAGCAGGTTGTGGCGAGACTAATGATTCGGTAAAAGTTTTTTTATATAATGATATTTATGTACCTACAGCGTTTTCACCAAATGATGATGGATTAAATGATAAATGGAATATACCCGCACTGAATGCATTCACCAATTATGAGGTAAGTGTATTCAATCGTCATGGTCAGGTTGTTTTCAGGTCTGTAAACGGCAATAACCTATGGGATGGAAAATTGAAAGGACAACCTTTGCCTACGGGAGTCTACCCTTATCTTATCCAAATAAAAGATATACCCTTGTTACTCAAAGGCCTGGTGCTTATCGTTAGGTAACAGTGAATTTATTTCCTGTTATCCACCATAATGTTATGGTTTAAGCCTTAAAAGCAATGCCTGTCATAAATGACTTATCTTTGCTTATTAGTTTTCTGACTTCGCTACCCTTATTTATTTCTTGCCGCACTCAAATACTTATTAAAATAACATCATGAACATCTACGTTTCCAATTTAAAAAACAGCATTAGCAACCAGGATTTGAACAATTTATTTTCAACCTATGGAGAAGTTAAATCGGCTGCAGTGGTTATGGATGTGTTCACTGGCACATCGAGGGGCTTTGGTTACGTGGAGATGAATGATGATGAGGAAGCACAAAATGCGATCAGCAGCCTCCATAATTCATTATTTAATGAGCAGACCATTTCTGTACAGGAAGCGGAAACGAAAAAAATCCATAAAGGCTCTTATAAAGTCGGCGACGGTCCTGTAAGTGTATATAAATTTGGTAAAAATTAAAACCTCGCTAATCAGCAGCGATATCAAATAAAGTTTCCATCTTTTTTAAAGCTTTGCTCAGGTTAATTCCCTTTCCCAGTACGGGTTTGAAAAGGTCGCCTTGATCTTTTAGTCTTGCCGGCACATTGGCAATGTGAAAGTCTGCTATTTTAAGTCCTTTCTTTACCTCTTCCCAGTTGAGCGGCATTGATACAGGCCCCCCAGGTTTAGGCCGCAAAGAATAAGGTGCAGCCACAGATGCCTGAGGCCGGTTTTGCAGGAAATCCAGGTACATCTTACCACCTCTGTCAGCTGTTTTACGTTCTATGCTGGTATAGTTTGGAATCACCTTATGCACCAGCTTCACCAGTTTTCTTCCAAACTCTTTTGAATCTTCATAAGAATATTTGGCGCCGAAAGGAATATAAATATGCAGCCCGGTAGATCCCGATGTTTTGCACCAGGCAGGCACTTCTATAGCATCCAGTATTTGCTTTGTTATTTGTGCTGCCTCTATCACCTGGTTGAAGCTGTTTTTATCGGGATCAAGGTCTATGATGCACCAGTCAGGATGATCAGGTTTTTGCCTGCGGCTATGCCAGGGATTCATTTCTATACAGCCCAGAGAGGCAATGTATAGCAGGCTGGCTTCATTGG
>MWVX01000462.1_pt1 | contig 12797 bp, 9 predicted proteins | sample 1047311 | NCBI WGS metagenome assembly MWVX01 (sample SAMN06349984, study PRJNA376086) | soil metagenome | isolation source: MtG-4 sample Antarctic (ecotone) soil | place: Antarctica | collected 2015-01-13 | reverse complement strand
GCCAATTTGTGATTGCCTGCCTGCTGTTTTTTAAAGGTAGCTATTGATGCAACTCTCAATGAAGAAAATCTTAACTAAGGCTGACGGACCAAAAATGCAAACATTAATTCGGCATACTCCTCGTCCGTGCAAACACTGGGCCAAGTGGTTGATGCTTTCCCATTATCGTCAAAAGCAACAAGATTATCGTCAAAAGCAACAAGAACTAGCGAGACTGGAATCATTGCCCCGGTATTCTCCAACAACAACTGACATTCTGGGCGAGCCTCTGGAGATTATTGATGGTTATTCCTTCGTTTTAATGTACCGGGATATCTTCGAGCAACAAATTTATCGTTTCCCCACCACTAATCCCTCCCCCTATATCATAGATGGAGGGGCTAATATCGGCATCAGCATCTCTTTCTTTAAGCAGATGTATCCCAATTGCCAGATTGTAGCCTTTGAACCGGAAGTCAAAGTCTTCGACGCTCTGGAAAGGAACATTCAGAGAGTCGGCTATGGAGATGTGGAATTAATACGCCGGGCGCTCTGGTCATCAGAAACAAGTTTGAGCTTTCTGATCGAGGGGTCTGACGGAGGACGTATCGCCCGCAATGGTGACCAAGAACATAAGGTTGTGCGCACGGTTCGACTTCGAGATTATCTGGACCGCCCAGTAGACTTTCTGAAGATGGACATTGAGGGTGCGGAGACAGAGGTGCTCGCGGATTGTGCTGATCTACTAGGCAATGTTGACAACCTCTTCGTCGAATATCATTCGATCGCTTCAGAGCCGCAGACTCTAGACAAGCTTATCACCATTTTGACAGATGCAGGATTTCGCTTGCAGATACATCAAGTTAGTCGTACATCTACGCGCCCATTCATGTACACCTACTTAAAATGGGGCATGGATATGCAGTTAAATATCTTTGCCATGCGCCCAAGCGTGTTGGAGGTCGCTGACATGAATGCCCCGGGAACATTAATCCCCCGCGCCAACAAGTATGAAAAATTGGGACTGCTTACACCAATAGTATGGTTAAAGGCGCTCATGCATTCATACATGGCTGTAGCAGAAGGGATGATCGAGGGTATACAAATATCCCCGCTGGTAAGCGGAATCTTTTAGTCGCAAAAAAGCTATCTAATGCACCAATGCTTAATAGAGATAGAGCGTTGAGGCGAACGAGTTCAGCACTTTCCACGCACATCTATAACACTACTTGTAATACGAAAGTTTTATCCTTATAACGAGAAACTATTCCTCTCCAACTGATCAGAAAAAGTTTATCAATAAAGGATGCCAAGACCGCGCGACACTCTCCCAGGCTTCCCGCAAAGGCAGTCCTATGGCGGCTCAAACGCCGTATGTAAACCACCCGTACTCCTTTCAAGTTCCCCTCCTGATCCGCGACATTGATTAAGGCCAAAATCGCGGGTGTCGTGGCGAAGAGAGGTCTTTTAATGTGCATTAATCTGGCAAGAAGGCCGCTGATATCCGTTTAGAATTCGACAGCCCGAACCTTTGATCTCTTATGGCGCAAGCTGCAGTTGCGTCTATTCGAAAGGTGTGGAAATTTGAGAAGGAGCTTTTTTGTGCTTCGTAAAGCAGATCAGCCACGCGCTTTAGACATCAATCCGCCCGCATCCGGCAGTGCACTTATTGCGTCGGACCGCCGATTGAGTATCGTTCCGATAGTGATTTTGCTCAGCTTAGCTGCGCTAATGGTAATCGGACGCTTGGGCACTTACGGAAAGCCGCTTGATAGGGACCTCATGACCTATTCTGTGATGGGCCATGAACTGTTGGCTGGCAGGGCACTCTACTCTGACCAATGGGACCAGAAGCCGCCGGCGATTTATATAACCTATGCATTCGCAGAGATCCTCACGGGCTACGGGCTACATACTATCTTCCTCCTCGGCGTCGTGATGTCCATCATTACGTTGCTAGGAGTTTACTTTGCTGGATCAGCTAGCAGTGGCGGAATGACAGCTGGACTGTGGGCCGCATCGTTCTGGGCTATTATCTCTAACAATCTTGAACTCGACGCAGGCTCTCCCAACGCAGAGGTTTTTATGAATGCCTGTCTGATTTGGGCCTTTGCGCTTCTCGTGCGGATGGATGGCCGCTCCTCTGATCTGTGGCGATCGCTTGTTATTGGCGGTTTATTTGCCCTTGCCTCTTTCTACAAAACCGTTGTCTTTGCAGTTCCCGTGCTACTGGCGTGCGTTCATGTTGCGTTCCCGCCCGCTGGATCACAAGGTCGGCGGCGTGCGCTCGTCCAGGTCTTGGTCATGGCAGCTGTCAGTATAGGATCATGGGTTCTCGTCTTCAGCTACTTCGCCGTCAGAGGTCGCTTTGAAGCCTTCAGAGAGGTTTTTATTTATAATAGTTATTATGCTGGAGGTTTAAAGAATATGTTCAGAAGCCTCTTAGCACCAGTCCGGCGCACCAGCGAACTGTTTCCGAATTTCTTGAACCCGCTTGCTATATTTACGAGCGTGGGAGCCGTGTTCTGCATTTTTAAAAGCCTACGCTTAGGGGCGCTGCTGATCGCATTTATCATTGCAACATGGATCGGAATAGCCCTTCCCGGGGGGTTCTGGCCGCACTACTATCAACTTTGGCTCCCGCCCCTTGCTGTCGGAGCCGGCTGGACTGTTGGCTTGCTCGCAAGAGTTACGGCGGAGCGGCGTTTTGCTTGGCTTCCTCACGTTGCCGGAGCAGTCGTGCTTGCGATTCTAATCGTACATGAACTTCCGTGGTACCGGCGCGCTCTCGCTGGCGACTGGTCGGAGATAGTGATGAGCCCCAGGTTTGACGCCGCTGATAGGTTCGCACCGCAGATTGAGGAAATCCTCGCTCCAGATGAGACCTTCTATGTCTGGGGCGATTCGCCTGCCCTCTACTTTTGGACTCGGCGCCGTCCTCCAACTAGATACTTATTGACAACGCACATAGTCGGTTTTATGCCATGGCGTTATTTATCAACAATGGAAACGATGGGTGGACCCCTCGCTGACGCTTTCTCCGCGCGCGTCGCCGCAGACCTTGCGCGCGAACAGCCTGAGCTATTTATTGTCGAGCGCGCGCCTCTTGGCTTGGCGCAACCTGAGGTATTTGATATCAGCAGAGACAAGGAGCAACCTGAGATAATTGTTAATCAAGCTGGCCATCCGGTGATTGACTGGTTCGCTGAGCATTATCGCCCCCTTCCGAACAACCCAGACCGAGGATATTACGTCCTTTTCATGCGTCGTGGAGGCAAGCTGGAAGCGCGGATGGAGTTGGCTGCGACTAAGAGTCAAACCCATTGAACGACACGAAGGAAGTGCTACTACCCGGAAAGATCGTTGACCTGACCCTCCTGCATATGATTTCGCTAGTCATACCGCTCTACAATGAAGAGGATGTGGTCAATGCGCTCCACCAGAAAGTAGTCGGTACGATGGAGACTCTAGGCCACGCCTGGGAAGTCGTGTACGTAGACGATGGCAGCCGGGATCGTTCATTGGAGTTGCTGCTTGCGCATCAAGCGATTGATCCTCGGGTAACTGTCGTCGAGCTTTCGCGCAACTGGGGACATCAACCGGCACTGACGGCCGGGCTTTCGGTTGCAAAAGGTTCAGCGGTTGTGCTAATGGATGGGGATCTTCAAGACTCGCCGGAAGTGATTCCTGACCTCATTGCTGCCTGGCAAAAAGGAGCACAGGTTGTTATTGCGGAACGACGTAGCCGGAAGGAACGTGGCTTGCGGAGATGGCTCTTCCCTTTGTTCTACAAAGCCCTAGGCTATTTGTCGGACTACCCCATCCCGCTTAACGCTGGTATTTTCGGGTTGTTAGACCGGCAGGCTGTCGATTCTATTAGCCGGTTGACGGAAAGCAATCGTTACCTGCCGGGTCTGCGGGCATGGATCGGGTTTAAGACGGCTGTGGTCTACTACGAACGGGCGGAACGAGCCGCCGGCGAACCCAAGCAGAATTTTTGGCGACTCTTAAAATACGCACTTGATGCTATATTCAGCTTCAGTTATAAGCCGTTGCGTCTGAGTCTGTTTCTTGGCATGTTCACTGCCGCGTTCGCGTTGATCTACGGAATTGTGTTAGTCATCAGCCGGTTTCTCGGTTTGGGAATGTTCGGCCTTCCAGTCGTCACCGGATATACAAGTACAATCGTTTCCATACTTCTTCTCAGCGGTGTGCAACTGATCTGCGTCGGTTTACTTGGTGAGTACATCGGTCGCATCTACGATGAGGTCAAACGCCGCCCACTCTTTCTCATTCACTCTATTCATCAGAGCGAAGCAAAACGTGGACTCAGCCGAGCTAGCCAACCTCGATAGGGTTGACCGCTTTCATTGGTTTTATCGTGGCAAGCGGACAATTGTGCGGTATTGGATTGACAGGTACGTGTCACTGCGATCCGATGACCTGCTGATTGATGCTGGAATGGGGACAGGAGTCTGGCTTGTCGAGATGAGTTCTGTGTGTCGAGTGCTCGGACTTGACAACAGTAAGGAGAGTATAGCCCTGGGGCGTCTGCGCCTAGAGGCGGTGGGCGGCGCTACCTTAAAGACATCGCTCTACGATGTTAATTTACCCGATTCCTGCGCGACTGTTGTGACGATATTAGATGTCTTAGAACATTTGGACGATGATCGAGCTGCTCTCCAGGAGATGATCAGGCTGGTCCGGCCCGGAGGGATTTTAGTTATCACAGTACCAGCGCTGCGGTGGCTCTGGAGCGATTGGGATGTCGCGCTCGGGCACCACCGTCGCTACCATATGGACGACCTTCTTCGTTTGCTTCGCCAACCTGGTGTGGAGACATTACGGTGCGCATATTTCAATACAGCGATGCTGCCCCCCATCGCACTGATTCGCCACTGGCGGAGATTCCTTGCACCCAAATCCAGCGGCCAGCGGGCGGAGGACAAGGTTCCCGGAAGCATACTCAACGCATTGCTCTACCACAGCCTAGCCATACCTGCACGCTGGGCTTGGTTTCGACCTCCAATTGGCGTCTCCTTGCTCGCGGTACTTCGACGCACAGAGGGTTCGGTACAGCTTTAGAAGTTAAGCATTCGGACCCGTCATGATTACTCATCTGATCATCGCTTGACCACCGTTCTCAACCCGTATATGAGCCAAACTTCCGGGCGCGATTCGCTCAGCCGCTTGCTGTTTTCAGATGAAATAGTTTCCAGCAACCTTCTTTATACCTATGCATTTATCCTGCTCTTGCTCAAAACGACCTGTTACTGGATAGTGTCGGTTTACCTGGACCCTCAAACTCCCCTCGACGTCGTTGCGATTTACCGTCAGATGTACGACCTGGATTACTATCCTCAAATATCTGCTTTAGCTGATTTTAATTTTGGTGAGTCAGTTTTGTATGAGTATGCTGGAACATCCATTCGCTCATTCCCCTTCGCGTCCGTGTTGGTTCACGCCATCTGCTATAAACTGCTCGGCAGTCTGGGGTTCATCCTGGCCGACATCATCATTACGTTCTCATACTTCATAGCACTTAGCACTTTCTTCAGGCTCTTGCGGGTTTCGTCGCTACTGGCGATGTCCGCGAGCCTGCTTATTATTTCCCGTGCATTTTCGTTTGTCTTGAGACAACTGTGCTACCGCGGGGGCATCTGTCTACCTTTGTCGTTCTGGTATGAGAACATACCAAAGCCGTTCGTGACAGAAATATTTGTGATCTTACTTTTAATCGTAGTTTTTTCCTTCGCCTTGCACCACCGCTTAATCGTCAAAAAGAGATTGTGGGTTCTACTTGGCGTCGCCTTTGCGTTGTTGACCCAAAGTGATATTTACCAGATGTTCACTGCGCTGGTTTTTAGCGCCTGCACTTTTCTCTATCTCTTCCTTAAGCTCAAGGAACATCGAACCAGGATATTGCAGAACCTTTTCATCCTGTCTGGCACTGCTTTTCTACTAACCATTCCGTTTCTCATACAGCGCCTGGTTGAGCACGCGGACATCCCGAGAAGATTCGGAGCTTTTCCCGTTAAACGGTCCATGGTCTTGATACCACCCGATTTTATGACCAACCTTTTATGGTTCCTTTTGCTGTGTGGCGTCGCCGTCCTGATATACAGATTTCTCTTGTCAAAAGAGAACCCGGTAGAGGCGAACCTGAAAGGGAAAGCCCTTTCGCTAATGTGCGGGGTGTGTCTGATATCGATTTTATCATGTACTTTGTCAGTTCTGGTTTTGGGCAAAGGGATCCAACTTGAACACTTCAGTGAAGTGATTTTCATGCTGTTCGGGTATGCTACCGTACTTTGGCTTCTCTACATCGCCGATCACGGGATCAGAGTGGTCAGCCAAAGATTTGCAGCATCTGGAAAAGGAAGTCGGATCCTCACTCGCGCAACGAAAGCCGGTATCGGCCTCCTTGCCGTTTTGTGCGCCGCATTCGCTGTCAGAGAGGCCTATGGCTGGGCGAGGTACGACAGACAGGTATACGACAAATTCATGACAGTTGATTCTAAGGGGTGGACCACACTGCTCGGCTATAAAGGTGATTTTATCGGTCTGGTTGATGAGCTGAGGGCTGAGGAATACGCGGGAGCGGTAGTCCTTGGAACTTTCGATCACCAGGTGAATGACTGGTGGTTGACCTTCCAGAAAGGTTATACCTTTCTGGTCGATCCCTTTAATTCGACGGTGCCTGATGAGGTCAGCGAGTTGCGACTGGTCGCTTTCTGCAAACTGTTGGGCATGTCCAGCGATGACTTCCGCCTCTTTATCAATCGACGACACATCAACATCTGGTGGTACGGTCAACTCAAATACCAGGCCTCGCGAGCTTACACCTATGCGCCACTCGGCGACTACAGCGAGGAAGTGCAGGAGGGGATCAGAAAAACGACCGTGTACGATAACTTCGAAATCGCTTTGCCGAAGAGCGAAGAAGCGAGGCTGGTAAATAAATTCAACACTTTTGTCCTGGAAGAGAAAACCCTGCCAAGACTCAACCTGATTGTTCTGGCGAAGGAGGAAAGTCTCCGGGGTTTCGCTCCGCCGGCTCATTTGTTTGATTTGAGTTATGAAAACGCAACGTTTCGAGTCTGGAAGAGGAAGCACGCGTTAGGCCAAGACTCAGGCAAAAAATTGATTTTGACCGAGGCACGAGTCTACCTGCACAGTATAAAGCGTCGAGCTCGACTTCTTAACTGAGTCTGACTGCAAGAGAACCAGACTAGCGAGGTATATTATGGGTACAATCAGCGAGAATCAAAAAGTATGGACAAACCGTACTTGGCGACAGCAGGGCGATGACTGGTCCAGAGGATGGGCCGGGACAGAGCTTTTATGGTGGGGTACGATATTGCCCCGTATACATGCATTTGCCCCAACGGAGTCGATTTTAGAAATTGCGCCAGGCTTTGGAAGATTCACGCAGCATTTAAAGGACCTATGTCATCACCTGACGGTAGTCGATCTCACCGAAAAATGTATTGAAGCTTGTGAACAGCGGTTTGCCTCGTGTTCTCATATTACCTACTATGTCAATGATGGAAAATCGTTAGATATGATTGCAGATCAATCGATTGATTTTGTGTTCAGCTATGACTCTTTAGTCCATGTCGAAGCTGATGTTATTGAAGCTTACCTTAGCCAACTGGCAAGAAAACTGAAACCCAATGGCGTGGGTTTTATTCATCACTCTAATCTCGGATCATACTTAAGCCGCTTGACCGGGAAATTGCCCTTTTACATTGACAACAAGCTTGACGGCAGCAATTGGCGCGGTGAAAGCGTGACAGCCAAATTATTTGAGGAATATTGTGAGAAAGCAAACTTGCAATGTATTAGCCAGGAGATAATCGTTTTGTATCCCGAATCTTCCATAAAGTGGGGCCGCCTTGGCGGGCGCTTGCAAGGACTCATTAGCCGAAGAATGATTGACCGGTATGGAAGAGTTCTTAATGATTGTTTCTCGTTATTTACTCAAAAGAACTCTGTTTGGGCTCGTCCGAACAGAGTCTTGGTAAACAAGAAATTTTGGGATGAAGCGAAAAACCTATCCCGCTTGACTCGGCTATACGCCGCTTCATCCTTTAAGAAGAACTAGAAAGCCCGTTGTCCCAAATCTGTGAGACGGGGGTTCCGAGTAGAGCAACGCTCAATATGCGGTATCTGTAGGTCAACCGGACACTCCTCATTCTCTACAACGCTGTACAATTGAATAGGGTTGCTTGCTTCGGAGCTTCACCAGCACTCTTTTGTGTTTCTTCACAAAAGGCATCGTCGTCGGCGCCTAAAGCAGTTTTCTTGGTAGCTGTCGTCAATTAAGCCTATTTACACAGGGGTACACGAATTATTCCTTGAGTTTTAGGAATCCTGTCTACTAAAGCAGCGCAAGAACAGACCTCCCAGTTTGAAGTCGTCTTGCTGACATGCTTGAGGTGATTACCTCTGCTCCGAAGAACCTCGCTTCGGCCTGGGTCTTGGCTGTATAATGGCTGGAATGGCGCGCGACGGGATTCAAAGGTCGTCGGCTCCGCCAGGGATATAGACATCTCATCGTGTCACCAAAGGCTACGCCCGGTTGAAGCATCTTCTGTCTAAGTTGCAGGATCCGGCTCCTTATGTATTTGCGGTAGCGAATGAGAATGTGAATATGATATCGGCCTTCAACAAAGTCGGCGCGCAGGTGCAACCGGACAAATCTGGGCCGAGAATCTAGTCCCGGCAGTTTCGGCTTGGCGACCTACAACGGAGATATCAATTGTATCTGGGTTCACGATTGGATAGGGCAACTCCTCAAACTCCAAGCTCGTCTACGAAAAGACGTTCCGATTTCAATCTTTGGCTGTTAAAGGTTGTTGAGCTATCATGAATTCAACAGGTGGCGGCATGTGTCATCGCCTGTGCCAAGCGATCAAGGCAGTGGGTGATATTAATTCTAAACGCGGTTGCTTATTTCCCGACCACCTAGGCGCCAACCAATCTGCCAAATTTGAGTGCACCAGCGGGCAGGGGTAGTACTCACAGGATTTGTGCAAGATTTGGATCGGTTCTTCGCCCCTATTGATATTCACATTTTTCTTGGGAGTATGATACAGGCGCGCGAACAAGAATTCCCCTCATTCTTACCAACAACGCTCAAGTGGTGGTCTCCATCAAGGCTGCTGTCGCACCTCAGCCGGAGATAGAAGATGGTAAGGACTGCGTTTTAGTTGATGACCTGGCGAGAAATTGGCGCGAGCGATATGGCGCTGTCCTTCATAGAGCACTTTACATGCGAAGCGATCCAGCCTCGCTTCAATCAGTTCATCGACGAATTGTGCCTGGAAGCGGGTTGCAAACCTATCATGACTTCTTACAGGTCCGCTGATGAGCCAAACTTTTGTGCAGACCGTTTGCGACACATCAAGGGTCGTAATGACTGTGAGAGAAGAAGCAAACGCTAGGGAGAGATTGCAGCAGGTATCCAGCTCAGGGGCGGAAAACAAGATATGGAACGGAAAACAGTCGAGGGTTACCGACTTTCGCCGCAACAGAAACAACTCTGGTCATTGCAGCAAACGAGCACTGCGTTTCGTGCTCAGTGTATTCTCAGTCTCACAGGTGATCTCAATCTTGAAGCGTTCAAACAAGCTCTCCAGATAGTCATCAACCGTCATGAGATCCTCCGCACTACCTTTCAGCGCCTGCCAGGAGTGAGCCTCCCGTTTCAGGTTGTCGGCGAGAGCTGCACCCCAACGTGGCGCACGTTTGATCTGGGCGACCTGGAGCCGCAAGCACAGAAGGTTCGCCTCGAAGCTCTCTTTCGTGAAGAGGGAGATCAACCTTTCGACTTTGAGCATGGCCCGCTGCTGCGACTCTCTTTGCTCATGCTCTCGGCATCCGAGCGCGTGCTGTTGATGAATTTGCCCGCGCTCTGTTCCGATGCCCGGACGCTCAAGAATCTGCTGCAGGAGATCAGTCGTTGCTACGCCGCAGCCTTACATGGTGAAGAACTTTCTGATGATGCTTTCCAATATGCCGATTACTCTGAGTGGCAGTACGAATTGATCGAAGCTGAGGATGAGAATGCCGAGACTGGCAGAGCCTACTGGCACAAGCAGCTTCTCGCTGCTCCGCCGCCTCCGTCGCTGCCCTTTGAAGCTCGCACCAACTCAAACACACCCTTTGCTCCAGAGGCTGTGACACTTCAGTTCGATTCTCATCTGAGCGATGGCATCCGAAGGGTAGCCAGCCGGCATGAGGCCACCGTTTCTGATCTTTTACTCTCCTGCTGGCAGACACTGCTATGGCGATTGAGTGAGCAGGCGGAAATCAGCGTTAGCACGCTCTTCAACGGACGCAAGTATGAAGAGTTGCACGAGGGCCTGGGACTCTTTGCCAAGCACTTGCCGGTGCTGGCACATCTGGAAGCGGAGATGCCCTTTCGCGAAGTGGTGCGACAGGTGCGAGAGGCAGCACGTGAAGCTGAGGAGTGGCAGGAGTATTTCAGCGGGGAAGAGAGCGGCGTGACAGTTGTCGATGCGCCGGACGGTTCTGTTGGCTTCTCGTTTGCAGAAGAAGCAGGTCAAGAAAGCGCCGCAGGTGTTTGCTTTTCAATACGGAAGCAGTACGCGTGTACCGAGAGTTGCAAGCTAAAGCTGAAGTGTGAGGTTGCTAAGGACGGAGTGAGTGCTGAGATCGAGTACGACCCGCGCGTCTATAAGCGAGATGCAATCGAGCGGCTGGGCGAGCAGTTTGAGATGCTGTTGGGGAGTGCGGTCAAGGATGCCGCAGCAGCAATCAGTGAATTGGAGATTTTCAGTGCGAGCGAGCGGCAGCGATTGGTGGAGGGCTTCAATGAAACAGCCGCGGAGTATCCGCGGGAGAAGTGCATTCAGGAGTTGTTCGAGGAGCAAGTGGAGAGGACGCCTGAGGCGTTAGCTGTGGTGTTCGAGCGGGAGCAATTGAGTTATGCGGAATTGAACGGTAGAGCCAACCAGTTGGCGCAGTATCTGAAGAAATGCGGTGTCGGGCCGGACGTGTGTGTCGGGCTATGCGTGGAGCGGTCGGTGGAGATGGTGGTGGGACTGCTGGGAATACTCAAGGCCGGGGGAGCTTACGTCCCCCTCAACCCTGAACATCCCAAAGCGAGATTATCGCAGCAACTGGCCGACATTCAATCTCCTATATTGATCACGCAGGAGAAGTTATTGAGACAGTTGCCGGATTTTAAGAGTCAAGTGATCTGTCTTGATCGTGACCGGGCACTCTTCGAAGCCGACCAAAAAGAGAATCCGGGGTGCATCACTGCTCCACATGACCTGGTATATGTGATTTACACTTCCGGCTCGACCGGCACGCCGAAAGGGGTCGCCGTCACTCACCAAAACCTGGTTAATTACACTCATTTCATTTCGCAGAAATTACGGCTGCAGGAACCAGCCAACGTCGGACTTCATTTCGCTACCGTCTCAACGCTTGGAGCAGACCTGGGGAACACCTGCATCTTTCCCTCACTCGTTTCCGGGGGATGTCTGCACATTCTGGGCTATGAGCTAGCCACAGATGGCGGGATGTTTGCGGAATATGTTTCAGAGCATCCCATTGACGTTCTCAAAATCGTTCCCTCCCACTTGAGCGCCCTGCTGGCCTCACGAACAGATGTCAATATCCTTCCCAGAAAATATCTGATTCTCGGAGGTGAGACATTCTCCTGGGATTTGTTCAGGCGCATTGCTGAATTAGCGGGTGATTGTGAGGTGATTAACCACTATGGGCCCACGGAAACGACTGTCGGCTCATTGACCTACAGCCTGAGTGAAAAAGATGCTCACGCTCGTAGTTCTGCCACTGTTCCGATTGGGCGTCCGCTAGCTAATACGCGAATCTATATCCTGGACCGAGATCTGAAACCGGTGCCCGTTGGCTTGCCGGGGCAACTGCATATAGGCGGCGCGGGCCTGGCGCGAGGCTACCTGAACCAGCCTGAGCAGACTGCAGCGCGATTTATTCCCAGCCCATTTTCCGCTGATGAGGACGTGCGTCTGTATCAGACGGGAGATTTGGCGAGATATTTACCGGACGGCAATGTCGAATTTTTGGGCCGTCTTGACGATCAAGTCAAGATTCGCGGTTTCCGCATCGAGCTTGGAGAAGTGGAAACGGTCTTGGGACGGCACACCGGTGTGCGTGAGGCTGCCGTGCTGGCCAGAGGGGATGAGGCGAGTGAGAAGCGTCTGGTGGCCTATGTGGTCCCGGCGCGGGAGACGACTCTCACTAAAGATGATTTACGCAGCTTCTTGCTGGAGGTGCTTCCAGACTATATGGTGCCATCCTCCTTCGTGATGTTACAGGCGCTGCCCTTGACACGCAACGGCAAAGTGGATCGCCAGGCGCTTCCAGCGCCTGAGCAGGAACTACCTGACCTGCAAAGAGCCTTCATGGCACCACGCAACCAGACGGAGGAGGCGCTGGCTGGAATTTGGGCTGAGGTACTCAGGCTTGAGCGCATCGGCGTTCAGGACAACTTCTTCGAATTGGGAGGCCATTCATTGCTAGTCACGCAGGTTGTTGCTCGGCTGCGTAATTATTTTCAGATTTCGTTGCCTCTTCATTCGTTGTTTGAGTCGCCAACCATCGAAGGCCTGGCGGTGACCATCGCACGCTGCCGGGTCGAGCAGCAAGAGATGGCTCGCTTGGTTGCTGAGCTGGAGGATCTCTCGGAGGAAGAAGCGCAGAGACTGCTGACCACTGAGATGCAGCAGAGCGGTGAGAGTGAAGATAGCCCCCCTGCTATTGGTATGCCGCTAAAAAAGTCATAATTACAGACTCCC